>JACSEG010000012.1_pt1 | contig 38956 bp, 37 predicted proteins | sample 8225521 | NCBI WGS metagenome assembly JACSEG01 (sample SAMN15705060, study PRJNA637333) | viral metagenome | isolation source: viral RNA from sea star tissue | host: Pisaster ochraceus | place: USA:Santa Cruz | collected 2018
TTTTTCTGTAAAGAATAAACGAAAATACAAGAACATACGCAAAGAGTATAATATCAAAATATAGAGACACGGTGCCCTCCCAGACTTACGCTTATTATAGTGAAATCCGTATTTCTTTGCAAGGAGTAATTTTGTCGTCTTTTGCTGCCGATGAAGAGGCTCAGAGATTTTTAAGTTTAGAATCTCTTATAGATAGTAATCAAAAGCAAGTATAAGAATATTCTCTTGCTCTGTCGTTGCCAACGATAACGTTTCTTATATGCATCTTTTATAATGACTGTAACGCTTGTTTTGCCCATTCCATATCGGATTCAGTGACATCATTCTTATCACTAACAAGATATGCGTACATTGGTAATGTCTCCGTCATAACAGCACTTTCCCAGATAATATCGTGTGATTCTTCACTAATAGATTGAGCAGTGCGCTTTGAAATATCCGCCGTATGTTTCAAAATGATAGCTACTTCTTCAGGATTAAAAGCTTCCATATTAACAGGGCTAAGCGTATAAAACAAATTTGGATTATATTCACCAGAGTCTACTTCTTCTTTTAATCTGTTTTTGTTTATTAAATTGGTCTTTGCACTGTTTATGTATTTATGTACTGGCCCATAAGGTTGTTTCTGATAGTCCCCTCCAGTAATATTTTTTCCTGTTTTTATATAATATTCTTCATCGGCTTTCCAACATATCTTATTGAGTTTAGTAGCACCTAAGTTTTTAGGATCATCTACATTGCTACAGATTAACATTATTGTTTCCTCTAGCTTTTTTGTGTCATGGTTTAATGTGTTAGTCATATATATCTCCTTGTTATGAAATATTAAACATACTATGTTTTCTGTTTATCTAATATCTCTTTCTTAACTCGTTCTATCTCAAGTTTATAAAAAACTCCGTACACTTCTCTTCATTTAGAAACATCTCAAGAAACTCTGTAATTGTCATAATACCAGTTCTTCTTTCAAGTGTTCCACTCTAATTCCTCTTTCAACAATTTAAAAAATATTTGGTTCCTTTTCTCTGCTAGTGTTTTCAAATCCTCAAAAGAAAACATCTCTATTCTTATTATTTTTGGTATTTTACTTTCATCTTTCATCTGAAAATCATCATAGTACGTATTTTTTAAAAAAGGTATTACCTTGTATCTCCCATACATATATTTTTTATCTATTTCTTCTATTATATCATCTTTTGAAGCAATGATTATCCCATGAAATCTACAATCATTCATTTCTATAGAAATATCGCCTCCATTTTTTCCAGTTCCCTTTCCTTTTTTTATATAATCTTCTGCATAGTCTACTACTTGTTTTGTCATTTCACCCGCGTTATGTGCCTGATTAGGTCTTTTTAGTTCAACAAACAAAACATCTATTGGTCTTTCATTTTCATCAGAAAAAATTAAGATATCTACTCCCTTTTCTCCATTCTTTGCAGATTTTGTATGTTGAAAATAAGCAAATTTATCATCTATTAACCATAAATTATGCTTTTGATAATCATCTATACTCCTTGTATATTCTCCACTAGGGCATATTAGCTCGTGCATGTCTGATTCTAAAACATTCTTTTTATTACCTTCACTATTTCTATAGTCTTCTATGTATTTAGAATACTTTTCATAAATTCTTTTTCTGTGAGTCATATATAGATATATTGCAGAATTTATTACTTTATTATATTTTCCGTCTTCACCATCCAAAAACTTTATTTCTTCATTTGATTTTGTATCAATCATTATTTTTTTTAAGTCTTTCTCTATTATCTCATTTAAGGAACTATGTATAACATCATCATCATCAATAAACTTGGAATGCATTATATATTTACTTCTAATTTTTTTTATGTTGCTTTTTGTCTTCTCTCTATTTTCATCAATGATACTCCTAAATTCATTACTTAATGCCGATGTTACTTCTTCCTGAATACTATCAAAATCTTTTTTTTCAATATTAATAACCTCTCCAGTCTCGGATACTCTATCATTAAAAAAGTCAGAAGTTATAAAAAAACGAAACGGAACATTTAATTCATACTCTAATTTATACGTGGATTCAAATTTACAAGTAAGCCCCCTAGAACAAGGTCTGATTTTTGTATCGTTTTTTTTGTTTTCTCCTAACTCAGTATTAACAATCCATATTGAAAAATCACACTCAGAATACTCAAACTTTATGCATTCTTCATTTATCTTTATTTCCTTTTTTTCCTTCAAATAACAAAGATTTATTTCTGCTTTCTCCTCAACTAAATACGAAAAAAACTCCTCTATAAACCATTCTTGTAGTTTTTCAATGCTGTCATATTTATCGAAAAATTTATTTGCTCTTTTTAATTCTTCTTTTCCATTTATCTCTAAATTTAAAATTGTATATGTTTCTTTTTCTTCAACCTTTTTTTTTCTATCAATAGCTCCTCGCCAAACACCTTCTTCCAGAGGATAATCAAATTCTCTTTTGAAAAACTCATCTTCTTCATTAAAAACTGTTGTATATTTTGCACTGTTAGTAAAATAAACTATAGATAATCTTCCTTGCCCTTGAGGGTTATATAGTAATTGCTTTTTAGATTCATTTTCTTTATCAAGCATCTTAAAACATTCACAATTTTCTTTTGTAAATCCATCTCCATTATCCTTTATAGAAATATTTACTGCCTCTAATTCTTTTTCTTGATTATCTTTAGCAAACTCTATCTGTATGTCAACTTCAACTGACTCTCCTGTCTTTTTTGATTGAATGGCATTTGATACAACTTCCCTTAATAGATACTGAAGCCCATTTTTTTTATGCAGATATAGCTTCTTCGCTCTGTTTTTTATATTAGACCTATTATAGAAAAGTTCGTGATTGTCGGTGTGGTCGGCAGACCTATTATCCATATCATTATTGTATTCTATATAATAATTTTAGGTTAACATATGTATATAGTCCCCAATGTTCGTTTTTCTTGCTGACTTATTGCTGCCGTCTCTGGGTACACACTCCAGGCAAAATCACGCTAGATCTCTAGATACGAATAGCGGGGCAAACGGAAGTATATTAGATAAAAAAGAATAAAGTTATGCTATACTTTAAAGTAAGTTATGTTTATGTTTTACTTTAAAATAAATAGAGAATCAGGAATAATACATATCTTTCTTCTTGAAGATTCACATGAGGATCTTCAATCTTTATGTTCTAGTTTGGATTGGAGCGATCCCAAACTAGAGCGGGTTCTTGCTAATATAAAAATTTTCAATGACACAGAACTAAGAAGATACTGTGCAAATACCCATAAGGAAGAAACTATTGAGTATCGTGGTGTCGATGGAATTATAAGAGCATACCCAGTCAATTATTGTGCAAAGTGCATTGCTCAATTCTACACTTTTGAAGACTAGACTATCTATACCTTTGAGGACTTAGACTAATTTTTTTCAAGGGTTAGGAACAAAGTATACAATCCCTCATATTTCCCGCGCTAGACCGCGCTAGCTGCCGCTAGATCTCTAGATGCGAGTAGATGTCCTGGACGCTCTGTATGAAACGGATGTTCTTTCGAGGTCGCAGCATTCGCAGCAGAGGATTGTCTACAAAGATCAGGTTTTCCATCCCCGCCTGAGATGCGCCTTCTCCGTCATAGCGGATATGATTGCCCACATACACACATTCATTGTTCTTTACACCGAGCTCCTTCGATGCAAGGCGAAACAAATAGGGATCGGGCTTCAATCGGCCGTGATCTTCCGCCGAAACGATGCTGTCGAATTTTTCAAAAAGATCCCAGTTCTTTAGCTTCTCATGTGCAGGAAAATCAGAGAGCACCCCAAGCTTGAAATCCTTCTTGTGCAAATCATCAATAAGCTCTCGTATTCCCTTCCGTAGGCTTGTCTTTTTTAGCCCCGCTATCCACACCTTTTCTATTTTTTCGTGCAGCAAACGTTTTGCACTTTCTTCATCTTTCTGAATCTCTTTGGAAAAAAATTCTATGCTCTTGCTCTCCATGAATTCCTTAGAATGTCTCTGAGAAGTTGCAAGATATCTTCTTAGCCTTCCCCTCATACGAGAGAAGTGATAGAACCATCGCAACGAACAGGCATAGAGCAACGGAGCGCCAAGCAACATCGCCAAGTTCGAGTACAGCGTGCCGTCTACATCAAAAATGATCGCTTTTATTTTCTTATTCATATTATTGTGTGTTATTTTCTTATTCATAGCGTACGTCGTGGGCATAGGGAAGGTTAAGAGGGGTCACCTCAAAAAAGTAGTTATTGTTCGTGGATGTCTCGTCTACCACCGCGGCTTCTACTGAAGAGAAATCAGCTTGATAATAACTATATGTTCCGCTCGGTGTAAAATACGGAATATAGACACGTAGCGCGCGCGTCTTCCTGCTGCTCCTTGCGCCCGTACTTGACACCTGATCTATGGAGATAAGAAAAAAGTAACTCGGGTAACGAATCGTCAGCAAATAGAGCTGCACCTCAAGGTTGTCTAAAGCTGGAGACAAGAACATGTTAGAAGGCATAAGAATCTCGGTTGCAAGAAACGCGCCCTTCTCGCTTAAATAGTTCACAACGTTTGTGGTGAAGCGCGCAAGGAAGGTAGGGTCGGACAGGGGGAGTTTTTTTCTGTTTTCCTGCAACGGGAAAAATTGGAGAAAGTCTAGCTTCTCGCCCTCCCCAGAAAAAGAAAGCAACGAGTTTACAAAATCTATCAGCGTGTACGCATACCACTGCACCTCCTTGTTCTTTTCTGAGTAGTACTCGATTTCGTAAAAACCGCGTGCTTTAAAATTCTGTTGAAGAAACCCCGCTATGTTCTCCTTTCCTGAGTAGTTTTCAAAATTGTCCGCAGACGGTATAAACCAGTCCCAGGGCACTGTCCTTTGTGTCACTCGCATAAATTCCTGTATGGTCATTCCAAAAACATCTTTGAGCCCTATGGGGATCTTGACTTCGGAAAGAACTTTTCTGCCCCTGATCGCTATGCTAAGATCAGAGATGAGTTCGTTCGGAAAAAGCTCTATGAAACTATCTTCCGTGCTTTGTAAATAGACCATAATGCTTTGTATGTCTGAAAAAACATTGAACCGTATGTCCCAACTAGATCTACTTTTTTCTTCGAAAAGACCCAAGACCTCGGGGATGATGCTTATGCGCTGTTGCTCGGGTATCTTCTTGATAAGGAATTGCTTTCCATCTTCTTGCGTAAATCGTCGTTCAGATTCTTCTTTGCCGAGCCCCTCAAGCGACAGCTCTCGTAACACATGGTTTCTTACTTCGGAGCTAGGAATCAGATCGTACGCGAACAGGGTCTGAGCAAGAAGAAGAAGAAGAAGAAAGACTAGTGCGATTAATTTTGTTTTGTTCATTTGAGAAGCTTCTTTATTTCACCAATCTTGTTTTTTGTGTCCTGAAGAGTGTCTTTTTGTAATGCCAAGGTGTTCATAAGCTTAAGAAATACCATGCGAGCTTCCCCTCCCACCTTGCTTGAAAATTCTTCCGTAAGGGTTTCTACGGCACCCTTTAGGGTGTATCCCTTTTTTCTGATAAGAAACGTAAGTCGATACAACACGTACAATTCGTTACTCGAATACTTTCTCTTTCCATTGTGATCTCTCTTTACTACAAGAAACGGCACGTGTTTTTCCCAATAACGTATTGTGTGAACCTTTAGACTTAATTGATCCGCTACCTGAGTGATGGTATACTCTTTCATACTCTTTCCTTATTTTAGATTTTAGTACAAAATCACGTTCTCTGCGATTCTTTTTCTGTGAGTTCAAGAAAGATGGGAATGTTGTAGAGTTCGCACTGCTTTTGCACGCTATTGCGTAGATATTGCACGTAAGATTCTGAAAAAAGCTCCTTTGCGTTTACATGGAGCTCGAAACACATGGGTTGCGAGCTTGCCTGTGCTGCAAATCGTATCTTTGCCCTTCTTCTTTTTATCATGGGCGGAGGGTTTTCCTGCATAAAACGCTGGAAAAGTATGTTGACATACGAGGTTTTTAGAGAAGTCTTCAGTTGCCTGTGTAGTTTCGTTATGTTGTCAAAGATTTTGGGAATCCCCTTTCCTGTCAGCGAGCTAAGAAGGCAGACGGGTGCGTATTTTAGCTGGGGCATATGAAAATATATTTTCTCTATGATCTGCTTCTTCTCTTCTTGATCGCCAGTAAGCAAGTCTTCCTTGTTGAGACAGACGATGATGCTCTTCTGCTTCGATATGGCAAGACTGGCTATCTTTTTGTCCTGAACAGCAAAGCCACGATCCACGTCGACAAAGAGCAGCACGATGTCCGACGAGGCAATGCTCCCGATGGCTCGCTGGGTCGAGTAGTATTCTAGGTCATCAGAAACCCGCGCCTTCCTTCTTAGACCTGCGCTATCTATTATGATGTAGTTCTTGTCGCGATACCTAAGCACTTCTGCCGTGGAATCTCGGGTGGTGCCAGGGATCTGAGATACGAGGTTTTGGGATCGCTTGAGCACGTAGTTAAAGAAACTTGACTTTCCACTGTTTGGTCTTCCTGCGATAAGAAGCCGGAGCACTCTGTCCTCCTCGTCTTTTGGCAGTTGCTCCGTGTCTTTCTCTTTCTCTTTTATCCCAAGACTCCTGTATATCAGTTGCCACAGACGGTCGATGTTTCTGTTGTGCGCTGCAGAAACATGAATGCTTTTCTTGATGCCAAGCTCGTGAAATTCATGTATGCCGAGCTCTCGTGGTTCTGTGTCCACCTTGTTGATCAATAGAACGAGTTCGCCTGGACATCTTCGTGCCTTCTCGAGAATGTGCAGATCCTCGGCACAGATCCCTTCTACCGAAACCGTGAACAGAACGAGGTCTGCTTCTTTCATCTCCGCAAGCCCACGCTCGGTCAGCTCTGGAGAGTAGAGCCCTTCCCCAAACAATCCTCCGAGATCTACAAGACAAAAATTCTCCGAAGCATTTGTAAACTCATGCTTGATCAAATCACGTGTCACCCCGGCTTCGGCATGCGTTATTGCCCGCCGCCTACCGAGTAGCGCATTGAACAACGTGGACTTTCCTACGTTCGGACGCCCTACTATTACTACTGTTTTCATTCTTTTCCTACTTTCAAATCAGATCGAAATTCTTGTATGGTTCTGATCACGCCTTTTACATCCTTTGCCTTTAATGCTGCTTCAAAGAGCTGCTGGCTATCCTCTGCCCGCAACTCCACCATCAACGCTATCAGCTTCGGCAGTCGCGATACAGAAACACTGTAGTTTCGTAGCCCCGCGCCAAGCAGCAAGGGAACCGCATTGTAGTCGCTTGCCATCTCTCCGCAAAGACTGTAGTCCTTCTTTAGCTCGTGCGAGGTCTTAAAGATGTATTTTAAAACGCGCAAGAACGCTGGCTGAAGATGCTTGTACAGATACTGCACCCTGCTGTTTGTTCTATCGGATGCCATGACGAACTGAAGAAGATCGTTTGTCCCTATCGACCAAAAATCACACAGCGGATCAAGGTCATGCAGGACGTACAAGAGAGACGGAATCTCTATCATGGGACCCACCTTGATGTTCTTGTCGTATCCAAGCCCTTCTGCATCGAGTTGGTTCTTGACCTCGTTCAGATATTCAAGAAATCGTTCCCACTCTTCTAGGGTGGACAGCATGGGCACAAGGACGCGTATCTTTCCAAAGTTCGATGCACGAAGTATCGCACGCAGCTGGGAAAGCAAGAGGTGTTTGTGATTAAGTGAAAAACGTAAGCCACGAAACCCCATGAGAGGGTTCTTTTCAAAATGACTTTGCATGTACTCGCGCGTCTTGTCCCCACCAACATCAAAGGTTCGAATGGTGACAGGCTTTCCTTTCATTGCTTCTAAAATTTTTCTATAGGTCAGAAACTGGTGCTCCTCGCTAAAGAGACTCGTTTTGGACGGAAAGAGAAACTCGGTACGCAGCAAACCAACGCCATCAGAAAAGTCCATTATCTTGCTGTTCATTTCTGCAACAACATCCAAGTTCACATAGAAAGACACGGGCACGTTGTCCTTTGTCATGTGTCTGGTACTGCTTGCGCGCTCGATTGTTTCTTGAGATCTTTTGCTTTCTGCAAGGTATTCTTGGTAAAAGCGCTGCTTTTCTTCTTCTTCGAGATCGGTATAAAGACATCCTGCCTCTGCATCTACGACTATTGTCTCTCCGTCCTTGACAAGGCTCATCAAGGATGGGATTCCGACAAGCATGGGAATGCCATAGGATTTCGCGATGATGCTCGTATGTGAGTTTGTGCCTCCAAGCTCCACTGCTATGCCCATGATGAACTTCCGAGGAAACTTAAGAAGGTCCGCAGAAAAAATATTTTGTGACACAAGAATACAGGGTTCGGCAAGATCAAAGCTCTTCTCTTGTGATCCAGATAGATAGGTGATCAAGCTCGCAACTATCTCGTTCAAGTCGTATTCACGATCACGTAGATTTTGATATTCCGAATATTCAAGCAAGGTGATATATCCTTGTATCACATCATAGATGGCCCACTCTACGTTGTGGAGCTTCTTTTTTATTTCATCAAAAACTTTGTCATGAAACTCGGCGTCCCGAAGCATCATAAGATAGGTGTTAAGCACGTCCTGAGCGTTTTTAGATCGCGAAGCATTCTTTTGCTCCAGTATGGTCTTGCTGACCTTTTCCACAGCGTCTTCAAATCGTTTCCGTTCGCTTTCTATTTGGTTCTTGCGAAGATAGTATCTAAATATCTTACCCTGCTCCGACTTAAAGATGTGCGCCTTTGCGACAGCAATGCCAGGAGAGGTTACAATCGATTTATAGCGCTTCATGATATAATTATACTATGGATGACATATACTTAATATGAATACGAGACCAAAAAAAAGAACTAATGCAACAAAACGGAATAAAAAAGGGAAAACTCGCTTTGTTCTCTTCCTTGTCCTCGCAACGATAGTCGTAACCCTAGTTGCCCAGCAGTACTTTAGTCGTCTTTTGAAAGAGAAAAGCGAGCCAGAGCTGCCCCCAATCGAGTCAGAATACGTGCCACAAGAAGAAACTCTTCCCCCAGTAGACCCAATAGAAGAGACCGAAGCCCAAGAAGAAGTTGCGAATAACAACGAAAGCAGACTTGCACTGTACTACATAGAGGTAGTCGATGAAAAGCATTTTGAACCCGTACGAGTAACTACAACGGTTCCGTTTACCCTCTCTATTTTACAGGCATCGCTCCGAGAACTCCTAAAGACTGACAAGGTACCGGACGGTCTTCGTTCCTTTATCCCCCAAGACAGCAAACTAAACAAGCTCAGGATACAAGACAAGGTCGCGTACCTTGACTTCAACGAATCATTTCAATTTAACGAATATGGCAGCCTCGGCATACTTGCCCAGCTACACCAAATAGTCTATACATGCACCGAGTTCGCGACCATAGACAAGGTTCAAATCTTGATTGACTCTGAACAAAAATATTATCTTGCGGGAGACGAAGGTCTCGTCATAGTAAACCAACCCCTGACAAGAGAGTATCTTCAGAACCTTTTCCTTTCTCTTCAATAGGACTAAGTACACTGCGGCGAACAGTAGCGGCGCGTTGACTAGCACCCGTAAGCCCGCAAAAACTACTACGGGGAAAACTACGAGGAAACTACGAGTGAATTTGCTCCACCGCCTTCTCACACATATCTTGATATATGGTTCTTGCGTCCTTCCCCCCGATGGACCTCTTACGAGCCCTCTTTGTTTCAAAAAAGAATTCCTGGTTCCCCCTTCTTCCGGTAAGTGCGGCAGGCAGCACCCGCTGTACGAACACACCCTCCTTGTCGAGAGCTAGCACCACGAAGACGAGTATCTTGAGCAGGTCATCCTTGTCAACCACTCCAGAAAAATCCTTGAAAATGTTGCTGAGTTCTTGCTCTGCATGCTTTCGCTCAAACTGAGGTTTGCACAGTGCGATGCAATGCCCTTCACGAACGAGCGACTGCACGACCGAAAGCGCGCCACGCAAGGAGCGAAACGAGAGGTCTAGCACCGCCATTTCGGGTTGACCCCGCACAAAACGTTCCTTACTAAGAGACAGCACGTTGCTTCTCTCGAGAGAGATGACCCTCTTATCGACTTGCAAAGAATAATGAAGTTGGTTGTAGCCCACGTCAACGGCATACACGGCTCGGGCTCCGTGTGCAAGCAGGCAATCGCTGAACCCTCCAGTTGATGCGCCACAATCTAAGCAAATCTTATGGTCTACCGAGATGTTCCATGCATCAAGCGCATGCTCTAGCTTCTGACCACCGCGAGAAACATAGGTTTTGTTCTCTTGAAAAAGGATCTGCGACCCCCTGGGAATGATTCTTTTGTGATCTCGAATTACTTCTGGCTGAGCTTCTCGACCTGTCTTGGAGGAAGGAGCACGCACGAGTATGTTCCCACAGAATATGTAAGAAAGTATCATCTCTTTTGGGTTGCTGCCTTCGTCAGGGCTCGCATCGGTAAACCGCGGAACTCGTAACAAGAGAGCAAGAAGACTCGCCGTAGATTCAGCTACAGCGAGTATTTGTTTCTTACCCATGTCGTCCTTTTTTCCCTAATACTAGTCGTGTGTTATCGTGGAACGTGTTATCGTGCGTAATCTACTATTCTCGTCTCTCGTATTACGGTTACCTTGACTCTTCCAGGATACTTTAGTTCCTTCTCGATGCCCTTGCAAATAGTACGAGCTATGTCCTGCACTTCGGTGTCGGAAGTCTTTTCGCTATTGATAATAACGCGAACCTCTCGTCCTGCGTGCACCGCATATGCATGTTCTACGCCCTCTACATCGTTTGCAACCTTCTCTAGTTTTACAAGTCGCTCTATGTAATTTTCAAGAGTGTCTCGTCGTGCACCAGGTCTTGCTGCAGACATCGAATCCGCAATCTGTACGATAACCGACTCAAGACAACTATGCTCGACATCTCCGTGATGGGCTGCAATAGCATTGATAACCTCTGGGGGCTCGTTCATACGTTTTGCAAGCTCTACCCCGAGTTCTACGTGGGTGAAATCCTTGCTACTATCTATGCCCTTGCCTACATCGTGGAGTAAACCTCCCCGCTTTGCTAGGTTTGCATCTGCGCCTAGTTCCTTTGCTATCATGCCTGCCAAGATCGCAACTTCTTGAGAATGACTCAGTAAGTTCTGTCCATAACTCGTACGAAACTTTAGCTTGCCGATGCTGCGCAATCCGTCAGCATGCATGCTTCCTTGTATGCCAAGCTCCAAGAAAAGTTTTTCTCCTTCTTCGAATACGACACGATTGAGGTTCTGGGTCACTTTCTCGACTTCTTCTTCTATTCGTGCAGGATGTATTCGTCCATCTTTGACAAGATTGTTCAAAGACTGCACAGCAATAGCTCTGCGATAAGGATTGAAACAGGACACAACCACAGCATCGGAGGCATCATCGATAATGATGTCCGCTCCCGTAAAGGTCTCTATGACCCGTATGTTTCGCCCTTCTTTTCCAATAATGCGTCCTTTCAGACCTTCGTTTGGCAATTCGACTACAGAAGTCGTTATTTCGGAGCTTACCTCTGAAGCGATACGCTGAGCTACCATCACCAAGGTGTTTCGAGCTTTCTTTTCTGCCTCTTGAAGAGCATCCTGCTCGATACGATAGACTACGTCTTGTATCTCTTGCTTTGTTCTTGACTCGGCTTGTTCAACAATACGTTTTTGAGCCTCGTCTAACGTGAGCCGCGCTATTTCTTCTAATTGTCCATTAAGATTTTCTCTTTTCTTATTCGTCTCTGTACTTAATTTTTCTAAATCTAGTTCTTTATCCCTCACTAGTATTTGCTGCTTCTCAATAGTAGATAGCTTTGCATGTATTGCATCTTCTTTTTTCTGCAATCTCGATTCTAGCTGATTTAGTTCTCTGTAACGTTCCCGGATTGTTTTATCCTGCTCCCTTCGTTCCTTTTCGAGAAGCTCTCTCGTTTCATATACTAAATCCTTCTTCTGTTGCTTAGCTTCATTTGCCGCTGTCATGATCGTTCGCTTCGCACTCTGTTCTGCAGAAGACAACGTCAGTTTGGCAAAAATCCACCTCGTAATCCAACCAATTAAAAAACCAAGTACAGGAAGAACAATATATAATACATATGTCATTTTTTTCTTCCTTTTTGTTTGTTTTTATATCTGATTATACAGTAAAGAGAAACTTCTTGCAAGCTTTAAAGAAACAAACAAGAATTAACTTGTAATATACATGTTTATGAAGGAAAACAAACGGTTTTAAGCCCATGATCTCTGCCCGTCTTCCGTATTTTCTGATATACTGACAAAATAGATGGCTATGACTTGTTTTCATAATGGTATATTACTCAGCGGTACAAATTCATTTCAAAACGCAGCAATTCTCGTAAAAGACTCAAAAATAATAGATGTATTTAACGAGGCACGGTTTGAAATGAAGAATCTTGACGCAGATACCACGATCATAGACGTGGAAGGCGCGTATATTTCTCCAGGTTTTATAGACACACACATACATGGATGTGGCGGACATGGCACCGACACCCTCTTCGACGATCCTCGATCTCTTGTAAAGATGGCACACGCGTTGCCACAATACGGCATTACCAGCTTCTTCCCCACTCTCTATCCCAACCCTGCAGAAACCATGTGTCAGATCCTCAAGATCGCGGTGGACAACATAGAGGCTCAGGAAAAAGAATCGTGTAATGACGGAGCAAGGATCGCCGGCATCCACATGGAAGGCCCATTTATTTCCCCAAAACGTCTTGGCGTACACAAGAGAGAATGTGCAATAGCTCCCGACTGCACGGTGATGCAAAAATTCATCGACCTCGGCAAGGGGTATATCAGAAACATGACCGTGGCTCCCGAACTAAAAGGCATGCATGAAATAGCCGTGATGGGTGCGAACAACAACATCGTAATGCAGTGCGGACACACTGACGCAGAATACGAGCACGTGCTTGAGGGGATGCAGGTGGGCATACATCATAGCACCCACTTCTTTAACGCGATGTCTCCGATGCACCATCGAAATCCGAGCACGGTAGGAACCATACTTCTTGAAGAAGAAATCTCCTGCGAAATCATACCTGATGGCTTTCATGTACATCCCATGGTCCTCTCGCTTTTGTTTAAGAACAAGTCCCACGACAACATCGTCTTGGTTACTGACTCCATAAGCCCGAGTGGGTTAGAGGGCTCAGAAGAATTTTACGCAAACGGAGATCCTGTCTACCTAAAGGACAAGCTCTTTCATCGAAAATCAGATGACATCATCGCAGGTTCGTCTTTAAGCATACAGCAGGGAATACGAAACCTTCGTTCTTGGGGCGTGCTCCTTGGGCATTGCATACGTATGGCAACTCGAAACCCCGCAAGCATTCTTCATCTTCCGAACAAGGGAGTGCTCTGCCCTAACTACGATGCTGACATCGTTGTCTTTGACAAGAAAATCGACATACTCTACACCATGGTGGAAGGAAAAATCGTCTACCAGAGAAAAGCATGAACTTACACGTATTCAAAAACACAGAATTAGCATCTCGCTGGGTAGCGCTCTATGTGCAAAAAGCCATACAAGACCACCAGGCGAAAGATCCTCACAAGCCCTTTGTGCTTGGTCTGCCTACTGGTTCAAGCATCGAAGCTGTCTATAAAGAACTCGTCCGCATGGTAGAGGAAAAAACACTCTCCTTTAAGAACGTGATCACCTTTAACATGGACGAGTACAGCGGGCTTAGCCCAGAAGATCCACAGAGCTATGCCTATTTCATGTATGAAAAACTCTTTGACCACATCGACATAGAGAAAGAAAACATTCATCTCCTCGATGGGCTAGACGCTGACCCAGAAGGCTGTGCAAGAAAGTACGAAGAAAGCATCCGCAATGCGGGAGGCATACAACTCTTTTTAGGAGGCATAGGGGAAAACGCTCACATCGCTTTTAACGAACCATATTCTTCGTTCGATTCTCTTACCCACCTTCAAGCTTTGACAGAAAACACAGTGATCGCGAACTCTCGTTTCTTTGCTGACGACATGGAACGCGTTCCGAAGACCGCACTTACGGTGGGCTTGCAAACCATCATGAATTCAGAAGAAGTGCTTATCATGGCATTGGGAAAGAAAAAGAGTTGGGCAATACAGAAGTCACTCGAAGAGCCTGTGCATAACAAACATCCCGCTAGCGTCCTGCAACGCCATGCAAACGCTCGGATAGTCTGCGACACAGATGCTAGTTCGTTGCTTTCTGACGCCACGATCGAACGACACGGTTCCGATGCCTGATGCCTGATGTCACGAGCGAACAACACGGTTCTGATGAAAGCTCATGAGCCAAGCTTCGTACTCTCCTGTTGTTTATCTGTAAAAAAGAAGACCATAACTGTCCACCTGCGAAACAACAGCAACACTGCCCTTGATTCCTTTAAACTCTGCTTCGGTCTACCCACAACAAAAATAAGGAAGCTCCAGAACGCTGTTCTCGTGTTTGCTCTCTCGAGTTACGGAGAGTTCAAGATGCCTCGTGATTGCTTGCAGGCTCAAGAGACGTGGACCTTCTCCTTTTCTAGCGATTCTTGCACTCATCGTAGCGACGCACCCGCAGCTCCCTTTCTTGTCGTGTCCCTGGGTAGCCCTGGTAAATCGAGCGACTTGTCCTCGGACAGTTCCGATAGCACGGATAGCACGGATAGCCTGAGCGAGCTGATAAAAGAAGTGGTCTGTGAAGACATTGCCATGACCGATGCCGTGGAAGAAGAAATAAAGACATATCAAGAAGCCTACGAAACCCCTCCCCCACCAAAGGAAGCCCCACCTAAGGAAATTAGCTTCGCGCCTGTGCCCCATCCAAACAGTTTTCTTTTGAAACACGGCTCTGTGGATCTAAGTGAGGGGCTCCGTCTTGAGGCAAGTAGCGAGATGAAACAACATGTTCATGCGTTTTACGCACAGATGCAAGAGCTTTCCCTGTGCCAGGGCAGAACGCTTTTTTCTTCTGCATCGAATCTTGCTCTCCAAATAGAACTGACAGAAGAAGCATCCGAACCGACAGAAGCATCGTCCGGACTGACAGAAGAATCAGAGAAGGAACGATACTCACTCGACATATCTAAGACAGTTCTTCGGATAACCGCAAACTCTCGCGCTGCCGTGCTCCGTGCTCTTGCGAGTCTTATACAACTCGTGGAAAAGCACGCGGGTGGGTTGAGCGCGGACGGGCAATATGCTGGCGCTCAATATGCGGGTAGCCAGCGGACGAACGGGTTGTGCGCGAATAGCCAGCGGACGAACGGACAGAACGCGGACGAGTTGTGCGCGAATAGCATCCCCTGCTGCTCCATCGAAGACGAGGCACGTTTTGCATGGAGAGGATGCATGCTCGATACCGTACGCCAATTTTACACCGTACGAGAGATACAAACCTTGCTTCGCATCCTTGCCTTGTACAAAATGAACGTGTTTCACTGGCATCTTAGTGATGATGAAGCGTGGCGTATGGAACTAGACTCTTTTCCAGAGCTCCATGCTTGGGCGTATCGCGGGCACAAGGAAGTCCTTCCTCCGTTCTGTGCATCGGGGCATAAACGCTACGGCGGGCTGTACAGCAAACAAGACGTGCAAGAAATAATCCGTTGTGCAGAAGAACTGCAGATACGTGTGGTCCCCGAATTCGATCTTCCAGCACATTGCTATGCGTTAAAACAGGCACTCCCACGTTTGCAAGAACCGGGGGACACAGGCCATTTCGAAAGCGTCCAGGGTTTTCCTGACAACGTGCTCAACCCCGCGCTCCCGGCAACATACGAAGTGATAGAAAAAATCATAGCCGAACTGTGCAGCCAGTTTCCTGATCGCTATTTTCACATAGGCTGCGACGAGCGAGCGAGCAAGGTCTGGAGCGAATCACCTGCCGCAAAACGTCTTGTACAAGATCTAAAGCTTCCTGATACCGAAGCGTTGATGAAATACTTTGTAGGAAGAGTGCAGAAAATGGTGGAAGCACAGAACAAGACATGCTGTGCCTGGGAAGAAGCCCAGTCCTGTATGGATGGTGGGGTGCTTTTTTCTTGGAGTAGCGACGAGGCAGGAAGAACGGCAGCTGCTCGAGGACAGAAGGTGGTCTTCTGTCCTGCCCAAGCTTACTACCTAGACATGGCACAGAGCCCCTACCCCGAAGATTACGGAGCTTCTTGGGCAGGGTACAGTCATGTAAAACAAAGCTATCTTTTTGAAGCGGTCCCTCCGCATGCTCGCTACGAAGAATCGGTGCTCGGCATACAGGCAAACATCTGGAGCGAGAACTTTCACGATAAGACAAAGCTAACGCAGCTTTTGTTTCCTCGACTTGTTGCCATCTGCGAAAGAGCGTGGACCTCGGCAGAGCACAAGGATTATGCTCGGTTTTACGGGAACCTCGAGCAGCATCACCGTCCTCTTATGGAGAAACTAGCCCGAGCTATGCTAAGCTAGAGCTTGCCGCACTTGCTGCACTAAGTCAAACTAGCGCCGAACGCCGAGCGCCAGCGAGCTAGCACCGAGCGCCAGCGAGCTAGCGATAGCTACTTGCAAGATGAACGAAGGAAAGCGCCTTCTCTAGCTTCTTTGCATCGATGGGTTTCGCGCCACCACTACTAAAGCGCAGCTTTCTAGAAACAGAGGGAAGCAAGTTTATGCAGTTGTCAGAGAACTGCCCTTCCATCTTGCAATCGAGCATAAGAAAGAACACGGGAACACGAGAAGAAAGCTCTATGCTACACTCGTACGGCGTGATGTTCTGTACGACAGCGTGTATCGTGTCGATCGGAAGATCGTAGCACTTGTATTTCTCGAAGAACTGCACCTTGCTTCCTCCTCCATCCGCGACCACAGAATGCGACTTCTTGTTTCCCACTACTGCATCCACAGATACTGAACGCGATCCCTTGTCCCCCTGCTCCCTCACCTGATAATCGACAGAACAAAAACAATCTCGATACGATTCCTTCGTAAGCTCCTTCAACATACATTCCAAGATGTTTCGCGATGACGAGGGTGCTAACTCTGCTTGCAGTTTCTTTGTGTACACACAGCGATATGGCTGCTTTCTTAATTGCCACAGGCGAAGATGAACCGTGCAGTGCATCTTCTTCGCAGTGTCGTTGACAGCAAAAAGAGAAAGCCTGTCTCGTTCTGAATCAAAGCGTGTCGTTACGAGCACGGGGCTGTAAGATCGTGCCATGACATAGTGAAGCAGCTTCCACCTTCCGTTGTATTCGATGGAAGACCACGAAGACACTGGCCAGTTGTCGTTTAGCTGCCAGAACAACGTGCCAAGACAGGTCGGCATGGTGCTTCTCCAGTACTCCACCGCAAGACTGATGGCAAGAGACTGCTGCACCTGACTTAAGTAGACTTGATTTGCAAAGTTATTGGGCATGCGAAAATATCGCAGAAACATCTCGACTATGATGGAGTTTCCCATCTCGTTTTTTTGATGGTGTTCCATGGCGGGCGATGAAACATTGAACTGCGAACGATCGGCAAAGCTCCGTATCGTTTGTATGGAAGGAAAAGACTGAAAGCCAAACTCAGAACAAAAACGAGGTCTTACGCTCTTGTACTCTTCAAAGGACGCCCCCGAATGCCAGACCTCCCAAAAGTGCATGTCTCCAGATTTGTCGTCTTGCCACGACCCGTCAAAATCTATACCTCCGTTGGAGGGAGAAGAAGGCCAAAACGTTCTGCTGTCGTCCAAAGATTTACAGCTTGTGGCAAGGGCCCTGTTAAAGATGGTGTAGTTTGCAAGATAGCGCTGGGGGAACTGCTTGGCTTCGTCATACCAAGAAAGCGCTCCCACCATTTCGTTGTCCCCACACCACAGTGCTATGCAGGGGTGATGTTGTAGACGCGGTATCTGATATTCCAACTCTTCGCAGACCTCTTTTAGAAACCATGCTTCGCTTGGATAGAGGGAGCAGGCAAACATAAGATCGTGCCACACAAGTATTCCCTCCTCATCACATATCCGATAGAAGCAATCTCGCTCGTACTGCCCTCCGCCCCACACACGCAACATGTTCATGTTTGCCTTCTTCGCGGCACAAAGAAGATTGCGATACTTTTCTTCGCTCTGTCTTTCGGGAAGCGCATCACAGGGAATCCAATTCGCTCCCTTACAGAAGATGCGCATATCGTTTACTCGTATCTCAAAAGAACTCCCCAAGGCATCTTTCTTGTTCAGGAGGACAAGCTCACGAAGCCCTATCTTCTGTGTGATGCTGTGACCCTCGTCGTCTTGAACACTCAGCTCGTACAGAGGCTGTTCGCCGTAGCCTGCTGGCCACCAAAGGCTTGGATCCACGAGCACAAACGAGAGCCGTATCTCGTTCGTCCCCTTGCGAAGATCCACGACCTTCTCTTTTTGCTCGCCCCCTAGATTGCCGCCTGCACTCCCCGCGCCGTCCACAGCTCCCGCACCGCCCAGATTGCCTACTCCGCCTGCACTCCCCGCGCCGCCTACAGCTCCCGCGCCTGCACTCCCTGCGCCGCCAAGACGGGCCGTGAAGCGCATTTTCCCCGCCCGCAACGCGTCATAGCTCAAACACGCATCCACATGCACTGTCACCTTCTTCCCTTCCCTCTTGTGCCTCTGCTTATGCGTAAGACTGACCATGTGACCTTGCGTAAGCGGCTCTATGTACACGGGGTTGTAGATCCCCGAGACCATCAGCGTGATCCCCCAATCCCATCCTCCATGACACTGAGGCTTTCGCAAAAGGTTCATGTGCTTTGTTTCGGGAACGTTTCTGTAGTTGTAGCCGTTCGGCATGGGAAACTTTAGCTTCTTTGCACGACTGAGCGCTTCTTTTACCGGGCTTGCAAAGTCCAGTCGCAAGGTGTTCGTCCCTTCCCGCACACATGATTTGCAGTTAAATCGATACGAGCTAAAGGCATTGGAGGTTTTTCCGATTTTCTTTTCGTTGACATACACAGTGGCATAGCAGTCAACAAAGGAAAGACAGAGATGCAGCACTGCTGCACGAAGATCCTCTTTGCGTAGGGAGAACTGCGTAGACATCTGCCAGTCGGTCTCGCCCACCCATCGCCACAGTTTTTCGTTATCAGAATAGTACGGGTCGGGAAGTAGTTTCGCCCTTAGTAACGCAGTACAGTTATCTCCGGGAATACGAAGAGGAATACGTATGTTCTTTTCTTTGCTACTCAGTGTCCAGCGTTCTGGAAGATGAATTTTCTTTTTCATTTGCACTTTTTTTTGCATTTTCTTTTCCTTTTAATATTTGAATCGACACGAGAACAAGATCTCACTTAGAAGAGGTAAACCAGGAAACCGACCTTCTATTCTTTTACGCTCCCTCCCGCAATACCTTCCACTATGTATCTGTAGGCAAAAACGTATATCAAGAGCATGGGTATGATACCGATGACCAAGGTTGCAAAAAGCAGTCCAAAGTTTCGCGACATGCCTCCGGCAAACGCATTGATTCCCACGGGGAGGCTTCGGAGTGACTCGTCCGTGGTAAGCACGAAGACAAAGACAAACTCGTTCCAGTTTCCAAAGAAAGAAAATACCATCATGGTTGCGATAATGGGACGCGACACGGGCATGATGATTTTATGCAGGATGGACACATGGCTTGCCCCGTCTATCTTTGCGGATTCAACCAAGGAGGGTGCCACCCCGCGAAGAAAACTACACGAAAGATAGACCAAGAACGGCAGCCCGAATGCCACATAGGGTATGATGATGCCGAGTCGCGTGTTGTCTATGTTGAGCTTCGTTTCCATCAAGAATAGGGGGACCAAGACCGCATGAACAGTGATGAGCAATCCCAAGAGAAAGAAAGTATAGACGAACTTTGAAAACGCATACGGAAAGTACGTTATGGCATATCCAACCGACATGGCAAGATAGACTGTGATCAGGCTAGAGACCAAGGCATAGAAAAGACTGTTGAGAATATAGATCCCTAGGTTCCCCAGCTCCCAGGCCTTCGTAAAATTACTAAACTGTATCGTGCTCGGAAGAGAGAACACGTTTTGCACGATTTCTTTGTGTGGCTTCAGAGAAGTGATAAACAACCACAGCAAGGGAGCTATGGTAAGAAAAGCCGAGACCAGCAACAAGGTGTAGGCAATGACTTTAAACGTGGTTTTCTTGTTCTTCTCAATCATCTGTCTTATCCATCTGTCCTATACTCCGTATCGTTTTTCAAAACGTTTAAACAAGGCACTCAAAAAGTAAATCATAAGAAAACTGATAAGCATGATTATCACCGACACTGCGCTTCCGTATCCATATTTTTGATATTTAAACGTGTGTACGTACAGGTGTATGGCAAGCACGTCCGTGTAGTTTGCAGGGCCGCCTCCCGTCATTGCAAAAATAAGATCGAAACTCTTTAGGCTTCCTGTAATGGCAAAAACAATGGTGGTAAATATAACGGGCAAGAGAAGAGGAGCAACAATCTTTCCCATGATCTGCCATTCGTTTGCGCCTTCTATCTGGGCTGCTTCGATGATGCTCAAAGGAATCTTCCGCATGTTTGCGATAAAAATGACAAGGTAAATCCCCGTGTAGTACCAAAGAAAAATGACAAGAATGGGAGCTATCGCCCACTGCTTGTCCTCAAAGGCTCCGACTATGTAACGTGGGTCTCCAGTGATGTTACGCACGATGCTCGTGTATATGCCACCTGGAGCAAAGATTTGATTCCAAAGAATGGCAACGATGATGGCACTAAGCGTGATGGGCAAGAAAATCATTGCTTGAAAGAACTGACCGCCCTTGATGATTTTCCGAAAAATGAAATATGCAAGCAGAAAGCCAATGGGAAGCTGCCCGAAGACAGAGACAAGCACGATAAGAATGTTGTTGCGTAGCCCCTGCTGAAACGTAGCGTCTTGAAAAATAGAACGATAGTTTTCTAGCCCTACGAATTCTGGGATGTCTAACCCAGACCACTTGGTAAAGCTGGCGAACGCAGAAAAGAGAAGTGGAAAGATGATAACCGCAGAGTATATGAGCACCGCAGGCAGTAACAAGATGATATAACTGTTGCGCTCAAATACTCTGTTGTTCAAAACGAGCTCCGGTTTATTTTCTTCCGGAATCGTTGGCTGCGACCCACTCTTCGTAGCGTCGCGCTACTTCCATAGCACTGATCTTTCCCAACATCATCTCTTGTATGCCAGGATGGAGTATGCTCATTCCCTCTCCATCGAGTACAGCATCTATTACGTAGCCACCTGGTGTGCCCGCAAGAAATGTACTGAATTTTTCTGTAAGAACATCGGAATCAGCAGGAAGAGGTAGCTTGTACGCAGGAAGCCAACCCTGCTCTTGCTTTATCTTTCCTCCCTCTGGTCCAGAGAAGAACCATATCCATTTCCATGCTGCATCAGCTTTTTTTGAATCAAGGCTTGCGTTCATGCCAAATCCAGTTCCTGCAACCACAGAGGAAGAATTGGCTTGCCCCTTCTCGTTTGGAAGCTTGGGGAACACGCGTATCGCTATATCGTTGTACTGGCTCTCGTCAAGCTCGCCCTTTAGGTTGGCAACTCTCCATCCACCATCGATAAGATACACAGCTTTTCCGTTTACAAAGTCTGTCAGCGCTCTGCCATACTCAGCAGAATTGACTCCTGGGCTAAACATCTCTCTGTCCGAAAGCGTCTTTATCACCTCGAGTGCAGAAACAAATTCTTTGTCGGTAAACTTCGCGTCTCCACGGATTGCTTGTTCTAACCAGGCTCTGCCTGCGGTTCGCTCTACGAGAGCACTCAGAAGGGTGCTCTGCATTTGCCAGCCGTCCTTGTTGTCCATTGCGATGGGGATCAGCCCAGCATCTTGTATGGTCTTGTTTTGTGCGAGTAGCTCGTTAAAGGTTTTGGGGAAACTGAGCCCCAAGCTCTTGAGTAGCCTCATGTTTACAAACATCACGTGGGTCGCGGTGACCTGCTCGGGAAGCTCCCATATTTCTCCGTTCGGACCTTGTGCCGTCATGGAGGCTGGAAAGAAATCCCCTCTATGAGGTTCGACATAAGAACTAATGTCCTTGATTTTTCCTGACCCTGTTATCTGACCAGTACGTTTTCCAGGCCACAGAAAGACTAGATCGGGAAGCTCGTTTGCCACAGCAAGCGTTTGCAACTTGTTGTGATATGGCTCATTTGTCAAGTAATCGAAATCCAAGACTATGTCAGGATTGAGTCTTGCAAATTCCTTTCGCAATACCTCAAAGTTGCCTGCCGATATATCGTCAGCCTTGTCAAGATAGTGAAACACGGAAAGAACGGTTTTTCCGTCAGTGCTTGTGCCCGAAGCCCCTCCTGCAAATACATGGGGAACAACGAAAATGGCTATGAGTAGTAAGATGAATGATTTTTTCATGATAATAGATACCCTCCTAGAAGATCTGTTGTCAATGGCATGTCGATTTCTATTTACCTGTGAAATAGAATCGAATGACTAGCTCTATTATACCATGTTTCGCGACAAAACGTGCGTAGTAAATTCGCAGTAAATTCGCAGTAAATTCGCAGAGCTGTTCTTGACATTGGTTTTACAAATAATCTATACTGAAGATCGCAGGGTAGAGCAGTTGGTAGCTCGTCGGGCTCATAACCCGAAGGTCGCAGGTTCGAATCCTGTCCCTGCTATTTTCTTTATCACGCCCTGACTTCTTTCAGGAGCAGTGAAAAAAAATACATTGATAACAAAGGTACTATGCTGGATCTATCTTTTTTAGTTTCTTTACTAAACTCTACTCCTCCTATCGTTTCGTCCCTCCTTACCTTGCTTGCGGGTTACTTTTTTCTTTCCCTCTTCGCTTTTTTGTTTGGAAAGAACGGCATATATTGCTACATGATCATGGCGACTCTTATGGCCAACATACAGGTGCTAAAGGTCAGCCAGTTCGCCTTCTTTGGAAGCCCTGTCGCACTCGGGACCGAGTTGTTTGCCACCACCTTTCTGGCAACCGATATTCTTACAGAAGTTTTTGGGGAACGGTCAGCTCGAAAAGCGGTCTTTCTTGGCTTCTTCGTCCTTCTTGCCTGGTCCGTCTTCTCTCTTCTTACCTTAGGGTTCCGCCCCGTAAGTCTGGATCAAGTCCAAGGAGATGGCTTTCTTTTTGAAATGCAAACCCACCTCAGTGCTATCTTTCTTCCCATACCTCGTTTCTTTGTCGCAAGCATAGTCGCATATCTTATCAGTCAAACCGTGGATATCGCCATCTTTGCTCGACTCAAACGGATAAACCAAAAAAAGAAACTGTGGCTACGAAACAATCTTTCTACGATACTCTCATCTTTGCTCGACAGCGCCGTCTTTAGCTTTCTCGCTTTCGTGCTCCTGAACCCAAATCCAGTAAGCTTTTCCTCCTTGATCTTTACCTACATTCTTGGCACCTATATCTTTCGCGTTATAGCAGCCTTGTTTGATACTCCAGTTATCTATATGCTCCGTCCTGTGCTTCAACGAAGGTTCTCGGCGAAGGCTCTCGGCGAAGGCACGGGTTAGCTTAGAACATGCAAGAAAACAAATATCCACAATTTCGTTTCGATTACAAGACCATGTGTGAGCACGCGAGGCTCGGCAGCCTGCACACTCCCCATGGAACGGTACAGACTCCCAACTTTATCTTCTGTGCGACCAAGGCAAGCGTCAAGGCACTGCCTGCCCATGTAGCACACGAACTCGGCGTAGAGATACTTCTATCGAACACGTATCATCTGGCACTACAGCCCGGATCAAAGAGGGTGCAGGAACAAGGGGGGCTTCATTCCTTTATGGGATGGAAGGGTCCCCTGCTCAGTGATTCTGGTGGATACCAAGTCTTCTCTATGGGGCATGGATCCGTGTCCGCAGAGATCAAAAAAAGCAGCACGCGATCTTTCCCCAACAGCATAGAAAAAATATCCGAAGAAGGAGTCGCCTTTAAATCTTACGTCGATGGATCTCGGGTTTTTCTGAGCCCCGAAAGCTCCATACAAACGCAGCGTGAGTTAGGGACAGACATCATCCTTCAGTTCGATGAATGCACCCCCTATCATGTGGACAAGGGCTACACCAAACTTGCGATGGAGCGTTCACTCCGCTGGGGGAAGCGAAGCATGGACGCGTTTTTACAAGAGAACACTTATCAGCAGGCTCTGTACGGCATTCTGCAAGGGGGCGTCTACCCCGACCTACGCAAAATAAGTGCGGAAGAAACAAACAAGTTAGACTTCTTTGGCAATGCGATAGGGGGAAGTCTTGGGCAAAACAAGGAAGAGATGCACCGCATAGTAGAGCAGAGCACTTCTTTGCTTGAACGGAGCAGGCCCGTGCATCTGCTTGGCATTGGAGATTTGAAAAGTATTTTCTGGGGAGTTCGCTGTGGGGTTGACACCTTCGACTGCGTGCATCCAACACGCATCGCTCGTCATGCCATCGCCCTTCTGCCTGCAGCACAAGAAGCATCTGGCAAGCTAAACCTGCGAAACAGCGTCTGTAAAGATCTTGACCGTCCCGTAGACGAAAACTGCCCTCATCCTTGCTGCAAGCATTACTCTCAGGCTTATCTGCATCATCTTTTTAAGGCAAGGGAACTGCTGGGCATGCAGCTACTGAGCATGCATAACATAGGGTTTATGCTACGCGTGATGAAATCCATACGGAATGCGCTCGCCTCCGAAGACGCGCAGAAGAACTTGCATGTTCAGGAGCAGTACTGGGCAGGACCGTAGCACGCGGTAGTCCGCGAGCTTGCGGTAGCACGCCGCACGGTAGCGCTATCGTTCTTTATCGCTCCTTGCTGTCTTCCAACATGTCTATGTAGTACTCGGTCACGATCCGCTCGAGAGGAACATCCAAAGCCGCAAGCACCTCTTGCAAAACCGCCTGAATGTGATATGTTTCTTTCTTTTCCAAGTCCTCAGAACCACCCCCAAGAAGACTCTTGTTGGACTCCGAAGCATCAATCGTATGCTCTAGCTCAAGAAAAAAGCCCAGAGACTTTACCTCCACGAGTTCCGCAAGCAAAGGATAGACAACGTTGTTGTGCTGGTGCTCTAGCTGATACGCTGTCCCTTCTTTTATCTTGTGAACTATTTTATCGGGTCGGAGAAGCTCGAAGATCTTATGAAGCACAAACGCATCTTCCACCTTGCTTGTGTGTTCTCGGTTTCGCTCGATGTTCTCCACGATTCTTTTTTCTTTGTAGGTGATCTCTGCTGTCCCCGTTTCGATACGGCGAACCCGCACTGTCTGTCCCTCCGAAAAGATATAGTACCAGTCGTTTCTGTAAATGTGCCAACGCCTCAGTGAGATATGCTCTAGTTTGTTTTGCAAGAAGAGGAGCTCTGACTGTTCTAGAGGCACTTTGCATTCTGTTTCGTGGAGAATGCTCATGTGCTAGCCTTTCCCTGACCAAGCACCTTGTTGATTGCTTTTTGCACGGCTTCCTCGTCCCCAAGATAATAATGTCGCAGTGGTCGTAGGTCATCGTCTAGCTCGTAGACGAGGGGTATGCCTGTCGGTATGTTAAGCGCAAGAATCTCATCCCTGCTTAGCCCGTCAAGATACTGTACCGCCGCTCGCAAGCTGTTTCCGTGTGCTGCGATGATCACCTTTTTTCCTGACTGTATGGCAGGGGCTATGGCCTCGTGCCAGAACGGAAGAAAGCGCTCAACCGTGTCCTTGAGGCATTCTGACAAAGGAAGATCCTTCTCGTCTAGGCTTGCGTATTTTGGATCGTTTCCCGGATAATGCTCGTCCGTTTTGCTCAGCTCTGGGGGTCGGATATCGTAACTTCGTCTCCATATCTTGACCTGCTCTTCCCCGTGCTTCTCTGCGGTCTCTGCCTTGTTCAGCCCTTGCAAAGCTCCGTAATGTCTTTCGTTTAGACGCCAGCTTTTTACTACCGGGATCCATCGCAGATCCATCTTATCGAGAACCATGTCTAACGTGTGGATTGCTCGTTTCAGGTAAGAGCAAAAGGCATAGTCAAAGACAAAGTTTTCCTGCAAGAGCGTCTCTCCCGCCTGCTTCGCTTCCTCCCTTCCCTTGTCGGAAAGCTCCACGTCCTTCCATCCACTGAATCTGTTTTCCTTGTTCCACATGCTCTCGCCATGTCGTATCATTACTACTTTATGCATAAATACTCCTTTTTACACTAGGTTTAGTTGCGCCACTGCCTTCCAAGCAAGGAAAAAGCAACGACTTCTTGTTTCACTCATCTTTTTGTCTAACGCCTCTCTCAAAACCGAGACAGAATCGTTATCCAGAAAATCATCCCAACATAGAGAACGAGTGTCTGTATCTATTATATGATGAAAGAGTCTTTTAAAACTGTAAAGGTGCATGCTCTGAAACAATTCACAGAGCAACTCTGCCGAGGCATGGGCAAGCGCACAATATTCTCCACAGTGATACAAACGAGTCTTCTTGATTTCATCTTGACACATTAGCATGCACAAACGATCCGCACAGAGAGGATGCAGTTCTTCTGCACTCTGCACGAACTCCTCGCTTTTTTCTTGTGGGTCACGAAGAAAATATGTTTTTCTCCGTGCATATTCAAGAAAGCGAAAATCAGCCTCTGTCATTTGCGGACCTCTGCCATTTGCGGACCTCTGTCATCTGCGGGATCTTTTGAGTATGTCTTGTAGGGAATGAAAGCACTGCACGAGGCTTTCTACTTCTTCTCGGGTATTGTAAAGATACGCAGAAATACGAAGCACGAATTCGCAAGAAAAATGCGCTAAGAGTGGTTGTGCACAGAGATGTCCGGTTCGAACACAGATTTTCTTCGTATCTAGCAAAAAACTTACGTCCTGCGAGTGCATTTTTTCAGAAACAAGACTTATGATGGGAGCCTCTGTGTCAGGATGAGATCCTATGATGCGAAAAAGATCGATCTTGCTCAGCTCGCTGAGCAGAATGTCACGCAGTTCCTTCCCCACGGTGTGTATGGTTTCGAAGCCTAGCTCTTGAATAAATTGCAGTCCAGCTGCCATGCCGATTGCGCCTGCTATGTGGGGGGTGCCTGCTTCGTATCCCTCTGGCCCCTCTAAGAACTGTGTATGGTCTTTGAAAACTTTTCGTATGGTTCCCCCTCCCACCCGGAGAAAAGGAAGTTTCTGAAGCCATTCTTTTCGTATGCAAAGCACGCCTATCCCTGTGGGACCACAAAGCTTGTGGGCAGAAAAACAAACCGCATCCACGGGAAGCTCTGCAAGAGATATCTTTTGATGGGCCGCTAGCTGGGCTGCGTCAAGAACCATGCGAGTGCCGTGCTTCCTGCACTGCTGAAGAATCTCTTCTAATGGGGGAACATAACCGGTCACATTTGACATGCCCGTGATGGACAGCACCGCTGCATCTTTGAGCGCGTCATCTAGTTTTTGCATGTCCAATCCATGCTGCGAATCGAGCCCTACCGTCCGAAATTCTTTTTGAAGAACATGGGCGCATCGCTGCCAAGGGACATACGATGAATGATGTTCGAAGTCGCTAACCACAAAGGCCTTGCTTTTGTCCGAAAGCTCCCTCTCCTGTGCGTAGGACGAAGCAATAAGATTGATCGCGTCCGTTGTCCCCGAGCAAAAGATAAGATCGTAGTCTTCCTCGTTTGCCCCAAGAAAAGACCTTGCCACTTCGCGGGCGTCTTCGTAGGCTTGGTTTGCTCGAGTGCTTAGAGGATAACTTGCTCTGTGAACGTTGGAGGGATATTCTTCGTAATATTGACGAAGGGCTTCAACTACCGGTGTCGGCTTGAGCGTGGTTGCGGCATTATCGAGGTATATGATACTCGCTTCCTTCTTGGAAAGAAGAGGGAAGCTTCCTCTACAAGAGGCTGCGCGTTCTCGTAGCGCAGCATTCTTATTGGCATTGTCAATTGCCATGGTTTTCTATAGAGGTTTCTCTATGGGGCTCTATGTAGTGGCGAGATATAATTCGTTTACTCTTTCCCAGTTGACAACATTAAAAAAAGCATTGATATAATCTGGTCTTCTGTTCTGATATTGAAGATAGTAGGCATGTTCCCACACATCAAGCCCGAGTATGGGGGTTGCCCCAACCATGTACGGAGAGTCTTGGTTTGCTGTGCTGGTGATAACCAATGCACCTTCCTTTACCACAAGCCATGCCCAGCCACTGCCAAAGCGTGTAGCTGCCGCCTGAGCGAACTGTGCCTTGAACTCCTCAAACGAAGAAAATGATTCGTTGATCTTAGCCGCGATCTGTCCTGAAACAGTCTGTGGTTTTGGACTAAGCAGGGTCCAAAACAAGGTGTGGTTAATGTGTCCACCCCCGTGGTTCATTACAGCTCCACGAATACTCTCATCGACATCGCCGATGTGTTTTAGTATTTCCTCGATCGAGTCGTTTTCCCATTTTGTTCCTTTAACCGCAGCGTTTAGCTTTGCGATATATGCTGCATGGTGCTTTCCGTGATGTATCTCCATGGTTTTTGCATCGATATGGGGTTCTAGTGCATCAAAAGAATATGGTAGATTTGGTAGTGTAAATGACATAATGTCCTCCTAATAGATAGTTATTATTTCTTTTTTCAGTATAGCAAAAATAAAACTTTACGTGTACGGGACTTTTCGGGTACGGGCCTCTAGACGAGCTTCCGTCTTAGAGAAGCAGAGATGGTGCACACGAGCTCGTACGGAATCATTTTTGCCCTCGTTGCCTGATCCCCGATGCAGAGCCGGTCGTCTCCCCAAAAGACTGCAGGATCCCCTACCTTTGCGAGATCATCACCCAAATTTACCATGCACATGTCCATGGTTACGTTTCCGACCATGGGATAGAGTTTGTCGTGTATCAAGACCTTGCCACGATTACTCAACGATTTGGGAAGCCCTAGCCCATAGCCGATGTTTAGCACCGCGATGTTGCTCGCTTTCTTTGTCGTGTACGTGGAATCGTACGATATCCCGTGCCCCGCAGGATAGCGCTGTATTCTTGCGATAAAGGCTGTCAGTTTCATCACTGGCTTCAGCGCAAGATCGTGGCTTCGCCCTTGCACATGGGACCCGTAAAGCCCTATGCCAAGACGCAGCATGTCAAAATAGTCTCGCTTCTGCCACATCAGCCCACCCGTGTTTGCCACATGGACCAGAACCTGCTTTTTGTGATCCAAGAGAGGCCACAGTCTTCGTTTGTGTTTGCAAAAAAGTTCCATCTGCTTGCCCGAACAAAGATCATTGCTTGAATCGAGGAAGTGCGTGCTTAACCCCACAATAGAAACATAGTTCGAAGATTTTGCGATACGAAAAAACTCTTGAAAATCACTTTCCAAGAGGCCAAGACGACCCATTCCCGTGTCCAAATGAACGTGTATGGCTAGTTTCTGCTTCTTTTTCTGCACAAGCGACCGTATTTCACGCATGTAGTCAAGATCTCCCACCATGAGCTCACAGCCTTGCTCGATCGCTCTTTCGAGATCTTTTCCCACCAGCTGTATAAAGAAGAGTATGCGAGTCGACTTTGCTTCCTTCTTGTTCCATGCATGGATGATTTTCGCCTCTTCTATCGAAGTTACGCCCCAGTAATCCACCCGCTGGTCTTTTAATGTCTGCAACACGTTTTGTATGCCATGTCCGTAGGCGTTTGATTTTACCGCAAGACAGATCTTTTTCTTCTTTCCCAGTCCCGCACAGATGCGGTGATAATTCGAAAGAAGATTGTCTTTTTGTATTTCTATTTTGGGAGTAAAGTGCATATCTTTATTATATTGCTTCTTCCCTTTCGCTAGTACTGAAAGGAAACCACGATCTTGTCCCACAAGACCTTGAACACGTTCGCCTTCACGGACGCCTCCTGTGCATAGAGAGGAAGTTGTAAAAGATAGTCTCGAGTATCCTGGTTCTGAAAATAAAAGAACACGTTGCCAAGCTTCGTTCCCTTTCCAAGAGGAGCAAAGAGAACCTCCGTATCGAGCTTCCAGTCACTTTCTATCTTGTCCAGCCAATCTTTTGGCAAGCTCAGTTTTCTCTCGTACGTTTCCAAGACCAGCGTATCTTTTTTTGCTCCCCACACCTTGGCTTGCCGCTCTCGTTGAGGCAACAACACGTATTCGAACGTGTCGTAGGCATAGTCAAGAAAGCGCTCTGCCTCCTCCTTTCTTCGTTTCACCCCTATGGGAATGCTTGGTGCAGGAATCCCTAGCAGAACAAGAAGTATCCTTCTTTTGTTTCGCACCGAACTGACAATAAGATTAAAGCCAGACTCTTCTATGTATCCTGTCTTAAGGCTATCCGTTCCAGCGTAGCTTCCCACAAGTAGGTTCGTGTTTTTGCGAGTGCTGTTCCAAGTAAAAAAAGGCTGAGACGTATATTCGATAAAATCAAATGCTTCGTAGGATATGAGGTAGCTTGCGAACAAGGCAAGATCGTGCGCAACGCTTACGTTCTGTGCAGAAAGACCGGTGGGATCGGCAAAGGTGGTTCGGCTTAGACCCAACTCCTCTGCCCTTTGGTTCATGCGAAACACAAACGTTTCTATGCGAGGATCGACAAGGCTTGCTGCATACAATGCTGCATCGTTGCCCGAGAGCACGAGTATGCCTTGCAACAACTCTCGTAGACTTGGAGCATCGCCTAGCTGCAGTCCCATGCGAGAATCATAAGGGCCTAGCGAAGAAAGCACTGCTCCGTCCTCTAGCGGGTATCGTTTTTCTAAGGCAAGGTCACCCCTCTGTACTGCTTCCACGACAAGAAGTGCTGTCATGAGCTTCGTAAGAGATGCGATGCTTCGCAGCTTCTCTTCTCCCTTCTTGTACAGGATCTGATGGTTGTCGAATTCCATAAGAAGCACACTCACCGCACGTTCCGAGAAATCTGGAGGGGGATAATCTTGATGAGACAGCCAGTACGGATAGACAATGTCTTGTGCGTGTACCGAACTAAGTTGTGCATGTGCTGGGTTAAGCGCAACAACAAAGAAGATTGCTGCGAACAGCGTACAGAAAGATTTTCTAGTTTTCAAAAACTTTCTAGTTTTCAAGAATAGTGATTTCGACTCTTCGATTCTTCTTCCTTCCTTCTTCGGTGCTATTGCTTGCAAACGGTTTTTCTGATCCGTGCCCACGGAACAAGAAGTATCGTGGTTCCCACGACAGCTTGTTCTTTAGGTAATCTCGAATGACCTTTGCGCGCTCAACACTCAGTCGCTGCTGCATGTCTTCGGTGCCTATTTTGGCGGTGTGCCCTTCTATGAGCATTCGCCTTGGGTTCATGTCTTTCAGTACATTGATGAGTGGATCAAGCTGTTCCCCAAGAGGCCTTAGGGGTCTCGTAGAGTCAGGGTGAAAATTTATCTGAGAAAAAGTCAACGTAAGCCCCTTCTCGTTTCTGTTCAAAGTGGGCGATGTTTCTTCTTCCGTAAACGATTCTCGAAGATCTTCTTCGAGTTTGTCCGTGATGTCCTCCAAGACAGGATACACTCGTGACTCTATCTCTCCTTCAAAGCGGATCTCCTCGTCTCCATCATAGTTGAAATCAATCTCGTACTGCTCGAGGTAGTACTCTGGTCGTAGCTTTTCGTGATTCCACCACATGAATATGCTAAACGAAGCGTTCAGCAATACGTTTGTTGATCGCCTATTCTTGCCAATGTGCCTGTATCGATAATTGTTTATCGCATAGTCTATCAGCAGTACCGAGTACTGAACCGATGGGTCCACGCCCAACTCTGGCAGAGTATCGTAGCCCCAGAAGGTGTATTCTATTTGCACAGGGACTCGCAACTCCGTCCCAAGACGTGGCAACTCCAGTATCTCTGTCGAACTGTTGATCCAACTATCACCAGGTTTCACTGTCTCGTTGGGGAATGTTGGCACATCGATGATGAAGGGAATGGCTTCCAAGTTCCTCGAGCTCATGAATCCTTGCTTGTTTATCTTGTATTGATATTCGCTTTCGGAAAGCAGCTGCCCCTGTTCTAGCAACTCTGTTTTGCCTGCAACGGTCAACCCATCGCTCCCTCGTCTTATGATGTTCAGCAGTATGTTGTTTTGAATCTGTATGTCAGATCGCTCCAGTATTCCGTCAAGATATATGTTTTGTGTGTTTTCTGATTCGATTCTGTATTTGTTGCTGTCCGTATAGCCGACGCTAAGATAAAGCTCTTCTCCTGCGTTTTCTCTGTCCTGGACCTGTGCAGGTCGATCTTGAACCTGTGCAGGTCGATCTTGAGCCTGTGCGGGTCGATCTTGAGCCTGTGCCGGCAGAAGCGTGAGGAGAAATAGGAAAAAGATCGTATATTGACTGTATACCATTGTTTTCAGTATAATAAAAAACTAAAGGAGTGGAATAGCATACTATGCCCAAATATAAACACATACGAAACAGTGAATTGCTAAAGCAGAAATTAGAAAAAATTATGCAAGAGATTCATGAAGTAGAAGATCCGCAGATAATTAACGAATACAAGTCTTTTTTCAAAGAAAATGTTAGTTTCTTTTCAAGAAATCTAGTTGCTGCATACATCATAAAGAAGTTCGTTGATTCGAACGACCAAACATACTCTTTCTCACGAAAAAGACGACCAGGTCTTCAGGGAGAACGAGGAGACAGAAGAGATCGAGGCGATCGAGGAGATAGAAGAGACCGAGGCGATCGTAGTGATCGTGGCGGCGACCGAAGAATTCGAGGCGACCGTGGTGATCGAAGAGACCGAGGTGATCGAGGAGATCGCGGTGATCGAAGAGACCGAGGCGATCGTGGTGATCGTGGTGATCGTGAATTCAGAGGACCAAGACCCCCAAGATTTCCACGAAGAAACGAAGATGGTCAAGGTGACAGATCATCGAGAGATCGAGGAGATCGCGGTGATCGAAGAGATCGAGGTGATCGAAGAGATCGTTTTGATGACTCAAGATCCCGAAGAGACGAAAAACCACCATGGGCGAACGAAGGACGATCGAACATGATGAGCGATCGTGCAAAACGTGAAGAACGACCGGAGATGACCGAGGATAATCCACGAATAATCGAGGAACAGGTTAGCGATATGCAGAGTACCGAGAACAATCCACGAATAATCGAGGAACAAGTAAGCGATACGCAAAGTACCGAGAACAATCCACGAATAATCGAGGAAAAAGTTAGCGATATGCAAAGTGCCGATGACAATCCACGAATAATCGAGGAAAAAGTTGAACAAGTAAGCGATACGCAGAGCGATACGCAGAGTACCGATACGAGTTCTTCTGACGAACATCAGCAAAACTAAAGACTGAAAAGTCCTGCTTGCTTATTGTAAGTTGATTCTCACTAGATCAAACGCTCGCTAGATTAGTTTAGCGAGCTTGGTCTTGTACTATCTTCTTGTTTATACTACACTAGTAGGTATGGCGAAAGAAGATGTCATCGAAACAGAAGGAACAGTAAAAAAGTCCCTTCCCAACACCATGTTTAAGGTAGAGCTCAAAAACGGACATGAAATCCTTGCCCATCTCAGTGGTAAAATGCGAAACTACTATATTCGCATCGTTCCTGGAGACACGGTAAAGGTAGTGCTATCTCCCTACGACCTTAGCAAGGGTAGAATCATCTACCGAGAAAAATAAAAACAAGAATCGCAAGACAAAAAACACCAAGACGAATCACAAGACAAGAAACACCAAGACGAATCGCTCACCATTGGGGTAGGTCAGACTTTTCCTCTATGTCGTTGATATGCGTAAAGTACAGCGTAGACTCTTGTATCGGCTCAAGCGATTGAATGTTCCTTTCAAAAATTCCCTTGCTCTCTTCTCCTATCTCTGTGCTTATCTCTTCCTTTGCGGACGCGTTTCGTATCCCAGAAAGAACACGTACGAACTCATAGTTCTGCCTGTACAAATCGTTCTTGGGATCTTTTTTCAAGAGTTTCCACAAATACTCCGATGCTTCCTCATATCTCTTGCTGACAAAATAAAACTCTCCAAGAAGATACAGGACTTTTTCGTGCAAACGACGACTCAGCTTCTTCTCTAGCAAGGCACGTAAGAGCTCTATGCCCTTCTCTATGTCCTTCTCTCCCACAAAAACAGCGTGGTAGTAGGCTCGTGTGTTTTTGTACAAAAAGGGAGCCGCTGGACCTGTCTGGAGGACAACGTCCTCATTCCATGTTCCTGTCACCCACTTTGCCACGAAATAATAATCAGGAGGATAGATCACGACAGACAACAAGAGCAAGGACACAAAAATATATAGCGCGATACGAGTATTTTTTTTCATCAGCGTTCCAAAATAATATAGACAAGCAGCAGGCCTGCAAGCGCAATACTTATCATCCAGGCAAGGGATATATACATCTGTCTTTGCGTATGAATGTCTATGATCTGATTGCTTCTCTGTTCTTCGTATAAAAGAACACGAGCTCCAAGTCTTTGTGCATAGTTCTGGGCCAGCTCCTTGTTTGCACGAGAAAACACAGACCTGCCGTTTCCATCGTTGAGCACCCTTCCTTGTTCGTCAAAAACAATCATCTCAAGCCCTGTACCGAGAACCACGAATTGCATGTTTGGATACAACAACGACACTCGTGCAAACGAGGCAGGGTTATGACTACGGTGCATCTCCCAATCCGAAAGGATGACTATGCTTGCCTCCTGGTCTGCACGATGGTATCGAGAGTTTTCCTGCATAAGCTGGGTAAAGACAGCAAGCAGATCACTTGAACCTGTGATGAGGGGGCGTTCCTTGACCTCTTCCAATGCGTTCTGTAAAAAAACGCGATCGCTACTATATGGCACGAGTTGTACCACTGTATCGGTAAACACGGACAATGTCACGTTCATGTTTTTGTCGTCTTTGAGACTTCTCTCCAAGAGGTCAACCGCATGAGCAATCCGTGTCTTTCTTGTGTCCTTTGTGTACATGCTTCGTGAGACATCTAAAAACACATGCAATACCGAAGACCCCGCCTCTTGTTCTTGCTGCTTTCCTTGTAGTTGGATATGGGGATCAAGAAAGTACAGGCAGAGCAAGAAAGCAAGTAGCGAGAGCAGTACGGTCTTTCCTACGTTCGCATGAAATATCTTGAAACGACGGATGTACTGCATGCTGTATATCTGCAACAATAGTTTCTTCTTCCTTCTAAGTCGAAGAAGAAGAAAAAAGAGAATGACCGGCACTCCAAAAAAGAAGTAGAGGTATTCTGGGTTGAAAAAAATCATACGGACCTCAAGACAAAGAGCCCAAGACAGCATGTAAGCGCCAATGCCCCTGTTGCAAGCAGAAAAAAGAGACGGGACAAATCTTCTTTTTGTGTGCTCTGTCGATACTCGATCTTGTCCACCGTTTGAAAATACAAGCGTGTAAGAAAGCCCTGGAGATCGGAGGCACTTCTAATCTTGGTATATTGTGCTCGTGCATTGTTGGCAAAGTCCTGCAAGACCTCGTTCTGCACTGCCTCTACCGTACCATACCGCGTAAGACCGTCCAGAGGAGAAGTGTAGGAAAACTCCGCCCTGCGGTTTAGTCCGACATCTGCTACGTATGTTTTTATCTTTCTTTCGTAAAAGATTTTCTCTACGTTTTTCATCGCGTTTTTGCCGCTGTTCTGCAACCCGTCGCTTATCAGGATGAGCCGCTTTTCTTGAGCGGGAAACAAGGAAAGCATTTCTGCACTCAGTATAAGGGCGTCCGATATCGCCGTATGATCCCCAAGGGCTCCAAGCTCTACCTCCTGCAAAGAAGAAAGAACGAAGTCGTGATCCGAGGTAAAGGGAACAAGAACACTCGTCTCTGTCGCAAACAGAACTATCGATATCTGTGCCTTTCCTTTGCGACCGAGGAACTTTTGAAACTCCTCTTGCAGCACTTGCCAGCGAGACTTTCCATCTATGTCGCGAATGGACATGCTCGGAGAGACATCAACAAGAAAAAAAAGATGCGGGGTGTCTTTGTCCTGCACCTGCTGTGACTTGAGTATCTGCACCTCCATCGCACTCGTTGTGTACAAAAGGAACGCGAGAAGCAAGGTAGCATGGCGAATCCTGTGGACAAATCGTGCATAGCGAGAGCTTCGTATCTTCTGAGATTGAAATCGCGTGTTAAACCGAAGTGCGAGAACCTGCTTTTTCTTGCAATATATAAGAATTGCGATGCCAAGAAAAAAGAACACAATAAGTACCGGACGTCCTATTTCAAAGACAAGCGTTCCAAGCTGTATCATGTCGAAATCACCGGAGCCTTTGTTTTTGTTGTCGCAGATTCCCTTTGAGGCTCTCTTAGCAATGTAAAAAACGTAAGCACGAGCTGACAATGTTCTTTTCGTATTTCTAAGGGACAAGATGCCATGCCGTACTCTACCTGATTGATATGTAAGAACAATGCTCGTATGCGTTTCCCCAAGATCTTGGAGTTTACTTCGAGTTCTTGCAGCAAAAAGGCTGCTAGTTCTGTGTTGGTCATTGCGATAGCACGAGTCTTTCCTATGTAAAAAGAAACTCTTCGTCTGCACAGGGAGTCGATCTTTGCGTATAGTTCACGAGTTGAGTACAGAATCCGTGTCTTCTCCTTGCCAATGTCGTTCAGTATCTTTATGAGTCGCTTGACCCCTCGAATGCTTGCCGAATAACTGATCATGTTTCGTATTTTGTACTGAAGAGATCGAATATGGGACAGACCGTAAATGAGTGGCTTTCCATACATGTACAGTGCGACGAGCACAACGAGCATGGCGAAGAGCATGTGCAAAATGCTTTCTAGCGGCAGCCCTAACAGGACTGGAACATAGTTGCTTTGCGCTTGCAGTGTTGACTTGACCGAGACCAGGGGGAGCAAGAACGTATAGTTATCTTCGGATACGCTTGGGATGGCAATGTCCCCGCTGTGTTTTGCCCGCAGTTCAATCTGCACAAAAACATCGTTGTTCTGAATCGTCCGCCGAATCGATCCGAACTCAATGGAGTCCGTGTCCTGAAAGCGATATTGCTTTTGTAGGCTCCTGAGTTTCTTGTCTTCTTCTATCTTGATGAAAATATGAAACGTCTCCCCCACCAAGGGTTGGGCAGGCACTATCTTTTCTATCTTGTAGGAGATGATGCTCGAAAACACCATGCTCTGGGGGACGAGGACAAAAATCATGAGCAGCAGAAAATGTTTTAGGAATTTCATTTTCTCTTTTTCCCCTGGAAAAAACGCGAGAGCTTGTGGTACACAGAATCCGTGGTGGCTATTTCCAAAGAGGAGAAGCCTTGCCTTGCGTTAAAACTCTTCCACTGAGAATCCGTTTTTACCTGACTCTCTATGTACTGTTTTTTGACGGAGTTTGTAGAGAGTATTGCTCTCTCGTTCGTCTCCGCATCAAGAACATTAAGCAGCACTGCGTTTGGCAGATCATCGCGCATGTTGTAGAAAACACGTACCGCAAGCACGTCATGAGGCAGACACAGACGAGTAAGATGTTCAAAACACTGAGAGAAGAGAAAATCTGACACGAAGACTACCAAGGAACGTTGCGGGAGCGTTTTCTTTGTGAAGTTGATCACAAAATCCACTGCGCCTTCCTTTTCTGAAAAACGATGCGCTTCCATATGAGAGAAGATACGTCTTAAGGAACTCGACAAGGAGGTGGGAGGAAGAAAATAGCATATGTCGCTGTCAAAGAGCACCACCCCGACTTTGTCACGCTGGGAAAAGGCGATAAGCATGAGCGTCATCGCAGCTTCGATTGCGACATCGTAGACAGAGGAAGGAGATCCGATGTTCATGGAAGCAGAGCAGTCGAAGATAAACCACACCGTTCTGTTTCGTTCTTCGTGAAAGTATTTCGTATGGAGCGCGTTCATGCGCCCACTGAGTTTCCAGTCTATGGATCGTGCATCGTCTCCATAACAATAGGGTTTTGACTCTGCATATTCTAGCCCCTGACTCTTAAACAAGGATCCGTACGAACCCGCACGAAACCCACGTATTAATTTTGATGCATTGATTTGGGATTTCTTAAAAAGTTTTGCATCGTGAAGTTTATCTTGGAATACTGACATGGTTGAGTACGGTGTCTATGACATAATCTACGGGCATCTCGTTTGCGATGGCATCAAAATTCAAAATGATTCTGTGTCTTAGTATGTCCTTTGCCACGGCTTTGATATCCTCGGGGATAACAGCGTCTCTTTTTTCTGATAATGCAAGAACGCGAGCACAGCGAAGCATCGCTATGCTTGCACGTGGAGATGCTCCAAACTCTATGTTTTGGTTATAGGAATGTATGCCCACTTCGTTTTTTCGTGTTGCGGACACGAGCTTCACTATGTACTGAAGCAAGCTGTCCTGTACCTCTACGTCCTCCGAAAGCTTCCCTATGTCATAGAGATTGTTCAGGGTGCAAACTTTATCCACTTCCTTTAAAGACAGTTGGTCCACCTTTTTGAGAATCTGTATTTCTTCGTCAAAGCTTGGATAGTTGACATTAAGCTTAAACATAAACCTGTCCAACTGTGCTTCTGGAAGCTCGTAAGTCCCCTCGTGCTCGATGGGGTTTTGCGTTGCCATAACGAAAAACAAGGAAGGAAGGTTGTGTACTTCCTTGCCAAAGGTGACCGTACGCTCCTCCATGGCTTGCAGGAGAGCAGACTGAACCTTTGCAGGTGCTCTGTTTATTTCATCTGCAAGAACGAGGTTCGCAAAAATGGGACCCTTGTGCACTCGATATTTTTCATCGCTTTGCTGATATATCAATGTTCCCGTGATGTCCGCAGGAAGAAGATCAGGAGTAAACTGTACACGAGAAAAGATACTTCCCGTAATCTTGGAAAGCAACTTGATAACCGAGGTCTTTGCGAGCCCAGGGAAGCCTTCTACCAAAACATGTCCTTGCACACAAATTGCCAACAAGAATTTTTTGATAAGATCGTGCTGTCCTACAATGACTTTTGAAATTTCTTCCTGCACACGATCAAGGGTGTTTTGTGCAAATTGAAAATCTTTTTCGTTCAAAAACCACGCTCCATCTATTAATGTATTT
>JACSEG010000013.1_pt1 | contig 36927 bp, 41 predicted proteins | sample 8225521 | NCBI WGS metagenome assembly JACSEG01 (sample SAMN15705060, study PRJNA637333) | viral metagenome | isolation source: viral RNA from sea star tissue | host: Pisaster ochraceus | place: USA:Santa Cruz | collected 2018
ATCCAAATATAGCTAAAAGAATAGACTTGTCTCTTACAGGTTCATATAATAATAGTTATATTAAAAAAGCTTTAAATAGTCCAATTAAACTTAGAGACACCGGTAAGATAGTTCCTTTAGGTGAACTATATGCGACTAAACATTTAAAATTAAGTGGCGATAGTTTAATTAGTCAAGTAAAAAAACTTATAGACAAATCGATGAATAAAATAAAACAGGACAAAAAGGGAAATATTTTTGTTAGTGATTCAATATCACCTGTTTTTAAAAACAAAATAGATTTTAATAAATTAAATGTGGGAGGTACCACAAATAAGATATGTAAACCTGGTAGTACACAATGTGCTCAATTTGTAAATGACTTTACAGATAAATTTGATGCTGTGGGTAATGCGTGGACGGCTTATGGATTAGATAGTAAATTAGGTTCCACTATAGCTTCTAAATTTAAAGGTTTGGATAAATCAGAACAAGATAAGGCGATAAATTTGTGGTTAAAGATACATAAAAATGGTGGTGGAAAGAATAACGGTAAATATAAAAATGAAGCTAAAAAATTCATAGAAAGTTTAGTGGGTAATGGGTTAAAAACTAATTTAAAAATAGATGACATTGTGGGATTATATCATGAACCTTCTTCTCACCACGAAGAAGCCTTTTATGAAGGTGGTCAACGATGGTTTAAAGATAGTAATGGTAAAAAAGTCCCCGGTACAACGATTAAAAAAGGTAGTGGTTGGGGTATGAACACTCACGTAGGTATCGTTGGTGTGGAAAAGAATGGTGTACCACTTATTTTCCATAATGTTGGTGGGAATGTTAAAAGTGACCCAGCGGATAATTTAAAAATTGCTTGGGTTAAACGAAAAGGTGGAACTAAACCTATTAAAGTATAAAAATTAATATGGGAAATAAAATTATAAAACTAACTGAAAAAGAGTTGTATTCGATAGTTGAAACTATCATTAAAGAACAGAAACCTGACCATTTAATGCCAGGTCAACCTGATAATCCAATGAACCCTGACGGATATTTTACCAAACAAAAAACGGCAAAAAGAAATGAAATAGAAGTTTTACAAAATAAGTATAAATGTCTCCCAAAACAATTTATATATCCTTTCACCCTATTATTAAAGAAAAAGTATAATAAGATGTGGCTTAAAATAGCTTTAGGGATAATAGGGAGAGAATCATCATACGCGTCGGGAGCTCGATACAATGTTACTAACACTCTTAAACAAATGGCTAGTTATGTTGGTTATAATAGTTCTTTAGGTCCCGCACAAATGAAAGGGACGACAGCGGAGGATTTAGGTCTTAAAGAAGCTGACTTATTTACCGATATAGGGGCTTTAGATGCTGCCTATCGTTTAATTAAGAAAAATTTTAATCTCGCTCGACAAAAAGGGTACACTAGTAAACCATCAAACTTAAAAGGGGGAACCGGTAATGCAACATTAGATATCGCGATAGCGGCATATAACATGGGGGCTAGCAAGGTTATGGGTCCATGGTGTGAGTCAGTAGACCCTGAAAGAATTAAAAAAGGGTTAAAGACTAAGTGTACAAAAATTCCAAAATCTAAACAAAAAATAGTGGTTGATTATATTCCTAATTTTAAAACTGAAAGGTGGGATGGTGTTAATATTAGCTCTTACGGTTATATTAGGGAAGTTGCTAACCATGTTAAAAAGATGAATTGTATTTAACTATTTAAAGTTTCCATGGATATATGTTGTCGGATACTTAATGTCCAAAGTATTCTTTAAACCATGTGGAACTGAACTGAATGTGGTCGAACCGTTATTATCACTAAATTTGTAATCAACAGAGGTACCACCATCTAACAGTATTCCATCTATAATGTCGAATTTTAAAGAGAAGTTTAAAATTTCTTTAATCGTAACAAACCCAATTCTATTTGATGATATTACTATAATATCCCCATCTTTGTTTTGACCCATTAAAGTTCTATATCTTTTTTGTTTTGAGTGGTTCTTAGTTATTAATCTATTATTTATTTTACCATCATTTAACCCCCATAATATAGTTTGAGATGCGAATTTGGTCTGTGTAGGGCACGACCCACTATTAATATAAGGGTTACCATTTTTAACATAAAAGAAACCACCACCTTTAATTCTACTATTTTTTCTCTTACCGTTTACAACAACTAAACCTATAGGATTTTTAGAGGTGAAGAAATTACTATTGATGTAGAAGTCGGATGATGTTGGTCTAGTTTCCGAAACCCTTAAATCCATCTCACCCTTTTTAATTGTGAAAACATTATATTTTAATTCTGTTATGATTTTAGAACCAATACCTTTAGATGTATATCCATCATTTTTTTTACCACCTAAGAATAGTATAAGTATTAATATAAATGTTGCTTTGTTTATCATACTGTAAATATACGACAAATAACCCTAATAACAAAAAAAAAGAGGGTTACTTACCCTCTTTTTTTGTTTTACGAACTCTTTTAGGTTTGATTTTAACTTCACCATCTTTAGATGTTAAAGTATATTTCCCCTCAACGGTTATATTACCTACTAAAACTTCTTCCGATATGAAGTCTTCTAATTTATCCTGAATAGCTCTTTTTATCGGTCTAGCCCCATATGTTGTATCATAACCTACTTCAGATAACATTTGAATTATTGTCTTATCGAATGATATGTTATATTTCATTTCTGACAATCTAGCACTGAGTTTATCAATCTCCAATTGAATAATTTGTTTAACTTCGTCTTTACCTAAAGAATTGAATATGATAACATCATCCACTCTGTTTAAGAATTCAGGTGCAAAAAACTTTTTAAGTTCTTTTTTAAGAATGTCTACTCTTCTTTCTTCCTCAACATAATTATTATTACCCGTTTGAAAACCAATACCACTTCCAAAATCTTGAAGTTTTTTAACTCCGATATTCGATGTCATAATTATCACACAGTTTTTAAAGTTAATTTTTCTACCTAAACCATCTGTTAAATGGCCGTCATCTAACACCTGTAGTAAAGTTGCAAATATGTCTTTATTGGCCTTTTCTATTTCATCAAATAAAATAACAGAATATGGTTTGTTTTTAACTTGTTCCGTTAGTTGACCTCCTTCGTCATACCCTACATATCCCGGAGGTGACCCAATAAGTCTTGAGATAGTATGTTTTTCTTGGTACTCTGACATGTCGACACGAATCATATTATCTTCACTACCAAACATTTCTTTAGCCAATTCTTTAGCCAAATGTGTTTTACCCACACCTGTTGAACCTAAGAATATAAATGAGCCAATTGGTTTATTAGGGTCTTTGATACCTAAACGATTTCGTCTAATTGATTTAGAAATCTTTTTCACCGCAACCTCTTGACCAATAACTTTTTTATTTAATGTTTCGACTAGACCTGTTAACTGTTTAGTTTCGTCCGAATTTAATTTACTAATTGGGATTTTTGTCATATTAGAAACCACATCATAAACTAATTCAGTTGGTACGATTTTTCTATTGGTTAATAATGATTTTTCAAAATTATCCTTTTCTTTTTCTAACTCGTTAAGTACTCTACGTTCTTTGTCCCTAAGATTAGCCGCGTTTTCATAGTCTTGTTTCTTAACAGTTTCCATTTTCTCGTTTTTTATGTCCTGAGCGTAGGTTTTAAGATTTTCGATTATTTTCGGTAATTTAACGTCAACCTGACATCTAGCACCAACCTCATCGATAATGTCAATCGCCTTATCAGGAAATTCTCTATCTGTCACATATCTATCGGCCAAATCAACACACAGTTTTAGAACTTCATCTGAGTATGAAACTTTATGATATGATTCATATTTATCCTGAATATTTTGTAGTATTGTTAACGTCTCTTCTTTAGTTGCCGCATCAACAACAACTTTTTGAAAACGTCTTTCTAATGCTCCATCTTTTTCAAAGTTTTTTCTATATTCATCCAAAGTGGTTGCACCTACACATTGTATTTCACCTCTAGATAACGCCGGTTTAAATATATTAGATGCATCCAACGAACCCGAAGAGTTACCTGCACCTACTATTGTATGAATCTCATCTATAAATAAAATTATGTTAGGGTCAGATTGAATCTCCTCAATGATTACCTTCATTCTTTCTTCAAATTGACCTCTATATTTTGTTCCGGCAACTATTGATGCCATATCTAATGATACAATTCGTTTATCCATTAAATTTCTAGGACAGTTACCTTCGTAAATCATGTTAGCTAAACCTTCAACTATAGCGGTTTTACCACATCCGGGTTCTCCCAATATAATTGGGTTATTCTTTTTTCTACGAGATAATATTTGTGCTATTCGTGTTATTTCCCTCTCTCTACCAACTACAGGGTCTAATTTACCATCTTCGGCCAATTTAATTAAATCTCTACTGAAATTATCTAAAACTGGTGTCGAACTATCTGAGGTGATGTTTTTTTCTTCTTTACCTCCGTTATCTGCTGAATCTATCATATATATGTTTTAATGTTTATACAAAGATACTTATTTTTTTAACTTTATCAAATAAAAGTTATGATTTATTAGAAAAGGTATAAATTAATATAAACGCGGTTTTTATGTTCTTCACATATTTATATTAACAAACATAATATAAAAATAAATAAAATTTAATATGAGTTCAGAAATAAGAAGAATAAAATCGATATTAATAGAACGTAATAATCGTAAAATGATTGGGGAACAGGAAATGGATTGTCCAGATGCATCAAAAAATTTGGAATTAAATACCATTAATAGAAATAAATCAATTGAGGCTGATTATATTAAATATGGACCATTAAATGTTGATGAACCCGGTGATTATTGGGAGAATTTAGCCAAACATTGGGATACAACAGAAAAGGCGGCTAAAAAATCCTTATGTGGTAATTGTGTTGCTTTTGACATCTCACCTAGAATGGAAGAATGTATGCCTGGAGTCACATCTGACGAAGATGGAAAGTTGGGTTACTGTTGGATGCATAACTTCAAGTGTCACTCAGCTAGAACTTGTTATACGTGGGCGAAAGGTGGTCCTATAACTAAGGATAATGTTTCTCACGATTGGCAATCTAGAAAATAATTTAATTATGGACAAAGAAAACCTAATACCGAAATATCTTGAAATAACGTCTAAAGACATTGCTGACGTATATTACGCTTTACGATTAGCATTCATCAGAGAGGGGTGGTCTCAGAAAGATTTAGAAAAACCTCCGTATTACCCAAATGATATTATGAGAAATTATAATAAATTTAGTAATGAACAAAATAAATTATTTTTTGATTTAAAAGGAATATTCGATATTGATTTTGATGAGTTTAATGAATATCTTACACCAATATTACAAAGGATAGATGATAAAACACCACTAAAATAAAAACATGGCAATTAAAAAAGAAATTATTGAAGGTACTAAAATATTTAATGAGATAGAATCTTCAAATTTAAAAAAAACGGAGTATGACACTTCAACAAAAAAAGTAATCGTTGAATTTAAAAACGGAACACGATATGAGTATTCTGACGTACCACACAAAATATACACTCAGTTTAGAATGTCTGAATCTCAAGGTAAATTCTTTAACTCAAATATTGGTAGGGCATTTAAATATGTTAAACTGTAATTAAACGATAATTAAAGTACTTATAGTTAATGGGCGAATTAAAAAAAATAATTAGTAGTTTTAAGTTAAGGGACGAATTAAACCCTAAGCTTTGGGATAACGACGATAATGGTGAGCCCACTTTAAAAGATGATGTTCGAGAAAAGTTATTAAACATTACTTACGAGTTTTTAGAATTTTTAGATGTAGATTTAGTTATTAGTGATATTACCATGACTGGTTCACTATCTAACTACAATTGGTCTGAATATTCTGATGTTGATTTACATATAATTGCTGACTTTGAACAATTCAATGATGTTGAGGAACCATTGTATGAAGAATTATTTAGATTAAAGAAAACTTTATTTAATACTGAACACGATATATCAATATGTGGATATGAAGTTGAGGTTTATGTACAGAATGAGAATGAACCCCATTCTAGTAGTGGTGTTTATTCTGTCTTATTTGATGAGTGGGTCGTTAAACCGGTAAATGATAGTGTTGTTTTGGTGGATAAAGAATCTATCACTAAAAAAAGCAAACGATGGATGGAAACGATAGATACTATTTTAGAAAATATTAAAGATGGGTCAATCGAAGAAATGACGGAGAAAATAAATATGTTGAAAGACAAAATTAAAAAATTCAGGACTAGTGGACTACAAGAAGGTGGTGAATATTCTGATGAAAATCTTGTATTCAAAACTTTGAGAAGAAACGGATATATAGGTAAGATTTTTGATTTTAAAACAAAGTATATTGATAAAGAACTAACTTTAACTGAAATGATGTTAGAGTCGTCAACACCGAGAAATATAATCGCCAAGAAATGGTTAACCAAAAACTACGGTAACTTAGAGAAATTCGAATCTAACAGATATCCTAACTATATTTTCTATATGAAAGATGATATAGTTATTTTTGATTACAATCGAAAAAATGGTCGTTGTTATATTAATCACGATGAAGTTTGGTCATTTTTACAATCGGTATTTCGGTTAGAAGACGAGGAAATAAAGGAGATTACGAAAGAATGGGTGGAGGAAGATTATAAATTAAAGGTAACGACAACTGATATTAAACGTTCCCGATGGAGTTCCACAACACAAATTAAACAATAAAGAGGAACATTTTTGATTCCTTGTATATTTATATATAAAATAATTATTTTAAATAAAAAGAAAAAATGGCAGGACTAAGACCTATAGGTAGTGAAAAATTAGAAGGTATGGATAAAATTTCTCGAATAATGGAAATTGCTCGATACAAAGAAGTTAAACCCACACCAATCAATGAAGATAAAAAATCGGTTTATAGTAAGACTTTAGCCGATGGACATAAGTACATAATTTCAAAAGAAAAAGTGGGTTATGTAATTAAAAGAAGTTTAACAGAATCATCAGATGAAGTTGAATATCTTGACAGAATGGAAAATAGAAAACATTATTCATCGTACTCAAAAGCATTTAAGAGATTAAATTTAATTGCGAAAGAGGTTAATATTAATGAAGGTCAAGATAAAAACATTTCATTGTTTGAACAATCAAATAAAAAATACACGTTAAAAACACCTAAACCAGCTCCGGTTGAGGAACCTGTTTTAGATGTAGACACAGATACAGAAATGGACGTAGACATGGGTACAGAAATGGACGTAGACATGGGTACTGAGATGGACGTAGATATGGACATAGATGATGATATGGATGTTGAAGATACTGAGGAGATATCGTTAGATGATGAATCCGATGATGACGAGGTAGTAACATTTAAATCTATTCAAAAATTAACCGGTAAATTAGGTCAAAAAATTAGAAGTTTATTAGACTCAGGTGAAGAAATGTCATCTAAGGACGTTAAGTATGTTATAAACTCAATTTTATCAGCTCTAAACTTAAGTTCTTTAGATGAGGAAGATAAAGAAGATGTGTTAGATAAATTTGAGGATTATGAGTCTGAAGATGAGACTGAATTTGAAGATGAAGATGAAGATGAAATTGATTTTAATGATGATATAGAATTAGATGATGAAACTGAGGATTTTTCAGAGATGACTGAAGATGACGGAAACTATTTTGGTGATGCGGCTGAAGATGATTACGTACAAATTGCGAAGTTGAGGAGAGATGCTCACGACGATGCTGAAGAACATAGAAAACATAGAAAACATAGAAAATATACTGAAGGTGAAAGTATGGAATCTAAAATGACTAAAAAAGTGGGTGACATGATTGAAACTATATTTTCAGAATCTAAAGTTGATAATGTTTTAGAGAAGTATTTCGTAATTAACGAAAGTGAAAAAACAGTTAATAATAATAAAAGTGTTAACACTAAAAAAGCTAGACGTCTTTCTGAAAGTATATCACAAGAAGTTGCGTCAATTAAGTTTATGAAAGAAAACCCTAATGCAGAATGTGTTGGTAAAACTAACAAAGGAAATATAGTTTTTGAAAGTGACAGTACAAAATTCCGAATATCATCTAAGGGTATGATTTTATAATGAATTATTTAATATTTGTAAATGAATTAGGTCCTGATTATAAAGGGGATAACATATACGAATTTATATTTTCTGAGAATATTAATGATATTTGGGGGGAGAACTGGGAATCAAAACCATCTAATGGTTATCCGGCTCCCCCCAATTTAGATTTAATAAAGAAAGTTGGTAGGTTAAAGAACGATAATTTATCTTTAATAACAATTCAAAACTCAGATTATTTTTCTATGGTTGATGCTATAGATGATGTTGTATCGTTAGCTTGGGAGGATGAAGATGGTGAAATTGATTTTACAAATAAAAAAAGATTGGTGTTTAGATTTGGTGATACCGAAGAGTTGATTAAAGATAAATTATACGAAAGAGATTTCGTTTTAGAATATGAAAAAAAAGTTACGTATGAAAAATAATGTAAAGATTTTAAAATTAGTTGAAAGTGGTTTTAAAGCAAAAACTCTAATGTCTATGTCCGAAATGGAAATTGACGTTTTATATAAGTTAAAGAACGAACAAGTAACACCGGTTACTTCAACTGAGACTAAATATGAAATAGGTCCTGATGGAGGAACACTACCCGGTGATGAACAAGGTTATAATATTAGTAAAAACTCTAGTGGTACTGTTGTTGCGGAACCAAAAGAAGGTGAAATGTCTGAAGATAGTGGTCATGGTTGGGGTAGTTCTGACCAAGGTTATTTTAATAAGACTATACATGAATACTTAGGAAAACCTAGTGAAATGCCAAGCCCATTTGATTCTAATCTTGAAGATGCGGCATCTGAAGCTGTTGATTATTATTGGGATGATTGGGAAGAATACGAAACCGATAGAGAAGGTTTGGTTGACCACGCTAAAAGAGGTTATTTAAGAAGTTACTTTAGGGATAAATTCGATATGTTAGTTAAAATGTTTGAACCGGCAATTGAGGATGAAGATGGAGGTGAGTATGGTGATGATGCCGCCATGGATGAATTAGACGAAAATGTATATGCAAGTGGACTTAAAACAATAGGAGCTAAATTATTAAAATATTATAAAGAAAACCCGGAGGTAAGAAAGATGGTGAACGATTTTGGTTCAAAAATTATAACTAAAGGTACTAATAAGATATCGGATAAATTGAAACAAACCGATATGAAAGATAAATTAGGTTCCCTTTCTGATAAATTAAAAAATGTTAACCCAACAAGTGATGATATTCGTAGATTGGCTAACGTGTTATTTGGTAACTCAAAGGTAAAAGATAAAGTTTCTGAAAATATAACATCGTCTAATGCGTTAGGGGATTTATCTATGCAAAAACTAACCGGACAAGAAACTCCTCATGATGCTGATGATATGGCACCTGACGGTATGGATGATGATTCAGATAATAATAGAAGTGAAATGAAAGAAAAAGCGGTTTCGAAACAACAACAAAAGTTTTTCAGTGTTGTTAAGTCAATGCAAGACGGAGACACGCCAAAAGAAGGTGAGGCAGGTGAAGTTGCAAAAGAAATGTCTAAGAAAGATGTTATGGATTTTGTTAATACCAAACTAAAAGGTTTACCTAAAACGAAGAAGAAGAAAAAAGAAACAAAGGAAAATTTAAAATTTGAATCTATAATTGAAAAAAAATTAATACAGATTGTTGAAAAACACCTTCCTGTTCATATAAGTAAAAAAGATTTTATAAATTTGGTAAGTGAAAGTCCTGAGATTGCACCGTCAAGACCTACAGTTAAACCCGGTACAAAACCTAAACGACCTTCAACCCCATATAGGCCTAAACCCGGTCCTAAACCAGCACCTAAAGCTAAGAACGAAAAAATGCCTGAGTGGTTAACTTTCGATGAATTAGGTATGAAATTAAAATAATATTAATATGAGTTTAAATATTAAAATGAAAAAAAGAATAAAAGTAAAAAATCAATTAAAAAATAAATTGGTTAAAGAAGGGTTAACTAAAAAAGAGAAACAATTACTTAATAGGTTGATAAGTGAAGCACCTATAGATTATAGTGGACCTGAGAGAATGGAACCGGGTATTGAGAAAAAAATTACTGACAAAAAAACTCCTTACGCTGAACACCCATCATTACCGGAAGGTGATAGAGATTTTATTGAATTAGTTTCATCTAAGAGGTTCAAAGATTCAGTTGATAAAGTGAGACGTTATTTAGGTGATACTCAAATGATACAGGGTAATAACCCAATTATGAATCTTATGGGTTCTGTTATGAACGGTATGAGAAAAATAATGACAATTCAGTCTCAGAATAAAGAATATTTAGAAAATTTAGCTGTTGATTTAATTGTGAAAGAAATGGGTATACCCGATGGTTCATTACAATTTGACGCTAAATTAGTTACTCAACCTATGGCGGCGGCTCAGGGTATGAAGACTAAGAGTGATGAATTTGATGAGGATGAAATAGAACAAGCCTTTAAAGAAGCTAATGATGAGGCGGAGGAACACTCTGAAGAACTTGAGGATTTTGTTGATGTATTTGAAAAATTTAATTTAGAAAAGGCTAAAAGAAGGTTAATAAACTCAATGATACAAGGGGCGGCATTTAAAGGTGGTCATATGTATGTTTTAGTGGGTGAGGAGTTAAATAATGTTGATTCTGAATTATTAAACTTATACGGGGTTAACCAAGCATTGATGGAACATTTATATTGGTTATACCCGGATATGGAAGGTATGGCCGGAAGTGGTGGTGGACAAGCTGGTCAATCTGAAGTTGATGAAGAAACAGACCCACCAACAGTTAAAGCTAGAGCGTTAACATTCCCTTTATTGGTCCATGAATTAGTTAAAGGTGTTTATGAAGTTTTTGGAACACATGGACTACCTGATGACCCTAGACAAGCCGAGATGGTTCTAGGTTCTGAAGATACATTACCTTCAGAAATATGGGATTCTAGATTAGGACCTGTATTTTGGGAAAAATTTACCGAGACTTACCCTGACCAATTATATGATGAAGGTAAAAAACATTTACAACATTATTTGTTTTTTAGGTTTTCTAAATTAAATGCTAAGGAATTTTTAGAAATATCTAAACTTATATTAAGTGGTGATAAAAGGGGTAAAGATTTTATACAAAGAATGGTTGATGAAATAGTTCAGGAGTTAAAACAACAAGACTACGATGAGGCCATGGGTAAATATGACGACGACGAAGATGAGGATGATGGTCCTGATATAAGTGGTTTATTGGGGAGTTTAGGTATTGATATGCCAGATGATGACAACGACCCTATGGGTGTTTAAAGATAACAAATAAATATTTATGATTAATGGCAAACTTAACAAAGGAACAAATATTAATCGAATATGTGAAGTGTCAAAAAGATATCGCATACGCGTTAAAAACATATTTAGAAACATACGACAACACAGTAAAGAAATATGTACCCTTAGAATTATTTCCGGACCAACAATCTTTAATTAGTGATTACGAAGAATTTAACGAAAATATTGCGTTAAAGTATAGACAGGCCGGTGTAACTACTGTTACCGCAGCTTGGGCATCAAAAAGATTGGTATTCGCTAAAAAAACAGAACCTGAAAAAGTACTTATAATTGCGAACAAATTAGATACATCTCAAGAGATGGCTAATAAAATTAGGTCTTTTATAGGTCAATGGCCTTCTTGGTTAGGGGTTGATTTTTCACAAGATAAAAATTCACAAAAACATTTTAAATTAACTAATGGTTGTGAGGTTAAAGCTGTCGCAACATCTAAGGATGCTCTGAGAGGGTTTACACCTACTATCTTGGTATTTGACGAGGCCGCTTTTATTGATGCTGACAGTGATTTTTGGGCTGCTTGTATGGCTTCATTATCTACAGGTGGTAAAGTTATTGTTGTATCGACACCAAATGGATTTGACCCAATTTATTACGAAATTTATGACCAAGCTAATCGTAGTATGAACGAATTTAAAATTTCTGAAATGTTTTGGTATAGAGACCCAAGATATACTAAGGATTTATATATGGTTAAAACAAATAATATAATACACTATCTTTTAAATAAAGAACAATATATAAATGATGGTGATGTTATTGATTGGTCAGACATAAAACCATCAGAACGTAATTATTCTGATTTAGACAAACTTATTTCAGAAGGTTATAAGCCAAGTTCATCATGGTTTGAAAGTATGGTTAAAAAACTAAAGTATGATAAACGTAAAGTATCTCAGGAGATTGAATGTAGTTTTTTAGGTTCAGGTGATAATGTATTTGATTCTAATTTATTACAAGATATTAAGGAAAATCACGTAAGAGAACCTCAGAATAAAATGATGGGTAATATGTTATGGATTTGGAAAGAGCCCGTAGTTGGTCACAAATATATTATGGGTATTGACGTTAGTCGTGGTGATAGTGAAGATTTTAGTTCAATTGAAATAATTGATTTCGATAATAGAGAACAGGTTTTAGAGTATGTTGGTAAAGTTCCACCCGATGTGATAGCTGAAATAGCATTCAAATGGGCTAATATGTATTCTGCCTTTGTCGTTATAGATATTACAGGTGGTATGGGTGTTGCAACCGCAAGAAAGTTACAAGAAATGGGATATAAGGATTTATACATTGATGGTGTTGATACATCTAATAAATGGAAATACGTACCAAAGTCAGCCGAAAAAATACCAGGTCTAAATTTCAACAATAAACGTGTACAAATAATATCGTCGTTTGAAGAATCAATGAGACATGAATTTAAGATATATAGTTCTAGATTATATGACGAAATGAATACGTTTATTTATATAAACGGAAGACCTGACCACCAAAAAGGTCATCATGATGATTTAATTATGTCTATTGCAATGTGTACTTACGTTGGTGAATCCTCATTTGGGAAGTTAACTAAAGTTACTGAACAAACTAAAGCAATGATTGATTCTTGGTCTGTAAGTAACAATGACACATCAAATAAAAAATTAGAGTTTAATCCGGTAGTACCTAATATGCATCAAAATATGGATATGAATCAACACAGACAAAGTGTTAGTAAAGATGATTATATTAAATATGGTTGGTTATTTGGTACTAAGTAATATTTATATAATAAAAGAACTATGGGTAGAATTGGAAGAAAAAAAACGGACAAAATCTTTAATGGTAGTAAGTTAGTAGTTCCGGGTCAGGGGATAAGTACTGTTAAAGTAGACAAAAATAATAATGAGTTTAGTAGTAATACACTTAAAGGCTCAAATAAAAATAATAAGGGTACGAAGTAAGTATTTAATTCTTTTTAAAAAAAGTTAAATTAGATGTATGGAAAATAAAATAAACAAAGATAATATGACAGTGTGGCAACGGTTAAACAGGACGTTTGGTCCGGATGCCCAATTAAATCAAGATTATCCGACATACAAGGTAGATAAGAAAGAGTTATTAAAAACAACATCTAAGTCTGAATATGAAAGAGAAAAGTTAGAAGCACAACAATCATTTTATTTATCTAATCAATGGACTAAGATTGAAAATAATTTATATACTCAAGCAGTTTATTATGAACCGACTAGATTAGCTTCGTTTTATGATTATGAGTCTATGGAGTATACACCTGAAATATCGGCGGCTTTAGATATATACGGTGAAGAATCAACTACTGCGGACCAAAATGGTTATGTCTTACAAATTTATTCTGAATCTAAAAGAATTAAAAGTATCTTATCCGATTTGTTTAACAATGTATTAGATATTCCAACTAATTTACCTATGTGGACAAGAAATACTTGTAAGTACGGTGATAATTTTGTATATCTTAAGTTAGATTCCGATAAAGGTGTTGTTGGATGTAATCAGTTACCTAATATTGAGATTGAACGTTTAGAGGGAACTATGACTAGTGCAAACTCTAACGTAAAGGCGGATGAAAAGAGTGAAAATAAAAATTTAAGATTTAAATGGAAATCCAAAGACATGGAATTTAAGTCTTGGGAGGTCGCTCATTTTAGATTATTGGGTGATGACAGAAAATTACCTTACGGTACTTCTATGTTAGAAAAGGCTAGACGTATTTGGAAACAACTTTTACTTTCTGAAGATGCCATGTTAATTTATAGAACTTCAAGAGCACCTGAACGAAGAGTTTTTAAAGTTTTTGTCGGTAATATGGATGATAAGGATGTTGAACCATATGTACAACGTGTAGCCAACAAATTTAAGAGAGACCAAGTTACTGACCCTAAAAATGGTAATGTTGATTTAAGGTATAATCAAATGGCGGTTGACCAAGATTACTTTATACCTGTTAGAGACCCTAGTGCTCCTAACCCAATTGACACACTACCCGGAGCAACTAATTTGGCTGAAATTGCGGATATAGAATACATACAAAAAAAGTTATTAACCGCATTGAGAGTCCCTAAAGCCTTTTTAGGTTTTGAGGAGGTAGTTGGTGAAGGTAAAAATCTTTCATTACAAGATATTAGATTTGCGAGAACCATTAATAGAATACAGAACTCTATGATTGCTGAGTTAAACAAAATTGCAATTGTACATTTATTCTTATTAGGTTTTGAAGATGAATTATCTAACTTCACATTGGGGTTAACAAATCCATCAACACAAGCCGATTTACTTAAAATCGATGTTTGGAAAGAAAAGGTATTATTATATAAAGATGCGGTCATGCCGGTTGAAGGGATAGCTCCTGTTTCGGTTTCTTGGGCTAAGAAAAATATTTTAGGTTTCTCAGACGAAGAAATTAAATTAGATTTACAACAACAACGTGTTGAAAAAGCTGTGGGGGCTGAATTAATGAATACACCAACTGTTATTACACATAGTGGAGTATTTGATAATATCGATAAATTGTACGGTACTAAAACCGGAGACACTACTAATGCTGAGGTCGAACCTCCTTCATCACCGGATGGTGGTACGGCGGGAGATGACTTAGGTGGTGGTGACTTAGGTGGTGACTTAGGTGGCGGTGAAATACCAATGGAATCAACTAATAGAGATAATTTAAAAATTTTATTAGAAAATGACGACATAACTAGCTCAAGTTCATTTATAGATTTATCTAAAGGTAACGATTCTTTAGGGGAAATTGAAAAAGAATTGGGAAAACTAATGAAATCGTAATATTTATATAAAACAAAAAACAATAAATTATGAAATTTGGTATATTAAAATCTAAAATAGAAGACACTTTAATGGAGTCATATAAGTCTAAAACGTTTAAAAAAGAATTTAAAAACTTTAAACAACATGTTTTAGAAAATAAAAATGTAAGTAAATTATTTTATCTTTATGACGGATTAAAGTCTAAAAAGGGTTTGTCTAAAGATATGGCGAATTCATATATTAACGAATGTATTACCATATATGAGAACACAGTAAATAAAATTAATGATAAAAGTTTAGTGGGTTTAAATAAATGGGTATCAAATACTAAATCAGAAAATATATATGAAGATGTGGATAATTTATTTACTAACGACGTACTGAATATTACAGGTAAAATAGAAAGTAGAAAAAATATTTCTGAAAATCTACAAAAAGAAATAGTATTGGAATCTAATTATTCCGGTAACGTACCTTTCGAATCTATGGTTAAAATAGTTAATAAAACAGCTAAAAACTATATTGAATCATTAAATGAAAGTGACAAGAGAGAATTGATGGTAATTCTAACTGAGGATAAAAAAATACTAAAAGAAAAATTTGACACTTTAAAAGTAAAATCAATTGAATCATTAAATAAAATTATTAGTGATGAAACTGACGATGACGTTAAAAGTAGAATTCAAGAAACTATTACAAAATTAACTTCCGAGTCTTTCACAGAATTAGGTTATTATAAGTTAACCAAATTGAATGAAAACCTATAAACATGGATGACGTCGGTATCTCCAGGCAATTAATGATTTTTTTAAATAGGTTAGTTAAACGTAAGTATCCTGTTAACCAAATTATTGTTTCAGGTAGAGATATTGGTAATGGTAATTTCGACTATAGCGTATTTGTTCACCCTACTTGGGAAGGTCACAGTAAACTTAATCATGATGAGAACTTTGAGGAAGAATTATTTAAATATATAGAGAAACTTACTGAAAACGGTATTATGATATTTAGAGAATTTCCGGGTCCGGGTCACTATTTTAATAAGGTAGATTGGTTTTGGGATTAATTATTATCCGACTTAAATTTTTTCTCGACGTATTTAGCTTTATCTAATTCTTTTCGTCTAACTTGAGACTTCTTAATAAATTCCTTACGTTTATATAATTCTTTATTTTGCCTAGTTTTGATTAATTTGCTCTTATATTGTTTGAGAGCTTTCTCAATCCCTTTCTTTCTATCTACTTTTATTATTAACATATAAACTTACCAATCATATTATTTTTATATTTTGACTATAACCATAAATATACTTATCATTATTAAAAATAAACAAAAACATATTTTAAATGAATGAAAAAAGGAAAAACATCAAAAATAAACGGTTACAATCGAGCTAAAGTACTATATGGTACGGTGGATTCAATAGATTTAAAATCTTTATATTTGAGTCTACACACTTGGGTTAACCCAAAAGAAAATAATGATAATTGGGAACGTATTGTTCTCAATATGAGTAGAAGGATAAAACATTTGGTTTTAGATACTGTAAATGAAAAGGTTTTTAAAACTAACTTTATTGTTGACTTCGATTTAAGACATAGTGGACTCATAAAAGGTAAAAAATCATTTCTAAGTTTAGAAATAACACTGTTTTTAAACAATGAAAGTTTAGATTTTAAAAGTAGGAAAATAAAAGAAAGTCTAAAAGAAATAGTTAATAATATATTTATATATGAATTCAACGATAATAAATATTTTGAATTTAACCTAACAAAATTATCTAATAATGAAAAACTTTTAACAGAAACGCATATTAGTTAATATTTATTAAGTAAAACTAACATAATGAGTTTAAGAATTTTAAAAGAAAATGAAGTAGGTACGGGTATATTAATTGAGATGGATGCCGGTCACATATCACCTAACGAGGAAAGAAACAGTTTAATGTTGAAAGAATCAACACAGATGTTAGACCACACCAAACCTTTTGAGTTTTATGCCGTATTACAAAAATATAATACACCAAATAGAAATGGTAGAACGTACCCTGAAAAAATACTAAAGAGGGAAGCTGAAAGTTATAAGAAAATGATAGAAAAAGGAATCGCTCTTTCAGAGTTAAATCACCCCGAATCATCTTTAATTGATTTAGATAGAGTTTCACATTCAATCAGTGAAGTATGGTGGGAGGATAATGTTTTAATGGGTAAAATAAAATTATTAACATCTCCGGGTTTTCATGAAAGAGGTATTGTATCTACTAAAGGAGATATGGCGGCTAACTATCTTAGACAGGGTGTTACATTAGGTATATCATCAAGAGGAGTTGGGTCACTTAAAAAAGTGGGTGAACAAAACGAAGTCCAAGACGATTTTGAATTAATCTGTTTTGATTTAGTATCTTCACCGTCTACACCGGGGGCATATCTTTTCTTAAATCCTGAAGATAAAGATAAGTACGATGAAAACTTAGAAGAAGAGAATAAAATTAAAGTTGAACGTGAACTTGGTGAAACAGGTAATAAATCGCTTGACTTAATGAAAAAATTAGACGATTATTTAGGTAAATAAAAATTAAGTAATTAAAATTAAAAAAATGGAAGAAAAGTATTTTGTTGCAAAAGTAACGTTAGATTCAGTTGACACTGAAACAGGAAAAGTAAAAAAATTAAGAGAAGAGAAATTAGTACATGGATATACACCTACAGATGTTGAGGCGAAAGTTACCAAAGTATTTGAGGCTTATAGTATGGAATGGAGAATTACTGCGATTGTTGAAAGTAAAATTGATGAGGTAATCGAGTAAATTTTATTCGATAAAAAAATAAAAAGTGTGGTTTTTTATGAATCACACTTTTTTTATGCGGTTACGCCATATTTATGTTGTATAAAGGTTTATGATTATTAAAAACACGTTAAACGGTTTTTTTTAACAAAACTGTATATTTATAATAAAATAAAAACAACAAATGGCAAAAGAAAAATCATTAGTAGAAGACGCTATCACTCAAATCAAGGGATTAGAGGACGTATTAGCCGAAAATGCAAAAGGAATACTTCGTTCAACTATGAAGGAAGAAATCAGCGATTTAGTAAAAGAATCTCTATCCGAAGAGGATGATGAGATTGAAATGGAGTTTGACACTGAAGAATTAGAGGACGAAGGTTCTGAAGATTCTGAGGGAGATGACGATAACGAAGAATTCGAAAAAGAATTATCTTTAGACATTGACGACCTAGGTTTAGGTATTGATATGGATATGGATGATGAAGATGAGGAGACTATCGACTTAACCGATATTGACGACGAAGATGAAATTCTACGTGTTTTTGGTTTGATGGGACCTGAAGACAATATTGTGGTAACACAAGATGACGCAGGTAATATTAATTTAAAGGACGAAGAAAAAGAATATATGATTGTTGGTGAAGGTGAAGAAGAATTTGAAATTGAATTGGAAGAAGATTTAGATTTTGACGAGGATATCGAAGAAGTATCAGAAGGTGACAAAGAAGTTCACGAAGAAGATATGGATGATGATGAATCGTTTGATGAAGAATCTATTGAAGATATAGTTTCAAGAGTTTTTGAATCATCATACGGCGAAGATAACGAATCTGAAGACATTGATGAAGTTTATGAAGAAATGGATGACATTGATGAAGTATATGAAGAAGATGAAATTGACGCAGAACAAATTATGTATGAAATCGAATTCGACGAAGAAGAAGAAGATGAGTTTATTGAAGTTGACTTGGAAGAAACATTAGAAGAGTCTAAACCATCATTTAAGTATGATTCTAAACCTAACAGTAAAGGATTTAATACTAAAATGAAAAAGGTTAACCCAAAAAAGGGAACAGGTAAACCAAAATTCGAATTCAAAGAAGGTCAAGGATATGACGACCACGAGGATGAACGTTTAGGTATGAAAGACGGAAAGATTTCAAAGAAAGATTTCAAAGGTTCTAAAAAACGTAAATCTAAGAGTCGTAGAGATGACGCACATTTCGAAACTGAATCAGTTGGTAAAGAAGAAACAAAAGAGGCGTCAAGAACGCTTGGTAATGGTAAATATTGGGGACGTAAAGGTTTAAATAAACCGAAAGCGGCACCAAGAAACATTAGAGTTGAAAACACCAATACCAAAGAATTACAAGTTCTTAGAGAAAAGAATGAGGAATATAGAAAAGCACTTAATGTATTTAGAAATAAATTAAATGAAGTGGCTGTATTTAATTCCAATTTAGCATACTCAACAAGATTGTTCACAGAACACTCTACTTCTAAAAGTGAAAAAATTAACATTTTAAGAAGATTTGATAATGTTGAAACTATTAAAGAATCTAAAGGACTTTATAAGACTATTAAAAATGAATTATCATCGGACAACGGAAGTTCAAAGACAATGAATGAATCTATCGGTAAAACTATCGACAAGAATCTTTCTACAGGTTCATCACAAAATTTGATTGAATCTAAGACTTACGAAAATCCACAGTTCTTGAGAATGAAAGATTTAATGTCAAAATTATAATAAATAAATAAATAAATTTAAAATAAAAAACCAAAAAAAAATGGGAGCATTATTAGAATCAGGTCTTGTTGGTAACATTGGGTTAAAACACCTAAAAGTTATTAAAGAAGATACTATTAACAAATGGGATAAATTAGGATTCCTAGAAGGTCTTAAAGGACACTTAAAAGAGAACGTAGCTCAGTTATATGAGAATCAAGCGTCTCACCTAATCAATGAAGCTGCTGACGCAGGTTCAGCGGGAGCATTCGAAACTGTTGTATTTCCAATAGTTAGACGTGTATTCTCTAAATTATTAGCTAATGATATCGTATCAGTACAAGCTATGAACTTACCGATTGGTAAATTGTTTTACTTCGTACCTAAAATTCAAGGGTACTCAGGTGGAACAGCTACACAATCAGGTGACCATTACGCACCTGTAGGTTCTCCGGGTAATTACCCAGGTGACCCTGAAGCAGGTTATACAGGAGCAGGAGCTTACTCTAAAAACCTTTATGATTTATTTTACGAAGGTAACGAACCGGGTCTTGACCCAGCAGGTTTATTCGACTACTCTAAAGGACGTTGGTCGGCTATCACATCTGATACAAAAATCCAATCATGGTCAAATGGGGCTTTAGTTGATTCTGTAATTTCAGGAAACACTGCATCAGCAGGAGTTATTCCAGCAGGAAACACAAGAAAAGTAATCATTAAAATGTGTGGATTCGCTGATACAGGAGCAGGAAAATTAATCGGTCCTGATGGAAATGAAATGGATACTGAAGCTTTCTTAGCTGATTTACATATCATTAAAGCGGCTGGTTTATCTGCATCAACAACACCTTGTGAAATTTCTACAGGTTCATTGTTATTCAGAGTTGTAACTCAACAATATGGTAAAGGTATCGTAAACTACGGTAATACAACTACTACAAGTTGGGCATCTACAGGTAACGGAGGTTCTTTCAAGAACGTTTGTGACGCTGACGGATGTATCTACTTAGAAGTTGATTTATCTTGTCCGGTATGTGCTGATTGTGATTCTACATCTTTAGATGGGTACACAGGAGCAACTATCAATAGTGGAGCAACTGAAGGTTCTTTTACGGCTGTATTCAGACGTTACGAAGAATTAGAATTTGAAGATAAAATCGGTGAAGTTTCTTTCGACTTGGATTCTGTTACAGTATCTGTTACTGAAAGAAAACTAAGAGCACAGTGGTCTCCTGAGTTAGCTCAAGATGTCGCGGCGTTCCATAACATCGATGCTGAAGCTGAATTAACAGCTTTATTATCTGAACAAGTTGCGGCTGAAATCGATAGAGAAATCTTGAGAGACCTTAGAAAAGGTGCAGCATGGAACCTAAGATGGGATTACAATGGATGGAGAAGAATTTCTCAAACAACATCATACACTCAGAAAGATTGGAACCAAACTTTGATTACTGCAATTAACCAATTGTCAGCACAAATTCACAAATCAACTTTGAGAGGTGGAGCTAACTGGATTGTTGTTTCTTCTGAAGTTTCAGCTATATTTGACGATTTAGAATACTTCCACGTATCTAACGCGTCTCCTGAGCAAGACCAATATAACATGGGTATTGAAAGAGTGGGAACTCTTGCAGGACGTTACCAAGTGTACCGTGACCCTTACTTCCCAGCGAATCAAGTGTTGATTGGACATAAAGGAACATCATTGTTAGATACGGGGTACATTTACGCACCTTACGTACCACTACAATTGACACCTACAATGTACAATCCATTCAACTTCACTCCGATTAAAGGAATTATGACGAGATACGCGAAGAAGATGGTAAACAACAGGTTCTACGGACGAATTACTGTAGATGGTGTTAGAACATTCGATTTAAAAGAATTGAGATAATCAAAACTTTAAAATAGATAACCTTAAAAGGTCCTCATTATTGAGGACCTTTTTTTATGTCTTTAAACTTATAATTTACTTTTCGGTAAAGTTTACTATATTTATGAGTATGAAAAAGTTTATACCCACAACAGAACAATTAGAAAAAATACTTAAGATGTATAATGAAGACCTTATAGGTTCTCATTCTATTGCAAAAGAAATCGGTATTAGTAAACCCACGATACTAAGAATTTTAAAAGAGAATGGTGTGGAGATGGGTTCTCCCGGTAGGAGGTTTATTGGTGGACGTAAAGTCGCAATGAAAAAATATGAATCCAAACCTGAGGTTAAAAAACGTAAAAGAGAATACCATAAAAAATGGTATCATGAAAACAAGGAAAAATGGAATGAGTACATAAAAGAATACCGTGAAAAAAATATCGATAAAATAAGAAAGACCAAAAGAGATTACGAAAGGAACCGTAAAGCGACGGACCCCCTCTATAAATTAATTTCTAATTTCAGGACTGCGATATATCAGGTATTAAAGGAGAGTAATGTGGATAAGAACGAACATTACTTTGATATATTACCATATAGTCAGGAGGAATTGATTCAACACTTAGAAAATCAATTTACAGACGATTTAACGTGGGATAATTACGGGGAGTGGCACGTAGACCACATTACACCTATAAGTTCATTTAACATACAGGAAATGGGTGATGAGGAGTTTATTAAGTGTTGGTCATTAGAAAATCTCCAACCGTTATGGGGTGAGGAGAATATTCGTAAGTCTAATTCTATATTATTTTAATTTATTATTAAAATATTTAATCATAATATGACCACTTTGGTAGTTTGTTGCGAGTGGTACGTTGTGTACATCACAGAGTCTCATTAACATAGAGATATCGACATCATGTGGATGTTTATCTAATGGGTCTCTAAAGAAGATTACCCCATCTATTTCACCACGAGTAACCATTGCTCCTATTTCGGCATCACCACCCATTGGTCCACTATTAACCGCTTCTACTTTATCGATACCGGCGTGTGTTATTTTTTTACCTGTAGTTCCTGTGGTTACTAATGATACTTTATCATTATTAAAAAAATTCAAACGTTTCATAACGAACGCAACCATATCCGATTTTTTTCCGTCGTGGGCTATAAGGGCTAATCTCATTAATCGTATCCTAGTATTACGTCGTTTCTATTATCTTCATCGTCCTCAAATATATTTAATTGATTGGGACTTTTTTGTTGTTCTAAATTTTTGGTTTCCCAATAAACTTGTCTGATGGCTTTACCTAATTCAGCGTCGTTAGGGAATTCTTCTACTAGTTCGTTAATTTGTTCTATATTCATAATTTTACTATTTTTTACTTATCGTTTGGTTTTGAGTATTAAATCTTCGATTAAGTCTTGATACGTTTCACCATCTTCTACGGTACAATTTGAGTATATGAAATCGGAAAGTTCTCTAATATATTGACCTTCACAACCGGGTTTATTCTGTTTTTTGAAATACTCTATTGTTTCATCATTCCAATTTACCATATATCTGTTTTTATAAGTTTATACAAATATAGGTATTAAATTTGAGTTAGACAAATATTATTAAATTAAATCTTTATCGAAGGGTAATGAGTATATAAAAGATTCCTCATAGTCACGGTCATCAATCATCTTATCGATGATATTTACATCGTTTAATGCTTTATTATAAAAATCTTCACCACGAGAAACTATATCATATCTCAAGTCACTTCGACTATCCTCACCAATATCGCTAATTTTTTCACTTTTAACTTTACTTAAGTAATTTGATTTATAATTTATAACCTTGCGAACATCTCTAATTAATTCGGAAGATACTCCATACAAACGGTTAAGGTCCAATATTAAATCTTTTATTCTATAGTAATCATTGTCTTTTTTATAATCGACTTCATCAATTATAAACCAAACTAATTTATCCAAATTTGTCTTACCATTTTGTCTGTTAATAATTACTCTATTTATGTTTCTATCGGATTGTGAAGAATCATACATATCATTAATTTTTACAGATAGGTCTAAATTATGTTTAATAAGGTCTTTTCCCTTAAGGGTCTTATCTAAATCAGTCGATTCCCTTAATATTCTTTTTATTAATTTCTTCATGGTTTTATTACTATTTTTTATAAATAGTTTAAATAAATAAAATAAATAAGAACAATAATTTAGAAATACATTTATTTTTTATTTTAAATAATTTGTTGTATATTTGTTATATGAAAAGAAAAATTATATCTATATTACTTACAGTACTAACGTTAAATGTGTATTCGCAAACAGATTTAGAGTCGTTATTGTTCCAAAAAATAAATGAATACCGAGTTGAAAAAGGTCTTAATACTTTAAAGTGGGACGACGCCACTTATAAATCAACTCAAGTACATACGGAATATATGGTTAAGAATGATAAACTATGTCATACTGAAAATAGTAAAACACCAAGTTTCACGGATAGAATACGTCTTTTTTCAGATAAGAATTATATTGCCGGATACGAAAACGTAAATAAGGTATACTACACCGACAATTCTATTGATAAAATATCTGATAAAATACTTTCGTCTTGGAAACGTTCAAAAGGTCATAACAGTGCTATGTTAGGTAAAAGATGTACTATAGGTGCGGTGAGTTGTGGTGATATCTCAGAATCGGAGGACGGATACACGTTCAACTTCAAGTACTCTACTTTAGTCCTTTGGGTTAAACCTAATTAGATTTAACGTTATTACAAGGGTTAAACGTTGCTATGGATTGGTATTCTGACCCTGAAACATCATTAATACCCTTACCTTTACTTGATTTATATGGTTCTCTAGAACTATATACTATTCTAATTTTATCACCTGTTTCTGTAAATGCTGACACCATAGGAGCGTCACCATGATATTTACCACTTCGTGTTATTGTGTTGGGTGTTCCCTTCATCGTAATATTAATTAACCCATTTTTATTATTAGCTATAACCTTTTTTAATAGTTCTCCATCTACTGAAATTGTATTATATACTGTACCCCCCAACTTTTGTGGTGCTACATGTACAACATTTTTTTGGTTTAACCCTACTTTAGCTTTTTTACTACCATTTGAATGAAGTCTTTGCTTATCATTATTCATATTTGCGGTACCCACATATATTTTATTACAATAAACGTCAAATGTTGCGTAATCGCATTTATGAGTACTACTATTTTTTCTCATTGTAACCTCTGAATTTATTGATACCGCTTCATCAAAAAATCCGACAACTATTTTAAGACCTTCAGCACATTCAAGTAGTTCTTCATCAGGCCTTTCACTAGTTTCTTTTATTTTAAATTGTATTGTACCTGATATCATTAAAAATTGCCCCGGGTTTTTATATTTGGAAATATCTCTATTTTCATCAGTACACCCACCCGTATCCGTTATCATTATAATTGGAGTTACTTCATTAACATTAGAATCAAAAGTAAGACCTAAATTACTACCACTTTTTTTAGCCCAATTAGAGAAATTACTCCACCTACTTTTAGCGTATCCTTCATTGTCCTTCCAGTCTTCATGTGACGAATCTTTTATTGGTACTTTAATGTTTGGTACTGTCCCTTCGTAACCACCACTTAACTTAGTTCCATTATTCCAATGAGTGGGTTTTAAAGGACCATTTAAGTAATTACTTGCGGAAGAGCGTACACCTGATATTTTAACAATACTTAACTCGAGTCTACCATCACTTAATCCTTGTTTTTGATTTGCAGTTGCAACATCTAATACTTTGGACTTTAAGTTTGTTAGTAAATCTTTATATACGTCGGTTCCTGATTTGGTACGTCCAAAGTAAGCCTTAACTAAAAAATTATATTGTGTTGGGATTTTAGTGTTCTGTCTAACAAATTTGATTTCAGAAGAATCAATTGTATTATTTCCTGAACAATGGGATGATTGATTTTGTTCGTTAATTGATTTTTTATTAAGTTGAGGGTATAATCCTTGAATCCTTAATCTCTCTTCTTCTGTTATAATAAATTTTCCCATTACTAAGTTTTATAATAAATAGTGGACTTATATAAAAAAAAAACCTCACATTTCTGTGAGGTTTTATGATTTAGTAAACTAGTGATGAAATATCTTGAAATATTTGTCTCTCTTTTTTCCCGTACAATCCGAACAATTTTTTCTCTGAGTTGTCAGTTTTTGATAATGAGTGTGTCGTGTATTTTGTGACACCACTAAACAATCCCCATAGATTATCACCTTTTTGTTTAAGTTCACCGTTTAGGTCTACATAGAATCTTGAAATTCTATTCTTTTTAGTTGTTGATAACATATCACTATTTAAGTAGTTATTTAAATCAACATCCATATTAACATCAAATAATTGTTGAACGACTCTATTTGTTATATCGTTATTGACGTTAGATACGGTACCCATACCTGTTTCAGACATTCTTTTAATCTTCTCAAACATTACTTTTTCTTCGTCGATTAACTTATCAACACCACGACAGATGTCGTCAACACGAAGCTCTATATTCTTTGTGTGTCTAATTTTTGAAAGGTTTCTCATTGCCGCGAAGAAAGTGTTTGTACAACTAATTGTTAGGTTAGAGTTACCGAAAGCCAAAGATGTACTTCCATCAAAACTGTTAATCCCGGTTACGAAACCTTCAACTCTGTCGTTACCAATTGTTAGGTTGTCACTTTTTAATTGGATATACACTTTCTTACCACCACTGAATTCACCTCCTTTGTGAATGTCTAAACCGGTTGAAGAAGAGACTCTTTGAATTAGGTCAACTAATTGACTATTCTGATAAACGCCATAACTGTCAGAGTGTAAACCTAATACTTTGTTGTTATCCTCTCTGATTAATGCAACTTTGTTTTCTAATTCAATACCACTCAAAGTTTGAGTTTTTTCTGTTCTAACGTTCCAATCTAAACCTGTGTTTACTAAAATTTCTTTGTTGTCCATATTTTTTTTATTTATTATTTGTTTATGTATTAATGTTCAACAAATATAAAACAAATATATGGTTATACCAAATTAATCTATAATTTAATTTGATTTACGATTAGATTTCTTTCTGATAGGTCTTGTATTATTGTTAGTTCTAACAGGTCTTGTATTGTTGTTAGTTCTAATAGGTCTTATATTATTATTAGTTCTAACAGGTCTTATATTATTGTTAGGTCTATTATTAATAACGGGACGATTATTATTTACTCTTGGTCTTGTATTTGTATTGGTTCTATGTTTAGAAGATTGTCTCACCCTATCCTGTGTAACTATAGTGGTACCTCTTCGACCATTAATATACGACACATTACTTCTACCTCGTCTTCCGTACCAAGTATTTTGTCCGTAATTACCCCATCCGTAATAATTGTTCCAACCATAGTGGGTATTCCATCCGTAATAATTGTTCCAACCATAGTTGTTATAACCCCATCTACCATAACCAAAAGGACTCCATCTATAAGGGGTTAAGTAATTATAACCCCAAACCCAATCATTCCACATTTGAGCTCTATCCCAATGTAAACTATACCCCCAATATGGGTGGTAGTTATTATATCTATTACCTAATACCGGATTATTCCAATCAAATGAATTAGGTTGTCTTAATGCGTATTGTGCGAAGTTGTACCTGAAATTAAAATCCGTTCTTAATTTATTTCTAAATTGAAACTCACTTAACGTATCTATTGTAAAATCTTTAGATGAATAAATACCATCAATATGACCTACATGATTTAATGTTGTATATTGAAAACCAATTCCACAACTATATAATGAAAATATTATTAATAATGTACTACATAATTTAACTATTGACTTTAATTTCATTTTTTTCTTTCATTTTTTTCATCACTTCTTCGTAAGAATCTAATTGTTTGAAAAATATACCTTTAGAATTACATTCTATTTGATACTCTCTAACTTTTTCAATTACTTCTTTTCTAATTCCTAAGGAATGGGCTTCATACAGTAGACTTTCAATTTGTGACATTTTTTTATTTTTTTAAGTTATATTATTTTAAGGAAACGTTTAATTAACATAAATATAATGATTATTTATATATGAACAAAATTATTATGATTTTAAATTAAAGAATCACTGTGTAATTTATAAATAACACTTAGTTGAGATTTGGCGGTCACTTCTAAACATTCTTCATAATCAAAAAACATACCATTCTGTACTTCCTCAATTTGTAATTGACCTTTTGGGATAGTAATACTATCTAAACCTATTTGAGATAAATTATCAACTTTAACAATAAAATAAGTTACAATTTTTTTAAATTTTTGTTTACGAGATATGAAAGAATAATAATGTTCTTTTCTATCTATCATATTGATTGGTACGTTTACCCCACATTCCTCTTGAGTTTCTCTAATTGCCGCATCTAAATTAGTTTCACCATCTTCTAATTTTCCTTTTGGTAAACCATATGATTTACCAAACTTTCTTTCTGAGGCTTGTAGTAATAATATTTTTTTATCATATATTATTGCTAAACCAGCTGAATATACTATTTCTAAGTTCATTTTTTTTTATTTACATTTATACAAATATATTAAAAAAAAATCAAATAATAAAATAAATTAATGGTTTTATTCTTCAGTGGATGGTGGTAACGAAGTAATTCTTATAGCTTTACCTAAAACTTCACTTTCACCTAATGTAAATGCACCTTGCTTAAATGCGTGATTTACCGCTTGTTGTAACAAGTATATAGCTCTTGATTCGTCCATAGTATCTATTAACACTTCTAAGTGTTCTTCTGTGTTAAGGGGTATTGAGTTAAATAATATTCCAAAATCTTCATTCATAACTAATTATCATTATATTTATAAATAAAGTATAGATATTTAAAATCTTAAAATAAAGAGATTATTATGAAAAAAGTACGTATTAACGAAAGAGGTGGTGTTGCAAGAGGTGGTGAATATTCTGCCCCATTAAGAGATGTAGAAAGAACATGGAAATCTAAATTTTTAGCACCATTTACAGAACCTTTCGAACATGAAAATGATGACATTAACCATAAAATTGGTCATAGAAAACGTATAAAAATAAAAAGACCCATAGATAAATTTCATGATAATGTTAATGAATGGGTTGAAATTACTGAAGATATAATCTCTGAAGACTTAGCGGTATGGTTTGGTAAAAAGAAAAAAAAGAAAGGTTCCTCACAACCAAAGGGTCCTTGGGTTAATATTTGTAAAAAGAAAAAAGGTGGTGGTCACCCACCATGTGGCCGTGGAGACGCTGACAAAGGAGGGTACCCTGTATGTAGAGGGGCTGGTGTTGCAGGTAAAATGTCACAGAAAGAAAAAGATTCCGCTTGTCGTAGAAAAAGAAATAAAGAAAAAAAAGACACTCAAAAAGGTAAAGGTCAAAAACCTACTCGTATTAAAGTAAAAAACTACAAGAAAGAATCTATAGATAAAAATATAGTGAAAAATATTTTAAAAGAGTATGTTGAAATAAAAAGACTTAACGAAACTGATGTTAGTTCTAAGAATGTTTCTCCTTCTAGTAAAGTAATTAAAAGTATATGTGATGTAAAAAATTACTGTGACGCTCAAGGTCCCATTACTTTTGGTCAACTTAGAGAAATAGTTAAAGTCGCAAAAAATAAAAGATTAGGTTACCATATAGGTGAAGGTAGCTTTAAGGCATTTATACGTCTATTACCTTGGTTTATTCCTCAGATAGCCATTGCGGGTATGATTGGTTCAGGTATGAGAGCCTTTAATAAAATATTAAAACCAACACTTAAAGAAACGCCAACATATAAATCTTGGTGGTCAAAAACAATTATTAAATTATTTGGTTATGCTGAGGGGGATATATTTAGTGCTGGTGACCCACTCAGTAAAATATTTTTTATAAGTGACGGTTTAATGAACCTAATGAACGAAGAGAATAAATTAAAGTTTGCCTTTCATATAGCCGATATTGCGGAAGGTAAAGAAGATAGTGAACCGGTACCCGAATTTTTTGTTGAAAACGAATTAAGAAGTTGGATTAACCAAAGATTTTTATTAGACCCACCATTAGGCCAAAAAGAACTTAAAAGTTTTAAAGATGTAACTATCCCAACTATTGATGACGTCTCTTTGGATAAAGAAGAGGTAATTAATAAGTTAACTGAAAATATTTTAAGAAAATTATCTTAACAATAAGGTGATGAACACCTCTTTTTACCGTCTAACCCCTTTATTTTACCTTTACATACTTGAACTGCGTGACCGTTAGCGTAAGCTGAAGGGTATACATCGTATTTCGCTTTAGCCGACCTTTTACCCCTTGAACATAGTGGTGTGCCGGTTTTTTTCTTACTCTTTTTCTTTTTTCTACCTTCACTCGTTTCACCTTCAGACATATCTATACTACCTAAAGTAGTTATAGTTCCAATAGGTTTATTCATTTTAGTATTACCAACTAAAGATTTTATTGGTGAGTGATAAAGTCCTTTTTTAATCAATTCATCGACTTCTTCTTTGGTATGTTTTATTTTTTTACCTTCCATCATATCATCATCAGATACCGTCACATCTACCTCTTTATCTTTATTCATAAAAAAATCAAAAACTTGGTCTATAGATTCTTTAGCGGTCGCAATATGGTCTTGAGCCCAATCATGACCGTTCTCTAAAACACCCTCAATCATTTTTGGGTCCATTTCTAACATAATATCCATTTGTCTTCTAATCTGTTGCAGGTTAGAAAAAAACATATATCTATCACTTCTTTGTTCTTCTAATACTTTTTTAACTATTCTATTTAAATCTTTTTCCGTTAATTTAACTTTTCTCATAATTACGAATTTAAACCATTACCACCTATTAGTACGGCGTTTATTTGTTGAACTGTTTTACCGAATTCATTTGTCATTTCCGGTTTAAGTGGTAAAACTGTAGATGTTTCACCTGAACATATAACACAAACCTCACCATTATTACCTCCTGTACTACCACTAAAAGGGGCTAAACAATCATCACAATCGTCAAATGGACCATAAGAGAACCAATTAGTTAAACTATCACTTGTTGTTGAACCTGTTGCGGTTAATTCAATACACCTACCATCGGATAATTGATAAATTTTATTTAATACTATTGGTACATCTTGACCGATGAACTCAATTACTACGTTGTTTCCACAGGTTGAACCTGTCATAAATCTATTTGCCATTTTTCTTTTTTTTAATAAATAGTTAATTACTTGACATTAACCACTTGAAATTTAATTTCTCTTTTATATGTGTTTATTTCACCACTACTTTCAACTTTAATATCTACAAAGTATTCGTTAGGTATTTTATCTCTTGTGTCGAAAATAAAATAATAATCATTAGGTGTTCTATTAAGTTTAGTCCAATCCTGAACTTGTACTTCAGTTTGACCTTCTCTAACGTAAACTCTATATGAGGCGTCCACATTAGGTAACTGTTTATTAGTTGTGTAAGCTTGTTTAATTATCACACCAACTCGTCTCACATCAGTATTTAATATTTTTTCATCCTGTTTTAATCCGTAAAAATCAAAACCATAAATTTTTGGTTCGACTGATTCTGTACCTATTTGTATTGAAGATGAAAACGGATATAAAACAAATTCATTGGTTATATCAGGTATTGAGGTATTATTCAATTTCATATTATACCATTTATCCGAAAATGTACAAACCGTATTATAACCTACTAATGGGGGTATTGTTACCTCATAAACCCCTTTAGTTCTTTGACAAGAAGTTAAACCTGTAAGTCCATTAATTGGATTTTCATCGTAATCTAATATATCAACTAATGGTGGACTATCTAAGTTAATCGGTTTACCTTCATCAAATAAATATAGATACAATTTATTGATTTTATTCAATGAGAATTTATTTCTGTCGTCTTGAATTAAATCGTTAAAATTGGTTTCTAAATATGGCTCGTAAAATGTTTGGGTATGTCTAGTAAAAAATTGAACTTCGTAGGTATCTGTAAGACCGGTCAGGTTTTCTATTTGAGGTTTGTAAGCGACACCCCAACCTGAATAATTAGTTAATGAACCATTTAATATGTTGTTGATTTCATCCGTCATGTCAAAACTAATGTCCTCATTACCAAATTCAAAATGTTGAGTATCAACTATTGTTAAATTATTATAATTAAAAGAACCAGTATTTTTATTATTATAAATCCCCGGTTCGGTCCATACACCTATAGTCGTTGTTTCAAACCAATTAGAAGGTCTCACAGAATAATTTTTATCTGATTCAGATATCGTATATTTTAAATCGGCGAAATCATAACCAACACCTTCATCCCACACCTGAATTGTATCATTTAAATTAGGTATTCTAAATAAAATTAAATCAAAAGATGTTGACCTTAATCTTTGTTGTGATGTTCTAGTGTTGAGTAAATCCAAATCAAAAGTTGACGTATTAGTCATCTTTAGTGTGTGGGTTATTTTGTCATTACAATCTATTGTAATTGTACCGTCATAAACCTTATACATTAAAAGGTCCATGTCTATATCAAATATAAATCTACTGTAACCATTTGGATATTGTGACGTTGAAACTCTACCGAAAAACAGTTCAGTTACGGGATTTCTACCGGTATTAACAAAACTATTAGATGTTATGGTATTGTTTTTATTAAAGTACGATTTATTAATTGACATTTAAAACTTTTTATTATAAATATCTAAAAAATACATTTATACCTTTATGACTGAGATATTTTACTTTTAAATTTATTTTTTTAAATATTCAAGTATTTATATTAAAATAAAGATTTATGAATTTTGTTGTAAACCCATCTCAAAAGAGACAAATCATTGAGGCCTTTAGTGAGGTCGCAGAAGTCGATTCACCATTAAAAAAATTAATGTCATGTCAATTTACTTCAGACGGTAAACACATTGTTTATGAAGGTAAGGCTTATTTATGTGAAACAGGTGAAAATGTTCCACTAAACGAAAGTTGGTCTCTTAGTGATATTTTACATGCTGGTGCTGACTTGTTATCCGCAGGTATTGATTTTGTTATACCGGGTTCAGGTGCTATTGTTGATGTGTTAAATGGTCTTAGTTACATTATTGAGGCTCAATTTAAATCAGTACAAGAAAGAGATTCCTTATACCTTATGTCTATAATAACATTTGCATTTGTCGTGTTACCCGGACCATTACAAACTTTAGCAATTCCACTTAAACGAGCGGTTAAAACGGGTGTCGGTATGACATCAAAAAAGGTAGTAAAAGGTTTGGCTATCATATCAAAAAATTTAAAACGTATATTAAATGGAATTACAAATCCAATACGTAGAGCAATTAAGTCACCATTAGCTAAGACTATTTTAGGTGGGGGAATTGTAAAAAATTTAGGTAAATTATTATCTTCTTTTAAATCAAGAATAGGTAAATTAATGTTACCATTAACATCTAAAGTATCTAAGGTGTCGAGTAAAGTTGGTTTGAAGACACTAACACCAACGTCTTTAAAATCTTTAAAAGGTTTTCTTAAAAGTATACCTAAAATAAGTCAAGGGAAACTTCTTTTACGAAAAATGGGGTTTGTTGCCGGAAAACCATATAGATATTTAGGACCTTCAGGTAAAGCGATGACGGGTACAATTAAGTCAGTTTCAGATGATGGTGTTAAAGTTTTATTTAAGGATTTAAAAACAGGTAGAACTTGGTCTATGGCCATGTCTACACAGACATTTGTTAAAAAAGCGGTTGGAGCACCTTTTACTAGACGAGGAGCGGGAGTCCTTGTACCATTATTCACTAAAAGATTAGCTGATGTTATATTACCTGACGGTACTATTGATTATAATGCTTTAAATGGTATGGAGGATTTAGACCCTGATGAAACTTCGAAAGAATCTTTGGATGGAATGCCGGAAGAAACTACCGAATATGAAAATAAGTATGACACTGTAAAGGTGGTGACGGATTTTCAAAATGGGTTAATTAAACTGGGTTATGATATAAAAGGAGGTGCGGATGGTGAATATGGCACAGAAACTTTAAAAACTTTAAAGTTATTTCAAAATGAAAACGGATTAACATCTTCTTTAGGTAAAATGGATAGAAATAGTGCTAGAAAAATATCTGAATTGTTAGATAAACAAGACATACCTAATTCTGAAGATTTAAAGAATTCTCTTTCTAAAATCTAAAAAAATTAATTTATTCTAATATTTTGATTTAAAATGGTATTTTCCACATTCGCCAATATTTGATTAATTTCTGCGGTTGTTTGTCCGTTACCTGCTGCTACAGGTACGGGTGGTGCAGGACCTATAGGGTGAACATGACCTGTAACATATGAGAATATTTTTCTTAACAAAGACATTAACTCATCACCTCTAACCGTTGGATGAGTTTTTGATTGAATACTCTTTTCATCACTTACAAATCTTTTTTGAGGTATGCCGTATAAAGTGTCATTTAAAAATACCGGTCCTTTTGGACCTGAAGTATTATGGGATAACAAATAAATTTTTTCAGAACCTAAAACACCATATGAGACGTCTTGTGGTGTGATTTCGGTAGGTGTGATTTCAGTTTTCTTAATTGATGATTGTGGACCTATGACCGGTTTATCGTTATTATTTTCCCACACTAAATAAAAACCACTTTTACTCATACTATCATATATTTTTACAGATGAATAAAATTTAACGAAATTATCATATATTGGATTAGTAGTGGTGGTTGTTGGGTTAACGTTACCAGTATTATATGTTATTTTAGATGGTGTTACAATAAATGGAAATGTTGTTGATTTAGAAACATTTTGTTGATTATTGAAAGAGTATTCAGGCATATCGATAAAACCTTTGAAAACACCTTGAATAAATTTATTTATTGTATTCACCACATCATTATAACTTTTAGATGTGAACTTAATTTCTTCTAAAGGACCTGTGTAGTTAGTTCCTATGTTTAGGTTAGATATTGATTCCGACTTAAAGTTTTTAGTATTGACTGACAAACTAGGTATTACATTATAAAGACCAACACTACCATTAAAAGTGTTTTGAGTGTTTTCTAAATTTTCAATATCCCAAATGACCATTTTTTTTACCATTTGAACATTTTCTTGTAGGAATCCTCTTTTTTCTTTATTTAGAGATACTCGTTTTTCTGTAAAATTTGTTAGTTGTAAAAAAGACCTAAACGGATTACCAACAGGTAATTGACCTTTAGTAATTTTTTTAGATTTACCTGCTCTAACTAGTACTTCATTATCTTTTATTATAACATCAGCACTACCTCTACCTAATAAAGCATTATCACCCGGTTCAGGAAATATACCTGCACTTTCTTTTTGTCGATATTCACCTTCATTATTTTTTAGCGATAAACTTCCTTTAAGTCTATCCCCCGTACTTAGAAACTTTCTAGCTCCTTCTGAATTTTCAAACGAAGTTGTTAATGGTGATGAAAAAGGTCCTTGGATATAAAATTGATTTTGAAAAAGAATTTGGCTGTCTTGATAAATTATATGTACATATTCATCAACCTTAGGTGTTTGACTAAAATAAAAAGGTAGTAACGGTAAGAAAATTAACGGGTCTTTAGATGACCATACATCAGTACTTTCGTTCCAATTAGGTACTGACGCTATAATATCATCATATACTTTCCCGGTTTCAGGCATAACTCGTATTCTACCTAACATCATAGGGTCTTGATTATTTAAAACCCTACCCGGAAATATAATTTGATTATTTTTTCTTTTTATCATAATTCTTAATTTTAAGTATTATTTTTTCTTTTTTGGTATTCAGTAATAATTAAATTATAAGTTGATTCTAGTTTATCTAAATGTTCAGTTAATTTAAATAATGATTCTTTAGTTTTTGTAAAATCTTCTTGAATAAAATCCATAACAAATGTTAACTCTGAATTAGAGGATGATTTATAATCTTTAATAATATTTACAATTTTACTTGAGTCTTCTTTATTCATCATATTTATACTTTTTTACCAAATGCGTTAGCCGGTATTGTGAAACCTGCTGGTGAAACAACTAATGGACCAACGGCAATTTGTACTTTATTATTTTCAATTTCTTCCTTGGCCATTGCCTTCATTTGTCCAAACATGGCTAATACACTTAAATTTGGACTTCCGTCAGGTAAGTCACCTGTTGGGATACCTAATTTCTGTAATTCTTCAATAGTTCCTATAAATGCTCTAGTTTCGGAATAACCATTTAATAATCTAGATACGAATAATAAGGGTAAAGGAATACTACCTCCCGGTATAAGACTTCCGGCTAGATTAAGTAATCCTAAAATCTCATCGACAACACTCTTACATCTCCTCCAATCATTAATAAATGAAGCGATTATTAGTATTAGTTGTATTAGTTTTAGTATCATCGCCGTTTTTTTAGCGATGAATTCTTGAGCTAAATCAGTCACTATAGATTCAATTAAATTTTGGATATCTCTTTTTATTATATTAAATAATTCCTCAACAAATATTGCCCCCACTTTAGAAACTACCTCAGCGAAAAATTTTGGGAAATTTTTAATGAAGTCTACGGCTGATTTTACCGCTTCGTCAACAGTTTGACCTAAAGATTTTGTCATTATGTAAATAGGTAATAAAACTTTTGGTGTTAGAAGTCCCCCGACTATTCCTTGAGCAATAAGTTTAATAAAATTAAAATTAACCGTTGCTTTAACATCAATATTTAATCCCATTAATAATTCGTTGTTTATTAAATTATCGGTTAACTCATCAGATAATTCATTTAAATCCGCCCCTTCGACAAAGTTCAAATTATTTAAAGAATTAAAAATAGAATTAAAATCTACTGGTACTTTAACATTACCACATCCCTCAAATTCAACAACACCATTTTTAATATTTTGTATTCTACTTTCAATAAATCTTAAATCTAAATCAGTGAATTCGAAAAATGATTCGTCAATATCACTTAACTCGGATAGTTTAGCTATACCACTAACATCAATTTCTTTTCTACTGTCAAAACAAAGACCTAAAACTCTTTGTATTATCAATTCAAATTTAGTGGCGTCCTCCACTTCATTTGTCCCAACATCTAATCCGATTGACGCAAATCCTGATAATGATTCCATAATTGATGCCATAATATTTGTGGTATCAACAACTTTTATAGAACCATAGTAATCAGATAAAAATTCACCTACTTTATTAACATTATTAACTCTATTAGGTAATGTTATTTTGAACCAATGTCCTGAAA
>JACSEG010000014.1_pt1 | contig 35208 bp, 66 predicted proteins | sample 8225521 | NCBI WGS metagenome assembly JACSEG01 (sample SAMN15705060, study PRJNA637333) | viral metagenome | isolation source: viral RNA from sea star tissue | host: Pisaster ochraceus | place: USA:Santa Cruz | collected 2018
GGGTGTGTTTGGAGAGGAGGGTCAAAAAGGGGGGATAATCCCTTTTGCAGTGTTTGTACAAAAAAATTCTAGAAAAAAATTTTAGGAAATTTTTGGGGAAAATGGACATTACGAGGGTAATCGTTACACCCATTAACATTACGAGGGTAATTGTTACTCTATATGTAAAAATAAATTTCTGAAAAATTTTAGATATTAAAGGGTATTTATCTATATGAATATAAAGATACGTAAGGATAAGTTTGAGAAAATGGTTATTAAGTATTTGAACAGAGATGTTGAACCGGATTATTCGTGGGGTCCTAAGTTACATGATTTCTACAGGGATGATATTGATAGGTATGGTTCATATGACTTTGTGATAAATGACATACCTTCTTATTCTTATGTTGGTGAGGGGAAACAACTTTTAATTCAACCTCATCTTTATGAAAGGTTGACTAATTTATTTGGGGAGTTGTGGGTCCCTATATTCAAGAAGTGGTTTGAGGATAACTCAGGTCTTGAGGTGAGTGATGTATTTAATTAGAAATATTCATAGTTAGGATTTGTTTCCTAATATAAACAGTGTGATAAACCCCACTACGGTAAGGATATTTATTATTGTATAAATTCTTTCTTCTTTCATTTCTCATTGGTGTTACATTTATCTAATATATCTTTAATTACATCCAATTTACCAGCTACGTAATCGTCTTGACCCATTAAAGACATTAAGTTTAATCTATACTCTTTCAACCATTCCAATAGTTCTTGCATTGGTGTTTTCATCTCTCTTTTGTTTTAAAGGTTTTGTTGATTGTAGAATACCATAGTATCACTCAAATCAATTTTAGGGTTAATATCAAATGTTTCTTCCGGTGGGGTATCCATTATATGTGGTACTTTTTGTAACACATCAACTGTTTCAGTGATAGTGTTATTAAGTTCATTTAGTACTATAGACGATAGAAGTAATATGAATAGAAACATAGATACTGTTTTTATTATTTTCATATTGATATTGTTAGTTCTCTATTAAACCATCCTATAATAAATTCATAGTTACCATTGAGGAATCTATTGTGGGTTATTTTTATATAGGGTATTAAGTATATTTGATATTCTACTTTATAGACTTGTATTTTCATCATAGTTTTTTAACTTATATTTTTTCTTTTTCCCTTCAATTCTATTATCGATATATACTTTATCGTATCGTTTTTCTACAATGTTTAACCATAATTTGACATCGGCAATTTCATCTTGTATATCCAAGGTAAATTCCTTCTTTGGTTTATTATGATTTTGAAGTAATACTGTGGCCAATTCATTTAGTTCTTCAATCAACTTCAGTGTTGTTCTATCTTTGGTCATTTTATATGGCATGGTTCATTTAGTTTAATGGGGATAATTTTTCAATCTCCTTTAGTATCTCTTCGGCTTGGGAGTATTTCTCATCACTCTGTGTTCTGTTTATCTTTGACAGATGGAAGGCTTCATTCAATAAGGACCTGTATTGTTCTTCCAATTTTTCCAATTTACTTTTTCTTTTAAAGAATCCCCACATATTATTTTGTTTTTACTATATTGATTTTAAATAAACTCTCATACCATTCTTTTACATTATGGTCACTAACATACTCATTAAACATCCCTTCAATTATATCCCCTTGTTCGCTCACAGTTGGGAACATCTTTAGGTAAGTCATTTGGAGAGCTCTATTGAACTCTTCAATCTCTTGAATTGTTCTTACAATCATAAGTTCGTTAATAATCTCATCTATAATGTGGGGATTATCTTCATAGTCGTAATATACGTGTTTTTCTTTTTCCATTAATCTTTATTTTTAAGTATTGATATATAATAATAATCCCCCGTTTGTTTGAAGGTGTTCATTAAGAATGTTCTGACATCTTCCCCGTCATACCTTTCAAGTAACATATCTGCGTATCTGTGTTTTGCACTGTCCCACACATCTTCCCTTGTTATGTTCTCAATTAATAATTCTTTTGTTATCATCACTTCTTTATGCCAATAGGTCTACTACATTTTTGTTTATGTTCAATTCCCCCGTATAGTCGTTGAAGTTAACCCCATATCCATATACTCTACATCTTGACGATATTGATTTCTTTGACGTATTCTTTATTCCTAAGAATTCTGCCATTTGTTTTTGTGTGTCAAACCATTTGGTTGTGCTGATTGAAATCTCTATAGTGTGCATTTGTATATGTTTTTACTTGTTAGACTACAAATATACGTTATTATTATTGTTAATACAAATCTTTTGTACTAAAAATCCCGTTTTTTTTCCGGAACCGGAATCTCACTTCGTTCGTTGAAAAACCCCCCGCCCCCTTTTTTTGTCGGTTTTGTCTCCGGAACCGAAATCTCACTCCGTTCGTGAAAAATCCCCCGCCCCTTTTTTGGTCTCATTAATTGGTTTACAATATATTTATATACATAAACAAAATATTAGTTACTAAATGCCAAATCCAATAAAATATAATAGTTCAACTGAAACTAACGCTTTAAATGTCGGTAACTTTTGGATAGGTACCGGAGATGTTGATAAGGGACCCACATCTGTTACAGGATATTATAACGGAATAACTCCACCTTCTGATGGTTATGCTATCTATGTCCATAAAGCAAATCAAGGTCCTTCAATTCGAATTGCTTCTGATGATTCTGAATTGATTGAAATTACAAATGATATTGCACGTGCTTCATATACTACTATAACACAATGTTTTAATTACTTTGAAGGTCAAAATGATAAAATGGTGACCCACCAAACTATGAATTTTAGGATAACAGATGGATTGGTTTTGGATTTAGATGGTAATAACATTCCTTCATATCCTCATAATGGAACTACTTGGCACGATTTAAGTGAGGGTGGAAATAGTGGTACTTTAGTTAATGGTCCAATATTTAATTCAAATGGGTATTTTAATTTTGATGGGGCGGATGATTTTATAAATATATCAAATAGTTCTTCAAACAATATAAGTGATAACTTTACATTTAGCATTTTAGTAAAGTCAAGTACATGGACATCAGGAAATCAGGAGGGTTTAGTCCAAAAAGGTGCTATTGGTAACTATGGGGCGTATTTAAGGGGAGGGGGAGGAACTGTGAGTTTTTACACAACCCCAACGAGTTATTGGGCACCAGGACCTAATATAGGTGGTGATAATAAATGGTATCTTTTAACATTTATATACAGTTATAGTCAGTTAGGGTATAAACAAATATATGTAAATGGTGAATACAGTTCACAACTGGCTGTTGGAGTTCCAATAAATTCTAATAATTCGGATATTCAAATAGGTTTTGCAAGTGTTGGAGCCCCTAAATATCTTAATGCGAAGGTTGCAGATTATAAACTCTATAATAAAGTATTAACACCTTCAGAAATTCTCCAAAACTACTACCAAGGTCCAATCGTGACTGACGGGTTAATTAGAGCATTAGATTTTTCTAATTTAGTGTCCTACGAAATTGGAAATAGTAGTGGTTATGATTTAACAGGAAACGATACTTTTGATTTATTTAATACTCCCACCCCTGTTACTGATTTTGGAGGTGGGATTAGTTGTAATAACACTGATGAATTTATTGCCTTAGCAGACAAAACACCTACAGATTATGTTTCTGTTGAAGTTTGGTTTAGAAGAGATAATGCTGACAGTGGAGAAAATATTATTTTTAATAAAGAAAGTTGTTGGGAAATTAAGGAACAAGGGGGTAATATATATTGGGCTTTAATGGCTAATAATAGAGGTTGGTTTTGGTATGATTCGACAGCTAACATTGATGTTGGAGAAACAATTCAATTTGTATTAACATATGATGGAGATTATGTTAAATCTTATAAAAATGGAGAGTTTTTTCAAACTTATACTTACCCAAGTGGTGGAGTTTTAAATAATCAAAATTCTTGTTACCCTAAGTTAAATTCAAGAAGCTGTTCAAGAACAACCCCTAGTAGTTTAGGTAATATGACTTACTTCCAATTTAGAATCTATGATAGAGCTTTATCATCTGATGAAGTGTCAAAAAATTATCACGCCACAAAATATAAATTTAATCACACATAGAGAGATTGAGTTTATTCTTATAAAACGTTCTCTATTAATATTCCATATACCTCACTCCTTTTTTTGGTAGATTAAATATTATTCACTATATTTGTAATATGGAATACACAAAAGAAAATTTAAAGGGATTATCGTTGGTTGAGATTAAACAAATCTGTAAAAGATATGGACTTCGTCGTACAGGGTCAAAAACCGTATTAATTAATAGTATTATAAAATACACGACGGAACCTGAGGTTACCGTTAGTTTACCTACAGAATATAAACCATCTCCGGGTAAGAAGGTTGTTGGGGTTATTATGGGGGACACTGAAAAAAGTAATCAGTTAGGTAAACTACGGGAAAAAAATAAAGTTAAAACTTTATACTACTCTATGGGTGTTCACTATTATGAAGTAGATAAGGAATTTAAATTTATGTAAAGATTTGGAAATACGATAATAACTTATTACCTTTGTGGTATACAAAAATAAAAAGAGACAATTATGGCGGAATTTAAAAACAAACAGTACATGTTTACCTTTGAAGAAGGTGGTTGGAATACAGTGTGGGCCAAAACCAAACGAGGAGCAATTAAGGCGGCTCTTAAAGAATATGAAAATTCGGATACTTTGAATCCTCGTGTCGATTCTGTACATTTAGCCACTGAAGAAGGTCTACGTACCGCCATGTCTCTTTTTTATTAAAAAAAAAAACAAAATGAAAAAGATTACAATAGCACTACTTTTATTAATGAGTATCAAAGGATATTCACAATCTTCAACTGTTGGATATATTCCTTCGACTAAATCGATTGTGTTGTGTACCGATAATATTAATTTAACTACAGAGTATAGTCCGTTTGGATTGTACACTATATGGGGAGGTTCGGAAGAATTAAGTCCATCCGATTATCGGTACGCAATTCCTGATACGTGGGGTGTAAACGTGGGATTATTTCAAAATGGTTTGAACATCGGTGCCGGTGGAACAATATTGTGGTCAAACGGTGGAGATGACTACAGAATAATCCCTAACGTCCTAATTCGTTTTCACCCTTTGAAAACAATAACTCAGAATAACCGTCAAACAGATATATCTTTGATGTTGAATATATCTCAGGGAGTTCACTTTGGTATCGGGTTATCATTTGGTAGATTACTAAACGCCCTTTAATATATACTAAATAACGGAATAATATGTCAAACTGTAAAGAATGTCCGTGGGTTGTTAGAAACAAACACAACGATAATATTGTAAGGTTCTCTAAAAGAATGAACAAACCTCACAACTGTCATATGGTTAATGGTGGTAAGGACCTTTGGAATATAAATGAGTCTACTATGTGTATTGGACGAAAAAAATATGAAAGTATTAATAACTAAATTTTATAAAAATGAAAATAAATAAGGTAGGTTCTAAAGTAGTAATACCAACTATAATAATATTTAAAGACTTTGTAAGTTTACATTGGTGGTGTTATGAGGTAGTTTTATTTGAAAGAAGGTATAAACATTAATTATATTACGTGTTATTAAATCGTTTTTAATGTTTGTTAACATAAATGCTACTGTGGTGGAATTGGTAGACACGTTGGACTTAAAATCCAATGGACAGTAATGTCCGTGCCGGTTCGATTCCGGCCAGTAGTACTAAAGAGAGGTGGTGAAGCTGTAATAGATGATGGTGTTAAAATGACGAAAAAGGGTTTGGAGTAGTCAGAGCGTAAACAAATCATCTATCAGGAACCCCGAAAGACCCGAAACCTCTCTTATTTGCTCCGTTCGTCTAACGGTTAGGACATTAGGTTTTCATCCTAAAAATAGGAGTTCGATTCTCCTACGGAGTACAATGGACTCGTAGCTCAGTTGGATAGAGCATCTCCCTTCTAAGGAGACGGTCGTAGGTTCGAATCCTACCGGGTTCACCATTAGGACTTTTAGCTCAGTTGGTTAGAGCACCGCACTCATAATGCGTAGGTCGATGGTTCGAGTCCATCAAGGTCCACAAGTGAGTTCTTTGACATAAAAATTAAATTAAAAAACAGAAATTATGGAAATAACATCATTTATTTTAGGTGTATGTGCGGTCATTATATTAATAATGGTTGTGGGTACGTTTGTGAACATTATGAAAACAAAGTCCTTAAAAGAGGAAATAAACCAACTGAATCGAGTAATCGAAAATCAGTATCACGAGTCTGAAAACACTCGAACTGAACTCTATAACCATGTAGGTGAACTACATACTCAAAATGAGAACAGTGTAAATGAACTCTACCGTCATATTGATAGTAGAGTAGATAAGTCAGTAAACGCAATGAGTGAACATATCTCAGAAATTTATAGACAAATAGATAAACCCAAAAATTCCGTTATTAACGGGTAATAAATAAACCGTTAAAGAACTCACTTTTTAAATTTGCATGAAAAAACCAACATTAACCTTAAAATATTAAATTAATGTTGGGGTTTTCATGCATTTACCATGTAATATTTAAAAAAATAAACTATAATAATAAAAAAAAAGACTATGAAAAAGACTGACAGACCACAATGTGGGTGTGGACAAACAAATGACCCTAATGGTTGTTGTGATGGTTCACACCTTAAGTAAAAAGAAAACCCTTACGTTATGTGAGGGTTTTTTTATGGTTATGTAGTTGACATTAAATTATTTTATGGTTATTTTTACTCTAAATAATATCAATTATGTTAAAAATTAAAAATTTATTAAAAATAATTAAGGACAATTTTAAATCACCTGTATTTGTGTCTGCATTTTCGGTGGTAGTTCTTACTTTTACGTGTTTTGTACTTTTATCACCGTATAAACTTGAAGAGATGTTTACTTTGAAATACATTGTTCTGGATGATAAACTTGAACAGTCGAGTAATGTAGTTGTAACAGACACAATTAAACACTATGAAATTGATTTAACCTCATTAGATAGCATTAATAATATTTTATATTACGAAGTGGTTAATAATAAACTTTATTTATATACTAAACAAGACTCAATTAGTGATGAAATTGAAAGATTTAAGTATATTCAGAGTTTAGAATCGACGGAAGAGTAAAATTACTTTAAAAACTCTTCCACTTCTTCCTTTGTTGGATATCCCAATTCTTTACCACATATTTCACAATATGTTTTCATTGTATTTGTACCATTTTCGAACTTAACTTTTCTTTTTTCGTGTTTACAGTTATCCTGTAACGTTTGTTTTTCCTTATTTAAAACGTTTATTTGATTATTAAGAATATCTATTTTTTGTTTCTTATCATCTTCCATAACGTACTTTTTTAATTAATTATCCGTATAAAACGAAAAATGGGCACTCAACTTGACTATCCATTTCACTAAAGATAAATATACTTATTAATTGTTTCAAGGGGATATTGTATAAAATTGACAAATAATGAGTTGTTATTATAATATAATTTCACGGTTATACAGTTCTTTTTTAGTTATGGTATATTTATATATAGAACAATTCAATTATGAAACATTTATTAAATGATATTAGTCAAGATGACAAAAATTCAATTTTAGAACAACACGTTGGTGGGATTAGACTTGAAAGTGATAATTTCTTCAATATGGTAAATAAGAAGTTAGGTGAAGTTTCACCTTTAATTAGTGAACAATCGTCAAACGCTAAACAAGTTGCGGGACCATTCCTTAAAAAATTTTCTAATTCTACTTTGGAATTATTCATTTTCCAAAAGGGTTCTAGATTCTATGTTTACGTGAAACGGTCAAAAGGTGATGAACCGACTGATTTGGAACTTAATAATGGTCAAGGTTACTCAAATCAAAAGGAAGCTCAAAAGGAGATTGATAATATTATTAAAAACTTGATAGAAGTACCTAAATCAAAACGTGATATACCTAAGCTAAAGCTTGTTGGTGAAGGTGAAGAAAACAGAGATGTGAGAAAATCTATCACGATTACCCCTAAACAAATGAAAATGTTACACGATGAAGGTGAATGTAAGTGTGGTGAAGTTACACTTAAATTTCCATCATATAAAAAATAAAAAACTATCTTATATTGAAAAACCCCTTCGTTAATTCGTTGGGGTTTTTTTGTTTACGGTGTATTTATATATATGAAAATAATCATTACAGAATCCAAAATTAGGGATATTATAACCAAATATTTGGATAAACATTATGATATGGATTCTTTCCATCTGTTCAACATAGAATCACCCCTTGATGCACGTAGATATTTCAATAGTGAGGTTGATAAGTATGGTTCATTCGATTTTGACAATAATAATCACACATTTTGTACTTATTACGGTGAATGGGACGGTTATGACTACATGTATCACTTAAAAGTGGACACACACTTCTCCGAAGAACTTAATAGTTTATATAATGATGTTTGGATTCCGGTTTTTAAAGATTGGTTTGAGAAAAAAACCGGATTGGAAGTTCGAGAAATGGTCGTTAACGATGAAATGGTACGTTTCGATTAAAATTACCACTTAAAAAAGAATAAAATTATTTGGTTATCAGTATGGATTAACTATATTTGTAATATAATTAAAAATTCGATAAAATATGACAGACATAAGAAAAATAGATTATTTATTTAAGGGAGAATTCGACGTTAATTCAATAATTAAAGAGTTAACGAGCGATAAATACACATATCGAGCTTGGAATGTTACAGAATTATATAACTGTTCGGGAAAAGGTTTATTAATAGGTGTAAATTGGTCGGGTAAAATGTATATTGTGATAACTAAAGATGAAAGTGGTACATATAAAATAAATTATTTGGATAATATGTTAAGTTTATTCTTAACTCAGGATAATATTACCTCAAATCAGATATTTGACAATATTAATACTCTTTTTAAGAGAGTTTATACAAATAAAAGGTTTCAGGTATAAATTTTTTGTAAAATTATTATATTTATTAGAAAAACAATTTAGATATGGGAATGAGATTTACAATAACAGAACAAGAAAGACGTGACATTAGAGGCAAGTATAACTTAGATGAAAGTATAGAAGGATTTATAAAATTAAATTCAGACTTATTTAATCTATTATCATCTAATGGTATGGCGTCTAAAAGTATTGAAAAAGTTTTAAACAGATGTAAGACAAATAAAAATTCAAAAACTACTTATACAAACAATATTGCCGACCTACTCAGTAAATCTATGACGGGTATTGGAACGGATGAGAGTGGAGTGTATAATGCTCTTAAGAAGGTGAGGACCTCTGACGAGTTATGTGGTGTGTCACAATCATATAAAGAAAGAAATGGTGAAAGTTTATGGAGAGCGTTAGATGGTGATTTTGATACACAAAGAGAATGGGTACAAATATCTAAAATTATATCAGATATGTTAACAAAAGAAAAAGAGAATTTGAATAATAAAAATAAAACTACTAACAAACCGGCAAAACTTGGTGGATTGAGGGAACAATACTCCGAAGATGGCGAGTTAGATATTAATAAGTTAGCTAAAAAGATAGTTTTATCTCAAAAATTTTCTGAAGTGTTATCTCAAATGGAACCTAGTGATTATAGTGACGAGTTTGAGTTCGGTGACAACTTTTTATCAGAACTATTAGATGATTATGTAGATTCCGATTTTTATGATGACCTATATGATGTAGTTAAAATGGAATATGGTGATACTATTTTAAATATGTATTTAAGTAGTGGTGGTCAGTCCGGATTAATGTAATCTTTATAGTTTTAAATACCGGAATATAGAAATAAAATTTATTAAGTGAAAAAAGAGGATAGTTTATCCTCTTTTTTTTTTGTATTAACTTTTTATTTTTAAAAAAATACCTACATTTGTATAAACAAAAAATATTATGAGTAGTAACGAAGAAAAGGCTAGATTATACGAAAGATACATGTACGATTACGATAAAATAAGTAATGAAATAGGTGTCATTAAAATGAATAACTTTGATTTAACTAAAGAAGAAACAGATAAAATTAAAATTTTAGAACAGAAATTATCTATTATCCGAAGTAGAGTTGAAATGTTAGGTTAAAAAAAATATATGGTTAAATATAGAAATAGGTATGGAGATGAGTACACATTCACTAAACAAAAAGATGGTAATGTGTTATGGGAAGGTGATTTTGAATACATGAGAGCCGGAGATGATTTTATAGACCCATCGGGAGGTCCTTTTATTAAGATTGGTCAAATGTTATCTCATGTTATTCATGGTGAAGATGAAATGAATGTTATAGTAGAAGGTTTTACTAACACAGAAAAAGGTATACTAATTAACACAAAACCTAATAATTTCAATGTGGACGATTTTACTCATTTGGAGGATAGAGATATAATTGGAGGTATAATTTAGAGGTTAATATGAAAATGATTTAACCATATTGTTTTGAAGATAGAAGATATAGATAGAATCATCGAAATGGCTTGGGAGGATAGAACTCCTTTTGAGGCAATAGAGTATCAATATGGGATTAAAGAAAATGAGGTTCGTAAGATTATGAGAAGTAACCTAAAAGAATCATCTTTCAAAATGTGGAGGGAAAGAGTAAAAGGTAGAAAAACAAAACATAGTAAAACAAGTGAGTCAAATAGATTCAAATCAAAAAATCAGAAATAATGAAAAAACAAAAGGCTAAAGTTTTAAACGCAACACTAAGGAAAGAGAGTGAAACATTCAACGGATATTTTAAGTATGAGGTTGAAATTGAAAATGAAGATTTAACTACAGAGAAAGTACCTGCGTATGGTAAAGACTTACAAGACGCATTGTCAAGAGTCGTTCACGACAGGAGAGTAGAAAAATTATTACCGGTGGTTAAAAAAGTACCTGAAGTAGTTTGGGTAATCGCTTGGTTCATTACATTTACCGGTATTACTATTTATACAACAACTCATATGGAATTATTTGGTGAATACATTGGGTTAGTTTATTTAGGTGTCTTATCCTTAACGGTGTCCTTATGGTTAGCGATTAATAATTTTTTTACAATTAGAAACAGAAAAAAATAAAATTTATAAATTATGGAAAATACTGAAGAAAAATTAAAAGATAAGTCTAAAAAATATTCTATTAATCAAGGAAGAACAAAAGAATGGGATTCTAATGATTGGCAAGGTAGAAGTGAAAGGCAGGTTAATAATAATAATAAACTATTAGGTATTTCGTCTATAGCTTTATTTATTTTACTTTTAATTCTATTAATATTCGTATGAGAAAAACACTATTTAATATTGAGTGGAGGAGAGCCATATTAAAGGCTATGGTTAGAGAACGTAAGTTAACTCCTGTAGAGAGAATGTCTAGTAGAATTGGATATATGGGTGCGGGTTTGTTAGTTGCGGGTCAGTGGACACTAAACCCATTTTTATTTATATTTGGATTCATATGTGTTATGATTCAAACAACTGTTCGTAGACAATGGAATTTAGTGTTATTACAATTAAATGGTTTGATAGCGTGGGTTATACACCTGATAACTAACACAAGAATACAATAAACCCCTCGATTGAGGGGTTATATTTAGTTAGGGGATTTAAGTCCTTCTACGTCTTTGTATTGTTCGTAAAACGTATCGTACATTTCTACTATATTATCTTTATACTGAATGTCCATAAACTCATTCTTACCTGGCAATGTTAAGTTAGACTCTGTACGGTACCCTACCATCATATCCTTTAACTTCTTCTCAAAGTCTACCGCTCCTTTGGCTTGTAGTTTATTGTCTCTTACAACCTCTATAATGTCTAAAGTATTCTGTCCCGCATATCTCTTCTCTCCGAATCTTCTTACAACATCATTCTTTGTGTAACCCACCTTTAACATATCCTCACCGTTCACTTTCATATGAACCAAATATACTGTGTGTTCTCCAAAGCAGGTATCCAATCTATTGTATAAGTAATCGATAATCTTTGGGTATGTTGAAATGATTTCATTAATCACTTCTATCTTCTCTTCCTCATCCTGAGTTTTAGAATTCTTATACCTCTCGTATAAACTAAGTTTATCTTCTTTATATTTATACCACATCGGATTTGGTAACTCACTATAGTGGTCCCACATTTCCTCTTCTACAATATCTTTTTTTCCTTTACTCATATTCTTTTTGGGTTAATTAGTACAAACATACTCATTAATTTTAAAATAATCAATTTAAATGGTTTTTTATTTAACTAACTATTTATAGTAAAATATTTTATGAATAAAGAATCATTAATAGAATCTAAAATAAGTGAGACCGGATGTAATTCGATACCTATGGGTCTCGAATATAGGTTTTGTCACTCAATCGAAACTCACTTAAGAAGAAAGAGGTCGTTATTGAACTTTACAACACGTAAAATAAGTGAATACGCTAAAGAATATCTATCAGAATATAAAGAGGGTATTAGGTCCATGAAATATGAAAAAACTTTAGATTTTTTTAAAAGTCGTCAAGCTATGGTTGAGGTTGCTATGGATATGTTTAAGTACTGTGAAGGTATAGTTAAATATATTGAAGACCATATGAAAGGTTTTATTGAAGAACATGTTATAATTGACTCCGACGGAGAATGGTCGTATTTAAATAAGTTAAATACCAACTATTCGGCCTTGGCTTACTTAATAACTAAATTAAGATTTGATAAAGATAATATGTTGGATACCGACACAATAGTACGTAATTTTTTCAATTATGATGAAAAAACCGGAATAAGTCCTTTTATTGACTTTATTGATTCCATAAAACCTAGTGTTGAAGCAGAATCTAATAAAATAATGAATCAAATGGGTAAAACCATTAAGGCGACCACTGACTATGGTAATAAGGCTGAAGAAGATGTTAAAAATCTTTTATTGGATGAATACGTTGATTCAGAAATATACGACTTCACAGGGAACTACTCATTCATAGATATGATGGGTATTGATGTTGCAATTAAGAAAGACGGTAAATGGATACCAATTCAAATAAAGTCTAATCCAAAATTTTGTGTTGGGTTAAAAAATGTTGATGGGTGTGAAAATTGGTGTGTTTCATTAAATGGTAAAAAACTAATAATAAATAAGTATTAAAAATAACATAACATGAGTTTTAAATTAAATGAGAACGAAAAACGTCATATCTTAGAAATGCACGATAAAGCTAGAAAAGAGAAAATAAATGAAGATGATGGATATGTTATCGATAAGAAATACGTAGACGGAACAAAATTAAGGGCTTCTCAGAATTTTTGGGATACTATTAAAAAAGAAGAAGGTAGTTTAAAGGAAAGAGGTAAACCGGTTTTAAAGGCATATAAGTTAGGTGATGGTAGAGTCACCATTGGTTGGGGCCATACAGGAGCTCTTTCAAACCCAAAACCCAAGGTCGGAGATACGATAACCGAGACAGAAGCTCAAGAATACTTACAAAATGATGCAACTGAATCGGCTAATTGTGTTAGGAGATTCTTATCTAAATGGAAAACTGACAAATCTATTAAAAATAATCATATGATAACTCAGAATATGTTTGATGTATTAGTTTCATTAGCATTTAATGCAGGTTGTCAAGGGTTAAGAAAATCTGACTTCATACAATTAGTGAAACAAAAAAAATACAAAGAAGCTGCTGAATTATTACCGACAGATACTACGATGATTAGTGGTAAATTCAGTAAAGGTTTGACCAACAGAAGAAAAAGAGAATCTAAGCTATTTTTAAAGTAGTAAATCTTAATTACTATTTACAATAATTTTGTGGTTTGGAATATTTTACTTATATTTGTAGTATGAAAAGAGATATACTAACAACCAAAACAAGTACTAATTACTACGGTGATTTAGAAACTGTTAAGATGATTAAAGGGGAATTCTTCGAAGATACTAACGAAATGGTTCGTAGTACTTGTGATATTGCGAAAAACGAAAAGAATGATTGTGTTGTTAGAGCTTTTATGGTTGCATTTGACATACCATATAAAACATCACATTCTTGGGTAAAATCAAAATTTAAAAGAAAAGATGGAAAAGGGACTTACACTAGTAAGTATCTTAAAGGTGTGATGGGCTCCGTTAAAAATGGTAAGAGAACTTCTCTTATGGGGATTAGCCCAAGATATAAAGGTTCTTATTCTCACTGTAAAGGTAAGACTCTAACTAATCCAACGTATAAGAAACCTACAGGGTATACTGTTAAATCTTTTATGGAACAACACCCTAATGGTCGGTATGTTATAATCGTTAAGGGTCATGCGTTAGCATTAGTTGACGGCGTTTTATATGGTAATTCGTGTGAACAATATGATGGGTTTCGTAGACCAATTCATTATGTTATTAAGGTAAAATAATGGTGAGAATTAAAAGTCGATAATGTCTAAATCGTATGCGCCACTAAGTAGTTTCTCACCATAGAATATTTCTTTAGATATATCGTCCAAATCATTCCGCACATAAGCATTATCTATTGTTTTTCCGGCTATATCAGTTGTACCACCACCCCCATCAACATTGAATTTACTAAAAAATTCGTATAAATCAACTTCTATTTTCACAAAAGGGTTTTCACTTTCGGACCCATAAAAATAGTACCTAACTTCAGTTAAATCATCTAAAGGTACATTATAGTTGTGATTTATATAACCACGTAGTTTATTAGTCATTCGGTCCAATATTTTATTTATTGAGTTAAAATTAATATATTCAACATTTAAATGTATTTGACCATCAGATAACCCTAGTAGACCATAGATAACATCTAAAGTTTCTTCAAGTTCATACATTGAAGATTCGTAACTTGAGTTATAACTACTACCCACAGGCATAAACTTTTCCAAATCGACGTATACCGTTATATTAACGTATTTTTTATAAACATCAGGTTGATATTTAAAATTCCAATCTAAGATATTAACACTATATTCTATGTCCGATGGGCCAAATATGGAAGTATCTAAAATCTTTTTTATTATGTCTAAAGTAAGTTTCATAAATATAAATATAATAATGATAGTAAATTATAATATTAATTGATATTTATAAAAGATTAATATATTTAAAATGAAAAAGCTTACCAAAGAACAAGAAAGGGGTGTTGATTTAGTTATTAAAGCGATAACTAAATCTTTTAGTTTTATTAAGGGGGGTAAAGTTTCTGAAACTTATGAATTATACGATGGATTATTATTCATAGATTTATTCATAGATTTTTTCGAGTTAGCAGAATTAAATAATACTGAGATAAGACCCTTTTGGGTTGATTCTTATGAGAAATATGGTAAGGACGTGTTACGTTCTACTACGTTATTCTCATATTCCGATAGTGAAGATTTTTCAAAATATTATTCTATAAGGGATGATATTAAAAATAAACTAAATACTTTTTATGATTTTTTACCGGATAATATGTGTGCAGAATCTAATTTGGTGGGGTTATTTGATGAAAAAACCACAACAATTAAACCAAATATAAGTGTTGGGGAATTCCAACAATACAAGTAATATGGATTATATAGTAAATGAAGACCAATTGAATAGAAGTATTGAAAAATACTTAAAAACTAATTATCCTGATATAGATGATATTGAATTTGATACTGTTACTCTCGGTGCTTGGACTGATAGTTATGGTAGAAAAATGAAAATGAATCGAAGAACGATACCTAAACTTAAAATAATTTTTAAGGAAGACACCATACCTTATAGAAATGATTCTAGAATGCATTTGAAATATGGTATTCAGGAAGAAATTAAAAATTTATTTGGATTTGAAAGTAATGATATTATACTTGAATTTTATTATATAAAAACAACTGTAGAAAATTTTTAAATATGAAAGTATTAGTTAACAAAAAACAATATGGTAAATTTTTATCTATCGCTCAGGATTTTTTAGATACTCTTAAGTTTGATGAGGTATCAAATATAAAAATTTTTCCTCCTTCAGACTTATCTGATGATATAAATGTTGATACACCGTTACGTGGTTTTTCACAACCAACAGTTGGTATATATTTTCCTGTACCTAAAGGGAGGGATTATTTAACATCCAGACAAGAAGATATTATGAATGAGATATGGTTAGAACTATATAATTTGTTGGGTATTACCTCTGAATTACGTTCTGTATTAGAGTTCCGTGATATTGATTAGATTAGTCCTTTTCAAAAAAAACGGATACTTATAATAAAACAATTATTATGGAAAAATTAAAAAAATTATTTAATGGAATAAAAAGTTGGTTAATATCTAACGGTGTTGAAGGTATATTAGGTCTTATTTTAGGTTTAATATTGTGGTCTTTCGGATATAAAATATTCGCAGGGTTTTCATTCGGGGTATTCGCAACTAGAAATTGGGATATATTAGTTAATTTTATATCTAAAAAAATAAAAAAATGAAAATGGAACAAGTAATGGGAATCATTCGACACATACTAACTTTTGTTGGTGGTGTTGTGGTCGCTAAAGGTCTCGTTGACGAGGCATTAATTACAGAAATAATCGGTGGTACTTTAACTCTTATTGGTGGAATATGGTCGATAGTTTCTAAAATTAAAACTGAGAAATAGATTACGAACTTATTTTAGTTTAAAGGTCTTAAATAAAAAAACCCCCTACTAAGGGGGTTTTTTATTTTACACCTATGAGTTTCGTTTCATCACCTCTTTTTTGTAATAAGAATCAAAACCCTTCATCATTTCGGTAATTGTTGGGTTATTATCAACACCAATTACATTATCAATCAAACCAAACTTTTTGGCTTCATCTGAGTTAAACCATTTATCATTACGTGATAATTCGTAAACCTCATCAAAACTCTTTCCGGAATTTTGAGATAATATTTTAAATAACATATAGTTATACTTTTCGGCTTCAATTTGGTTAATCCTTGTATCTTGAATATTACCTTGAGTACCATGACTAACCATATGGGTCATAACCTTAGAAAATATTAAAGAATTACGTTTACCTTTTGTACCTGAAGATAATAATATTGAGCCCATAGATGCACACATACCAACATTAGTAGTGGAGATATCGGATTTAACATAGTTCATTGTATCTCTAATACCAAGACCTGAAAGTACACTACCACCCGGAGTATCTAAATATAAATTTATATCTTGAGTGTCCGTAGTATCTAAGAACATTAGTTGTGCTTGGATTATCGAAGCCATTTTACTATTAACATCACTTGAAACCCATATAATTCTATCCATCATTAATCTAGAGAATATGTCTAATTGTGTAGCTCTCATTTCTCTTTCTTCTAAAATGTAAGGAGTCATAGACCCTTTAACTAATTCACCATATTGGTCCATTTCCAATGAAGAAATTTTATGGTCACTCATTGCATATTTTTGGAATTCTTTTCCGTAATTCATAATTTATTGTTTTATGTGTTTATTGATTTGAATACAAATATAATTTAAATAAAACTAAGTGACAAATATAAATTGTGTTGATTTATTTAAAATTTTTAAATATATTTCTTTATATTAAACATAAGATATAAAATGAGTAAAATGAGTAAATGGTTTATTAAAGAGAAGAAAGTTAAAATAAGTAAGAAAGATTTGTTTCTTATTCCAACAATAAAGGTGTGGTATAGTAAAAGAACGTTTTTAGAAACAGGGGTTTATAGTCCAGCGTTAGGTATAAAATTTCACTTATTATTAATTGAATTGTCAATATCGTTTCAAAAAGGATATTAATATGTCAGATAAAAAACCTGATTTAGTTGTATGGTCAAAAGAAAAAGGATACTATTCAAAGACTTCGGAATACCCCACTAGTTTAGGGTCCGCAGTTTTTGAAGTACCTAATGTACCATTATTTAGAGAAAAGTCATCTAAAAAGATGATGGATACGTTTAATCAGGAGAAAGATGAAATTGTAGAACAAGTTAAAAAATTATATGAAGAATATAATGATTCTATTATGGTTTGGGAATCTAAATTTAGTTTTGAACCAATAGTTGGTAAATCGTATTTTTTATATAACTTTGGGGTTGAAGACGTTCTATCTATAATATCACCTAAGGAATGGGATAAAGAAGAATATTTTTTGGGTGAATTTAAGTTAAATAGTGAAAATAAATGGTTAAGAAAAAAATAATTAAATGTTATGAGTAAAGTAGAAATAGTAGAAAGATTATTAGAAAATAAACATATCACCGCAAAAGAGGCGGTTATTTTGTTAAAAAGTGAGAGAACTAGTATACCAATGTATACACCAAATCCTTACTATAGTGAACCTAATTGGACCGGACCACCACCTATTTATTGTGGTAACGAGGATAAACACGGAAAAGGAACGGATTAATATAAAGAATATGAATAGATTAGATGAACAATACAGAGCTATTTTAGGTGAACTATTATATAATGGAAAAAAAAAGGGTGATAGGACAGGAACAGGTACCTTATCTAAATTTGGGATGCAAATCAGACATAGAATGTCGGATGGTTTCCCATTACTAACCACAAAGAAGATGGCGGTTAAAACAATGATGACTGAATTGAAGTGGTTTCTAAAAGGAGATACTAATATCAAATACTTAGTTGATAACAATTGTCATATTTGGGATGGTGATGCTTTCAAAAACTATATTAGTAAAACTAATGAGTATAAAGGTAATTGGCCTGATACTATGGATGAGTTTATTCAACGAATAAAAACCGATGATGAGTTCGCTATGAAGTGGGGAGAGTTAGGGCCTATATATGGTAATCAATGGAGAGAGTGGGGTTCTAAGTATGAAACAAATCACATATTAGGTACACATAAAAGAGTTAAACCCGGTATTGACCAGATTGTAAAACTTATTGATAATATAAAGAATAATCCTGATAGTAGAAGATTGATGGTGTCAGCTTGGAATGTTGATGAGATTGATAATGTAGTTCTTCCTCCGTGTCATTATGGATTCCAATGTTATGTAAACGATGGTAAGCTATCTCTAATGTGGAATCAACGTTCAGTAGACACATTCTTAGGTTTACCATTTAATATTGCATCCTACGGTACTCTATTACTCTTATTATGTAAAGAAACAAATTTAGAGGCAGGTGAAATAATTGGGAATTTAGGTGATACTCATTTATATTTAAATCATATGGACCAAGCGAACGAACAAATAAATAGAAACTCATATGAATTACCGACTATCGAACTATCGAATGTAGATATACTTAATGGTGAGTTTGATTACGAAATTAATAATTATGAATATCACCCAACAATCAAAGCACCTTTATCAAATTAAGTGGTGTTAAAATAAATTTAAAACCTTAAAACAAAAATGGATAAAAGAATATCAGAAATATTAAATAGAGAAAAGGGTAGACAGTCAAATACCATTGAACTAATTGCGAGTGAAAACTTCGCAAGTGACTCCGTTATGGAATTAGCCGGTTCTATTTTTACTAATAAGTACGCTGAAGGGTATCCGAATAAGAGATATTATAATGGGTGTGAACATATGGATGAGGTTGAGACATTGGCCATTGAAGAACTCAAAAAATTATATAATTGTAATTATGCTAATGTACAACCTCATTGTGGTGCAAATGCAAATACCGCAGTATTTCAAGCTTTCCTAAAACCCGGTGACACAATACTTGGAATGGACTTAGCTAGTGGTGGTCATTTATCTCATGGAAGTAAACCTAATATTTCAGGTAAAGTATATGATGCTCATTCATATGGTGTGGATGAAAATGGTTACTTAAACTATGATGATATACGAACTAAAGCGTTAGAGGTTAAACCTAAAATGGTTATCGCGGGAGCAAGTGCGTACTCAAGGATAATTGATTGGAAAAAGTTTAGGGAAATATCTGACGAAGTGGGAGCTATTTTACTAGTTGATATGGCTCATTATTCAGGTCTTATTGCGGGTGGTGAATATCCAAACCCAATTGAGTATGCTGATGTGGTGACCTCAACAACTCACAAAACACTTAGGGGTCCAAGAGGAGGTATAATTATATGGAATAATTCAGATTATACAAAAAAGATAAATGGGGCGATATTTCCGGGGACACAAGGTGGTCCGTTAATCCATATAATAGCCGCAAAGGCACAGTGTTTTATTGAAGCTAATACATCAGAGTTTAAGGAGTATTGTTTAAAAGTAAAAGAAAATGCTAAACACATGTGTAATGTATTTAAGGATAACAATATACCGATTTTAACAGATGGTACGGACTCACATTTAATTTTAATTGATTTGTCAAGTAAAAAACACAGTGGTAGAGTGATTGCGGATATGTTAGAAGAAAACGGTATTACTGTTAATAAGAATGGGATACCTAATGACCCAAGAAGTTTTATTGAAACAAGTGGTATTAGAATAGGTACTGCGGCTGAAACAACACGAGGACATGGTAAACATTGGTTTAGAGAATTGGCGAGAAAAATAAGTAAAATAATAAATAATTAAAATGGAACATAGTAGATTATACGAAATTAAAATAGATTCTCTTGAGAAAGAAAATAAAGAACTTAGATTAGAACTTGAAAAACAAGATTTAATTAAAAAAGGATATAAAGAAGAAATTTCAAAATGGAATCTTAAATATAAAGATTTAAAAAAACAAATAACTAAAGGATAAAATGATGATGTTTACTTATAATGAACCGGATGAATGGGACGATGATGAAACCACATATGTTGATGGTGTAGATGAAATACCCGTTGAAAAAAAAGTGGAATATAATGATGACGAATACGACTATTAAATCAAAACAAAGATGAGTTTAAAAACAATACAAAAAGAATTTAGGGACACACCTTCAAAAGAATTATTTTCAGCCGTTGTTGATAATTTTGTGTTTGGTTTACTTGGTGCTATTTTAGTGGTTTTTATCGCTGAAAGAGTAGATATTTTAGTACTATTGGGTTACATGATTTATTATTTCTTTTTGGGTAGAGTGGTTAATAGACCAAAATATGTAACAAGCTTAGGTAAATTTATAGTTTTCCCTGTTCCAACCGCAGTCGGAGCGTTTGTTGGATATAAATTAGCTTATATATTATCTTCTTTTTTTTAATTAAAAGTGTAATATAAAGACCATAAAAAAAAGGAGATTCAACGAATCTCCTTTTTATATTTATTATGGTCAATGCCAATTAAATTTAATTTATGCCAACTAATTCTAAATCGAATATTAGTTTTTTACCTGCTAATGGATGATTGGCGTCTACTACAGCAACCTCTTCTTTAATTTCAATGATTTTAACATTAACAGGGCCTTGTGGTCCTTGGCCTTGTAACATCTCACCAACTTTAACCTGCTCAGGTAATTGAGTTAATGGTACTTCACTAACCATAAAATCTTTTACGTCTCCATAAGCATCTTCAGGTGCTATCTCAACTACTTTCTTTTCACCTTCTGACATATCATATAGCGCGTTTTCGAAACCTTTAATTAGTTGACCCTCACCCAACTTAGCTTCTATTGGTGCTCTACCTTCAGTTAATGATGTGTCGAAAACTGTACCGTCTTCTAATTTCCCTGTGTAATTTACCTTTACGGTGTCTCCTTGTTTTGTTTTTAACATAATGTTTGTTTTTTTTTAATTATATGAATTTATTTCCTAAATGGAAAGTCAAAATAATAATATTTAATTTATGAATAAAATATAGTTACTTTTAATTGTAATGTCAATTTTAAATATAACATAAATTAAAATTATATTTTATTTAATTTAACTGATGAGGAAATTATGTATGGTTCGGTGAAAGCGATACATTTTAAGGACTCCTCAATAAGTAAATGTAAACCATACGGGTGATTTTCGAAATTGTTTTCTATTTCACTAATCATTAAAGTACAGTCAATTATATATTTCGAGGTGTTAGTTGAATATTTGAAGTAGTTAACTTTAATTTCGGAATCATTACCATATAAATGAGTGATATCATTTTTAAGGGTATTATTAATGATGTCTTCTAAAACTAAGTCATATATCATATTGATAAATATAAATTAAAAAATATAATAGAAAAGTTTGGTTACGTTAATTTTTATTGTATATTTGTACCATCAAACAATTAAAAACAACGAGAATTATAAATTATGACTAATATTTTAAATGACGAAATTGGAGAGTTTCATTGGGTACTAAAAGTATTACAATCATCTAAAACAATAGAACATTTATTGGTTTGTGATAAACTATTTTCTTTATTTATTAATAAATGGGATGTCACTAAAGAAGGTAATTTAACAAAATACAATAGGTTGTATAATAGATTCAAATTTGTTACTAAGAATAAATTTAAAAAAACAGTGTAGTTGTGTTTGAGTATTTGATATCATATTCAATTAAATATTAGGCGGCCTGATGGCAACGCGACCACCCCTAATAACAACTATATCGGATAGACGCCAGGTGAAAAAGTAAATTTATGGCAATGTGGGAACTCAGTTCGCTGAGGTCGGTCAATCATAGGGAATACCGTTTAAAACTGAAATAGAGCCTGGTACCTACGCAACTAGGAACGTGGGAATTGGTTAATTGGGGGTTCGACTCCCCCTCTATCCGCTAAAATAAAGAATGAATATTTATTTGAATTTCTTGATTAAATAAAATATTCTAACTATAATAAAATAAAGATATGAAGAATTTAATAGTTATTGGTCACCCTAACAAGGATAGTTTTTGTTATAACGGTATATATAAGACCATATACGAAACTTTAAATGTTGATGGTGAACAAATTGAGGTTATCGACCTATATAGAGATGAATTTCATTCGGCGGATAGAAAAAAATTGATGAACAGTTATCAGGACTTGGTAACTTGGTCCGATAGAATTTATTTTGTATCACCTGTTTGGTGGTTTAGATTAACCCCACGAATGGAAGTATTCTTTGATGAAGTGATGACACCCGGTTTTGCATACAAATTTGTACCAATTATTGGTAAATATGCTTACCCTAAACCATTTTTAAAAGATAAAAAAGTTAGAACATATATCACACATGGAGCACCGGCAATACCCGTTTTAACTTTATATTTAAACTCAGTTAAGTTAAGATTGGTTATGGGTGTCTACACCTTCGTATTTGGTTGGAAACCGTCTAGATGGTTTAAAACGAAACAATTTTGGTCGGTTCCATTTGTGAGTCAGGAAAAGAGGGTTAAATATTTGAAAACAGTTAGAAAAGATGTTATAAAAGACATTAATAAAAATTAATTAATTAATAAAAAAAAACAGATGAAACAATTTTTAAACACATGGTATCCTGTTATTATAGCGTTTATCGCTATGTTATATTCTATTGGATTAGGGTTATTTGGATACACAGAAGAGGCCCAATACTCGGCTCATTGGGCAGGAACTATTTTACTATTTGCCATAGCAATTCGACAAAGAAGATTAAGATGAATGTAGCGATGTTTATTGTGGGGTTTTGTATATTTTCTGTATACATTTACTTTACTATTTGGAATATATTTTATAGTTCGAGAAAGAGCCAAGAAGAAAATTATCCTAACTACTATGCTAGACATGGACAAGTAGATAATGTGGATATGGATGGTATGGGAAATCAAGGTAGATTTCCAACAAGGAAATCCACGGGAAAGAGATTTAAGGATGTAAGTAAAAAGAAACTTACAAAAAAAAATACACTACTTAATCAAGACTTGATAGAGCGAAATTTATTTAACTCAGATAGAAACGAATAATTAAAAAATTATGTTTATCTTTGAAGAAAATAACAAGATGAAAATCACATTCATATCGGATACTCACACAAAACATCATCAGGTTACCTCACAGTTGCCGGGTGGTGATTTGTTGGTCCATGCTGGTGACTTTTCTTCACGAGGTTATGAACACGAGATAGACGGATTCTTTGATTGGTTCAATGGTTTGGATAACTATACCAATAAGATTGTCATTGCAGGTAACCACGACTTTATGTTTGAGGACGACCCAATGTTGGCTAAAGATATCATAAGTTACTACCCTAATGTTACTTACCTTCAGGACGATTTGGAAGTAATCGGTGAAGTTTACCAAGATTCGGTTAAAGTATGGGGTTCACCGTGGCAACCTGAATTTAACAATTGGGCATTTAACTTGCCACGCAACAGTGAGGTGTTAAATGAGAAGTGGAATCAGATTCCACATAACATGGACATTGTGGTTACTCATGGACCCGCATGGGGTCATTTGGATACTGTTGTAGGTCAGAACATTAACTTGGGGTGTGAGTTGTTGACTGAACGGTTAAAGGTCGTTAACCCGAAGATACACGTATGTGGTCACATACATAGTGGGTATGGTTATAAGTTCCATGAAGGGACACATTACTTCAACGCTGCGGTACTCGGTGAGGATTACGTATTCACTCAGAAACCGATGACTGTGGAGTGGGACCCAAAAACTAACGAAATAGAATTTGTTTAATTAAATTTTTTTTATTACATTTGTAACAAATAAGCAATAATGAAGTATAAATTAGAAATGTATGGGTGGGAAGTTGAAGCAACAGGTCACTCACTAACGGATGAACAGGTTAAATCAATTCAGGATTTAATGGAGGTTAATGGGGTAGATGAACTTTGGGAGGTTCGTCATGATATAGAAATAGAAGGTATAGTTGATGACCTTTACAACCCGGATTTATATCATGTCTCTCGTGGTCTAGACAATAGTGGTCTTTGGTTTTCACTTAGGGATGATAACGATAAAGAAGTTTTACGTTTTGAACCGTCTGATATGTCTGACATATATGAGACATTAGGTGATTCTGCGGATGATATTCCTTATGAAGGGTATTTAGCTATACCTGGAGAAGGTGATAAGTCTAAAGTCAATAATATACTATCCATATTTGACGAAAATAAAGGTGGTATTTGTGAATACGAAATGTTTGAATCAGATGAAGTACCAACGGCAAAAGATTTTTGTGTTCAAAATGGTGATATTGGGACACCTGACGGTGATTGGGATTTCATTTCCAAAGTATTTTACAAAGGTAAGGAGTTGGAGGTGTATGACCATTTAGATAATCGTGGTAAAGCCTCGACTGTAGAAATATATCGTAAAGACGGTTCTACTATTAGTTAAGTGAATACTTATTTTGTTAAAACCCTACCTTATTCGGTGGGGTTTTCTTCTTCAGATAAATCGGTTTCGGTGTCTAATGAATTGATTTTTTTCTCTTTCTGTATTTGATTAACTAAGTAACCCGCGATTGCGAATTCTAAAGTTGCCCACATAATGAAATCAGACATACTTAATGATTCATATTTTTTAAATAAAAAAAACACCATACCTATTTGACCGATAATAAATGCTACTCCGGATTCTACTCTTTTCTTTGAAAAGTATGATTTTTCTAAACTATATAATTTACCTAACTCTCTAAAAACCCACTTAATTTCATCCCACAGGGTTTTTATTTTATTTTTTTTCATAATTTAGTTTTATAATAAATATATGGTAAATAAAAAAAGGGATTGTAGCGATACATCCCTTTTAAATTCGTTACCCCAACGGTAACGGTCCTAAATCCCCTTAAAAAAAAAAGGGTGTTATTTCATTTGACATTCACAGTTAGTGCAAGAACACTCTTCTGTTAGACAATTTTCGTTACAAGTACAATTCTTATTAATCATTATTTCTCTCTTATTAAAACTTGACACCTTTTAAGGTACTCTTTAGCTCTTGGTGATGGGTCAATATGTCCCAATACTTTTTGTATATCTTTAACTAAGTCTTCACCATGTTCGTTTTCACGGTATAACTCTATTACTTTATCCATCGATTTAAGACAATTTCTATTTGTTTCATCAAAGTAATTTCTACCTCTGAAATTATTTAAATTATTCATTAACTCATAAGATAAGTGCTCACCCCCATCTTTAATTTCAGGGTGTAACCTCAGTGTTTTTAATATATCTAAAGTATCGGCAATACCATTAATCCCCCCACTTCTTTTATATAAATCTGAAGTATAGTTTTGATAGTCATTTTGTGGTCCAACGATATCATTTAATGAAACGACATTGGTTGATACACATCTTTCTTTTTTGTTTGAAGTTTTTTCTTCTTTTAAAAGATGGTCCACAATTTTATTAAACTTTCCTTCTTGTATTTTTATCTTCATAATAATAATATTAATTTACTATAAATACGACAAAAATGTAAAATATTTTTTAATGTGACCCAAATGAATAAAAAAATCCGGAACATTACATTCCGGATTAAAAATTACTTAACTTCCTCAAACTCAACATCTGATGCTTCCACATCGATTCCGTCACCTTCGGGTACATCGTCAGACGTACTTTCATACATCTTTTGACTTATAGATTGAAATTTAGAATTTAGGTCATCCATATACGTTTTAATATTCTCCATTTCTTTTTTAGAATGAGAATCTTTTAGTTTTTCAATCAGACCATTCAATTCCTCTTTGTCATCTTCAGATATTTTATCACCCATTTCTTCCATACTTTTTTTACTTTGGAAAATTAAGTTATCTGCTGAATTTAATGTTTCAATTTCTTCCTTCATTTTATTGTCAGATTCGGCATTTTCTTCAGCTTCCGATTTCATTCTCTCAATTTCTTCTTTAGATAAACCTGATGAAGATTCAATACGAATTGATTGAGTTTTATTAGTACCCTTATCCACTGCCGATACGTTTATAATTCCGTTCGCGTCAATATCGAATGTTACTTCGATTTGTGGTATACCTCTTTGAGAAGGTGGTAAACCGTCTAAGTGGAAACGTCCAATCGTTTTATTATCTTTCGACATTGCTCTTTCACCTTGTAAAACATGAATTTCCACAGTTGGTTGATTATCAACTGCAGTTGAGAAGATTTGAGACTTTTTACTTGGTATTGTGGTATTAGACTCGATTAACTTTGTGAATACTCCACCCATAGTTTCAATACCTAATGATAATGGTGTAACGTCTAACAATAGGACGTCGTTAATGTCACCACTTAATACTCCACCCTGTATTGCCGCCCCTAAAGCAACTACTTCGTCCGGATTAACACCTTTTGAAGGTTCCTTACCAAAGAAATCTTTTACCGCTTTTTGAATTGCTGGAATTCTTGTGGTACCACCAACTAAAATTACCTCATCAATATCACTAACTTTAAGATTAGCGCTTTTCATAGCGGTTTTACAAGGTTCTATGGTTCGTTTAATTAGTAAGTCAGTTAATTGTTCGAATTTAGCTCTTGTTAACTTTGTTACTAAATGTTTAGGACCTGTTGAATCAGCACTTAAGTAAGGTAGATTAATCTCAGTTTCAGGACTTGATGAAAGTTCAATCTTAGCCTTTTCGGCTGAATCACGTAATCTTTGAATTGCGACCGGGTCATTAGATAAGTCAAAACCATTTTGATTTTTATATTCCGATTTTAAGAAGTCGATAATAATATTGTCAAAATCGTCACCACCTAAGTGTGTGTCCCCGTCTGTTGATAGTACCTCAAACACCCCGTCACCTAAATCAAGTATTGATACATCGTGAGTTCCTCCACCACAATCAAACACGGCAATAACTTTGTCACCACCTTTTTTATCCATACCGTAAGCTAATGCGGCGGCAGTTGGTTCGTTGATTATACGTTTAACGTTTAATCCTGCAATTTCACCCGCTTCTTTAGTAGCTTGTCTTTGAGAATCGTTGAAGTATGCCGGAACCGTTATAACGGCTTCAGTTACACTCTCACCCAAATATTCTTCAGCGGTTTTTTTCATTTTTTGAAGTACCATCGCCGAAATTTCTTGTGGTGAGTATCTTCTATCTGAGATATTAACTCTAGGTGAGTTATTATCCCCTTTAGAAATTTTATAAGACATCTTACCAATTTCACTTTTAGATTCGTCGTAACTCGAACCCATAAATCTTTTGATTGAATAAATTGTCTTTTCCGGATTCATAACAGACTGTCGTTTAGCCGGGTCCCCAATTTTTCTATCACCTTCGTTTTCAAGAAAGGCGACTATAGAAGGGGTGGTTCTTTTCCCCTCAGAGTTAGGTATTACGATAGGTTCTGAACCTTCCATAACTGATACACAAGAGTTTGTTGTGCCTAAATCAATTCCAATAATTTTTCCCATAATGTTTTTAATTTTGTTAAAGTATATGCATTTTATTTTATTACATCAAGTATACTAACAAAATTATACCAAATAAAAAAACCTGACACAAAGTCAGGTTTAGTAAAAAAATACTGTCAAAATGACAAATTATGTAATTGTAAAGGATGTTATCGTAAGACCTAACTTATTTGCAACTATATTATATAAAGATTCGTCATTAGCGCCCCATGTTGATAACTCTGCTTGTGTTAGTTTGACTCCTTCTTGAGCACCTATTGTAATATCTATCATTTCACCTTCCGTATTAAGTACTGGTACACCGAATTGTGTTGTGAAGATATTATCGTCACTTCCCGGTGTGTAATTCCTACACCATACCGTCATATGAGTTAAGGACACCGTTTCCGAACTAAATGGTGTATAGGTTATTATTTGTTGTGCCGTTGGTGTTATCTCCGCTATAATCATGTTCTTTTTTTATTATAAATATATGTGTATCACAAAATAAATCTTTTAAGTGTAATATGTAAATGTTAATTTTAAGTAATAACTAAATATTTATATTAAAAATATAAATTATGGAAACGATAAAGAAAGGTAGTAAAGGTTTAATAGTGTCTTATTGGCAAGAATTTTTAAAAAATTTACAATTATATAATTATAAAGTTGATGAGGACTTTGGTAATTTAACACATAAATCAACAGTAGAATTTCAAAGAGTTAATGGTTTAGTTGCTGATGGTATTGTGGGTAAAAATACGTGGGACAAAGCGTATCAGTTAGGGATAATTACTACAGATGAAATGGAAGAACCGGTTGTACCGGAAGACTTTGATATAGTGATTGAAAAGTCACATATGCCAAAGAACGAATATTATACAACAAATGAAGAGAAACAATGGATTTTCATACACCATACCGCAGGGTGGAACAATCCTTATAATACAATTAAACATTGGTCGAGAGATAGTAGAGGTAAAGTTGCTACAGAATTTGTTTTAGGTGGTCAGAAAATAACAAATAATGATAATGAATATGATGGGGTTACTGTACAGGCGTTCCCAGAAGGTGGTTATGGTTGGCATTTAGGTATTGGTAATAATATAATGCATAGAGGTTCTGTTGGTATTGAAGTTAATAACTTTGGGTACTTAACCGAAGGTGGTTATTATAAAAGAATTAACGGTAATAGGACATGGATTAAAAGGACACCCGGTAAGTTTTACACTTATGTGGGTACCGAGGCCCACCCAAGTCAAGTGGTTGAGTTAGATGAGAAATTTAGAGGTTTTAAATATTGGCATAAGTACAGTGATAAACAAATTTCTGAATTAGAAAAATTATTAAGGTATATTGGTGATAGAGATGGTATTGATATACGAAAAGGTTTACCTGAATTAGTAAGGGAGAAAGGTGCGAAGGCATTTGATGAGTGTAGTGTATCAATGTGTACTAACACTAAAGGTCTGTGGTCACATACTAACTGTAGAAGTACTAAGTTTGATATGTTCCCTCAACAAGAATTAATAGATATGCTACTTAATTTATAAAAATTAAACCTACTATTTATTAATAAACATTAAATAGATGAAATTAACTGAAAACAAAAAGGTATCTAATAATTTAGATTACCATTTAAAAAATAAAATATCTTTAAATGAGAATATTTTCAGACCAAATTCTAATAAATTCTTTGAATTAATTAATGAGGTTAGAGAACTATATAATGAAAATGTGATAAGGTTAAGTGAGAAGGACTTAAATATAGTCGAGAGTGATTTAGGTAAAAAGGTTAAATTAACCACAGGTGAAGAAATTTACTTAGAAGTGCCAATGGTTAATGAACAAGTTGGTTTATCTGAGGCAGAATATAAGGGTAAGGATGTTAGTTTAAACAAACCTAAAACCGGTGGACCTAAAAAATGGTACGTTTACGTTAAGAACCCATCAACAGGTAAAATTAAAAAAGTTTCTTACGGTTCACCCGATATGAGTGCTAATTGGAACGATACCGGAGCGAGAAAATCATTTGCTGCGAGACATAGGTGTGATAAGAAAAAAGATAAAACCAAGGCCGGGTATTGGGCTTGTAGAGCACATAAAGATTTTGGGAAGAATGTCCCGGGTAGATTTTGGTAATGGAAGATATAAAAATTTTAAAGAAGATTATTAATCGACAACTTGATACAATGGATATCGAATCTATCGATAATATGGAAGTAGTTGATATTGAATTCAGAGGTGGATTTAGGCCTAACAGAATTATGGTGTATATTTCACCAACGTTAAAATACGCCGACTATAGAGTGGTTTGGCCTCAAGTATATTATATGATTAGAGATACAATAGAGTCAATTGGTTTAAATGGTGATGAGTGGGACGTATTAGAATCTGATAAACACCCATTTGAAGAATCTATAGTTGGGGAAAGTAGAATTAGAACATTTAATAAAGACGTATTAACCGAAGAACTTGTTTGGCATAGAGATAAAGAAGACCGTTTAGTTGAAATTATAGAAGGTAATGGGTGGGAACTCCAATTAGATAATGAATTACCCGTTAAAATGAATGATGGTGATAGTTTTATAATACCTGAAGGTGTTTACCATAGAGTTAAACGTGGTAGTGATAAGTTAGTAATAAAAATTACTGCTTTGGTTTAAATCTGTTAAGTATTTTAGATAGGATATCTCTAATTACTATAGATGAAACTGTTATAACACCAAAAGAAGATATTCTAATCGCCATTTCTTTAATTTCCGACGAATTAAAACCGGCTTGTTCAATTTTATATAACATAGGTAAAATTGGTACTAAGAACGCATAAGCTAACATATTTGAAACTTTACTAAAAGTTATATTCAAAGACTCCAAAAACTTTATAAAAGTATATTTAATTTCTTCAGTTTTTTTTAATCCCTTTAAAAAAATATCATATAAATTATTATCGTTAAGTTTATTCATTAACAATTTTAAGGTTTCTTTATTCTCCAAATATAAAGTAGCCACTATACTAGTTAATATTAAGGATAAATCCATATCGGAAATTTCTAAATGGTTTGTTTTTAAAAAATCACTAATAGGTTTCATAAAACCACCAATACTAGCTCCCCACGTTAACATAAATTCTAAATTAACTCCGGTAGTTTTAAAAGTCTCAGAAAATATTTTACTTGTGAATTCATAATTTTTTTTAATTATGTCCTCAACTTTAGATTTAATAGATTCTTTTATTAGTACTTTTTTTTGTTCTTCTGTTATTATAATATTAACATTCATAACTTAATATTTATATTTAGAGTATTTATGAGTAAATATCATACTATGTCAAAAAATAAAATAAATCCAGAATTAAAGTCAGGGGATAGAGTATCATTAATTCTTATGTCAGATGAGACGTCGTTGTCGTTAGGTGATGTTGGTACGGTCACATCTAAACAAAAAGTTTTCGGAGTACCTCAATACGGTATAAAGTGGGATAATGGTTCAAGCTTGTCACTTTTATCAGATGCTGACTATTGGATGTTGGAAGATGATTTTAAAGAGAAAAATGATAAATCTTTAAATGAAGATAACATACATAGAGACGCAATAGAAAATAGGGGTGAGTCATTTAGAATGTTCAATATGAAGTTTTTTATGGATTATTTAATTACAATTAGAGATAGTGGTATAGTTAATATGTACGGAGCAAGTGATTTATTGTGGTTAGGTAAAAACAGAATAGAACATGAATTTAAATATAAACATATACCTGATGAAGAAAAATTTGACGAATTACTTGAAATGGCCGATACATCACAAATGTATATGATAAATGGGGTTATGTCTATACTACAAAAGGAGGATAAGGAATTAACAGATAGAAACATAAATAATTACCTAAAGAGATATTCATCACAAATATTACAAAATTATATTTACATTCTATCATAAATGACATATTTATAAACAAAACAAACGATTATGAACGCATATTTTTTCAATATAACTAAAGACGAAAGAGAAAACATATTAGATAAGCATAAAGAAATTTATGACGGGTATGTAACAGAATACGCAAAACCGGAAGAACAACCTTTATATGTTCAAGATTTTGCTAACGATAAAAAGGGTGTTACTGTTAATAATAACGGTGATGTAACTGAATATAAGAATGTTGGTATTAATGAGATGAAACATGATGGAAAATCAACTGGCCTGTTTTCGGATGAAGAACCTATTGATGAACAATTAGATATGATTGGTGACGGTCCGGATGATTTAGAACATGGGACAAGTGATGAAGATGTTGACATAGATATGGACGACTACTTTGAAGATAGTGAAGAAGGTGACCCATACGATTATATGGATTATGGTGGTTTTTTTGACGACGATGAATTAGAAGATGAAGAAGATAAAGAAGTTGTTATCTTAAGCATTAAAGAATCATTAGATATGTTTAAACGTTTTAGTGAGTATAACTAATTAATAAAAACCTACAATTAAAGATGGAGGTAAGTGAATTAATGTCATATTATATAAATGACATTTCAAATACATTAGATGTTTCGTTTAAGTTAGTTGGGGACGAAGATGAGTTCATGAGAGTTGATGAGATTGATTTAACTGAAGTTGAAACATTCGGGTATAAGTTAAAAGATGAGATAGATATAGATTTATTTGATGGTTATGAAGAAGAAATAAATTATGAAGATGAAACTATTACATTTGATAAAAATGATTCGGAGTTCAATCATTATGAAGTCATTACATTCTTAAATCAATACTATCTAATATACCCCGAGAATTTACCAAACTCAGAACTTTTTTGATTTGGTAATATTTTTTTTTAAAAAAAAGACTATTTATTTGTAATATGGTAGTAGACGTAGATAATTTGATTACACTAATGAAAAACTTTACTTTCAGTTCTGTTAATTTTGACAAATCTGAAAGTGGTGAAATTGATGAAGATGAAACTATATCTACAGGTCCCGGTCCTGGTTACCCTCAGGTAACTAAATGGGACACAGGTTTAGTTAGAGGGTCGGCTAATCAAACAGGTAACACTAAGTGGAAAGATAGTTATACCATAAAAAGAGGTAAAAGTAATACATTACTATAAAACAACATATTTATATTAAAAAGAATTAACATGTCGAAATACAATTTAAACGAAGGGAACGAATCTTTAAAGAAGATTCTATTATTAATGAAATACGATAATAAAAAAACTTTAACAGAAAATGTTGAGGAACTCGAAGAAGACAACTTTACAGATGCCGTCGGTTCAGGTGCAGGATATGCTGCGACGGGAGCGGCTATAGGTTCGTTTTTCGGCCCGGGTCCTGGTACTGTTATTGGTGGTGCGATAGGAGCTTTAGTAGGTTTATTTAAAGGTTCAGGTAACGCTTATAGTCAAATAAGTACGGCAATTGCTCAATACTGTACACCTGAAAAATCAGGTAAACCCACAATGTCAAATAGTGAGTTAAATGGTATAGCTGATGAAATTTTTGTTGCAATTGATGGATTTGGAACCTATGAAGATGATATTAAGTCCGCTCTTAGTGGTTTGGAAACTTTTCCTGATTTTTGTGCGATGGCTAAAAAATATCAAAGAAGACAAGGTGAAAGTCTATTAAACGCGTTAGACGGTGATATAGATATAGATTCAGATTGGAGAGAATATGTTTGGATACCTATAGTCGATATAATTGAGAGAACCGAAGAAACTCTTCCACCTGAAGAACAAAAGGATGGTGATGAAGTTTTAGTACCTACACCTGAAGATGGTGAAGGAAAAAAAGGTGGTAAATCAAAATATAAAAAATGTACAGGAACATATAAAATGTACTGTTATAATAAAGAGGTTATAGGTAAAGTTCAATTGGCGTTAGGTATAGTTGATGATGGTGCTTTCGGACCTAAAACTCAAGCGGCTTTAGAAAAAGTAGGTTTTAAAAATGGATTTACAGATGCTGATGTTGATAAAATAGTTAAAGGTAAAGATGATGGTAAAGAAGAGGAGTCTAATATAAAACCAATAGAAGACCCAAAAGATGAAACGGAAATTGAAGATGTTGAAACCATAACAACTGATAATGACACAATTAGTATACCTAATATAAAAGATGGTGAATTTGAATAATGATGAATTTTTTTTAAATATAATAATATGAACGAACAAAACGAACAAAAAAGCGAAGACCGTAGAAGATTAGAATATGCGGTTAAAAATAAATGTCTACCACCTGTATGGTTAACAGAGCCTAAATATGGTGTTTATAAGGCTAAAGATGTTTTAATGGGTAAAGGTAAAAAAACAGGTCATGAATTTGTGTTTTATGCTGATTTGACGGCTGAAAATACTAAAACAGGTAAAAAAGCAGAATGGGATTGTCAAGGATTACTTGATGTTGAAGTAAAAAGTAACTCAGATAAATTAGTTTCAACTAAAATTAAATTAACTCCTGAGGGATGTAAATCAACATTAAAGGAATATTTACTATCAGGTATGTTACATTATGGTAAAGTACTTGAAAAACAACACCCACAATTAAGAAAATTTAAATCTGAAATTATAAAATGTTACGGTGCTGGTTTGTTCGAGGATATGGACCCTCTAACTGAAGATGATTTTATTAATTTTGATGATGAATCGCCTATTGCGAGAATACCTCTTAGAAAAAGATTATCACCATTTGGATTCTTTAAGGCAGGTAAAGACTTAAGTTTTAAAGAAATATGGAGAATCTTAACTAATAAAAGTAGAAGTGGTAAAGTTACCCGAAACTACATTATTAGAGAATCAAAAAAAGATGAACTATCGAATGAACTATCAAGTATCATCAAAGAAAATTTAAACTTAATGTCTAGGTTAAAAAAAAAAACATTAACTGAGGAACGTAATATAGTTAAAAATAGATTTTCCGTATTAACTGAAGGAAGAGATATTAAAACAAACATAGAAAAAAATTCATTCGCGGATGATATTATATTAGAAATGTTTGAACTAAGGTCTCAAGGGTTTGAAACCGATGTTATTAGTGAAGGTTTATTTGATATGATTGGAGGATTATTT
>JACSEG010000015.1_pt1 | contig 34538 bp, 15 predicted proteins | sample 8225521 | NCBI WGS metagenome assembly JACSEG01 (sample SAMN15705060, study PRJNA637333) | viral metagenome | isolation source: viral RNA from sea star tissue | host: Pisaster ochraceus | place: USA:Santa Cruz | collected 2018
GTTTGGGTAAGCGTGAAGAAATAGCAGGAAGCATATCGTATGTGGACATCATTGGTGCTGTCGGCAGTTCTATCTCGCCAAGTTTGAGTAGCAACATCATACCTGTCACCGCCACTGTAGAGTACTCCATAGTTCCAGAGCTTCCTGCAGGACTGAGGCTTATTAAAAACACAGGCGAGATAGAAGGAACCCCAGAAGCAATGTCTGATTCAACAAGCTACAGGGTTAGGGCATCTGGCATAGACAACTATATGGGCGAGATCGTCTCTGAGTCTTTTTCCATCACCATAAGATCATCTTTGTTAGACCTGATGGACATCAGCAATAGCTCGATAGGATACGACAACACAACGGGCACCGTGGGAACAAGCTTGATCATAAGCCCAAGCAAGAACATCTTCCCTTCTACCGCTGCCGATAACGTAGAATACTCTATAGAGCCAACGACCTTACCGGTCGGGCTAAACTTCGATCCTAAAACAGGCGAGATAGCCGGAACCCCGTTAGCAGAATCCGCTCCAACAGACAACACAAACTACAGGGTCAGAGTAATCGCTACCGATCCCTTCACAGGAAGCGTCGAGTCAGATCCTTTTACTATAGCTATAGTGGGTGAGAAGAGCATAATCAGATCTACACTTAATTATTTAGACACTACAGGCACGATAGGAGAGGATCTATTGATAACTCCGACAAGCACCATCCCGTCGGATGCAGACGTAGAATACTTTATAAATCCACTGGTTTTACCGGTCGGGCTAAGCTTCATTGAAAGTACCGGGGTCATCGAAGGAAGACCGCGCACGGTATTCTCGCAAACTACTTTTCAGGTAAGGGCTATGGCTACCGCCCCCTACACGGGCATGGTGGAATCCAACGAATTTACCATAGTAGTAAAGATTCCGATAACGGGATCTGTATCGTACGAAGCCATAGTAGGACTTGCGGGAAGTGAATTCTCAGCAAGCCCAAGCACGGACTTTGTGCCTGATACCGCTACCGTAGAGTACTCCATAGATCCAGAGCTTCCCGCAGGACTGATGCTTATTAAAAACACAGGCGACATAGCTGGATTCCCGAACGCAGTGTCTGCTTCAACAAGCTATGTGGTGAGCGCATCTGGCACAGACGACTACATAGGCAAAATCGACTCTGATCCTTTTACTATAGAAGTAACCGAAACAACTCTAACCCTGATAACAGGAATGCTAACTTATGCGGACTCCTCTACCAGAGCTGGCACTCCCTTATCACTCGCCCCGACAAGCACCATCATCCCGTCGGATGCTTCCGTAACATACTCTATAAAAAAGCCAGCGCCTTTACCAAATGGGGTGACGTTCACTCTAGGTACAGGAGTTATTTCTGTATCCGAGAGCACGGTACTCGTGGAAACTACTTTTCAGGTAACGGCTACCGGAACAGGCGATTACGCAGGTATCGTAGAGTCCGATGAATTTAACATAGAAGTGAGTCGGATCCCGACAATGGGAACACTATCCTACGCAAGTTTCGAAGGTTCTCCTGGTGATTCTATTTCTCTGTCCCCAACACTCGTCATCGATCAAGCTGAAGCATCGGTCACTTATTCGATAAGTTCCGACTACAATCTTCCCAATGGGCTAACGCTAAGTGATGCTGGAATTATCTCTGGAAGTGTAAATGCAACAGTCGATGTTACTCTTAAAGTCACAGCTACCGCAAACGGAATATACAGCGGAACCGTAGTCTCTAATGAATTTACCATAAAGGTACAAGCTATAAGTGGATCATACGCGTATCCATCATCTACTTCATCTACTCGTATAGAAATAGACGTAGATGAATATGTAAGCATTCCGATTTCTCGAAATTCTATTGTTGTTCCATCTGGGTCTGGGGCACTCCAATATGTAGAACACAACGACACCCTCCCCGAAGGTTTATCTGTTAATCGGAAAACGCGAGCCATCGAAGGAACCCCTACAGAAGCGACAACGGGAGTTGAGGGAAGAGTAACAAAAGTATTCAGAACTGGATATCCGGACATTTTTGTATTTTCTGAAATATTTCATATCAAGATAAATGGCATACGTATAGGCGGGAGCGTAGGTTATCGAGTATATAACTTTTCCGGAGCTATAAACAGCACTTTTAGATCTGATCTCATAAGTTTCATTGAACCATCTGGGGCAACAGTTCGATACGAAAAACAAAGCAATCTTCCTGATGGTTTAGAAGTTGACCCGATTACGGGAACCATCTTTGGACGCCCTACAGTACTGACTACTGGAGAGTTTGATAGAGCAATAAAAGCAGTTGGAACCGGAAAATACCAAGGTACAGTTTATTCTAACGCATTTAAAATCACTATAACTGAACCAGTTCCATTGACTGGTGGTCTCTCCTATCCTTATCACAGAGGAACTAGTTTTTACTTCACTAATGATATAACTTCAGTAAAACCTAATCTGACAGGTAATTTGGCTGCTGCTGCAGCTGCTGGAGTGATAAGATATTCGATTGCTGGAATGGACGGATGGCCAGTCTTAGGAGAGGGCTATTTTGAGGGTGTCGCTTTTAATCCATATACTGGAGAGATACGTAAAGACAATAGTAGGAATATTCTTGGGAATAATTCTCCCTTCTTTAACTTCGTAGTAACTGCAACGGGAATAGGAAAATATACTGGATCAAAAACTGTTACAATTGTAATGGCGCGTCTTAGGTATTTAGATTAAACTAGGATGTTCAAACGAAGCAGATAGCTTTAAAACAACGGTTAAATTGCTCAGAGTCATGGTCTGAGCAATCCGTTGACAAAAATCACGATACAAGATAGTAGTATTTACGATAGGGCTAACAATCAAAATAAATGATACAATAGCCTGAATTACACAGAGTCACCGCCAGAATCTTGTGCAAAAAACTACACAAACCGATATAAACCGCATAAACCATAGTAAATTAGCAAAATCTCACAGCAATTTGTTGACAAAAATCACAATACAAGATATATTTAACGATAGCTAATAGTCTCGTAATGAACGACTAAACTAATCAACCATGGGATGAAACAAATCAATTCCGTGGTCAAAAAGAGTCACCAAGGAGTTGACAATGTACAAAAAACTAATCTTACCACTAGCCTCGATAATCTCGCTCATAGTGTTCATCGCACTTTCATGTACCCCGTCAGTGAACGGCGATCCCGAAGATATTTTCGGAAGCATATCGTATGTGCCTACTATCACTGGCGCTGTCGAAAGTTCTATCTCGGCAAGCCTCAGCAACAATATCATACCTTCCGCTGCTACCGTAGAGTACTCCATAGATTCAGAGCTTCCTGCAGGGCTAACTCTTGTCCGCAACACAGGCGTGATAGAGGGAACTCCGACAGAAGTATCCCCCTCAAAAAGCTTCGTGGTTACGGCATCTGGCACGGGCAACTATATAGGCGAGATCGACTCTGATCCTTTTTCCATCAGCATAGGACCAGCTTTGTCAGACCAAATGGACATCAGCAGCAACAGCTCGATACGATACGAGAACATAACGGGCACCGCAGGAAAACGCTTGGCTTCAAACCCAAGCACGAGCATTGTGCCTTCTACCGCTACCGTAGAGTACTCCATAAGTCCAGAGCTTCCTGCAGGGTTAAACTTCGACAGTGAGATGGGCAAGATAGACGGAACCCCAGAAGCAGAATCCGCCGAAACAGATAACACAAACTACAGGGTCACAGTAACCGCCACTGGCGACTTCACAGAAAGCGTAGAGTCTAATAGCTTTACTATAGTTATAGTGGACGAAAAGAGCATAAGCGGATCTACACTTAATTATTCAGACATTACGGGCACGACAGGAAAGGATCTGTTGATAGCTCCGACAAGCACCATCCCAGAGGATGCTGCCGCGACATACACGGTAGACCCAGCTTTTCCCACAGGACTGACACTTAGCGAAGACGGAAATATCACCGTAGCTCGTGAAGATGCATTTGTGTTAACAACTCTCTTTCGGGTAACGGCTATGGCTACCGCCCCCTACACAGGCATGGTAACATCTAACGAATTTACCATAGCAGTGAAGATTCCGATAACGGCGGGATCTGTAACGTACGAAGCTATAGAAAGACCTGCGGGAAGTCAATTCTCGGTAGTCCCAAGCACGAACTTTGTGCCTGACACTGCTACCGTAGAGTACTCCATAGATCCAGAGCTTCCCGAAGGGCTGATGCTTAAACCCGAAACAGGAGAGATACACGGAACCCCAGAAGCAGAATCCGCCCCAACAGACAACACAGACTACGTGGTTACGGCATCTGGCACGGGCAATTACACAGGCGAGATCAAATCTGATTCTTTTACCATAAAAGTAATCGAAGCAACTAAACCCTTTATAGAGGGAACGCTAACTTATGCGAACTCCTCGATTAATATCAACGAAAGCATGACGATACGTCCGACGACAAACACCCTCTCAACGGATAGTGTAACGTACTCGCTCGTACTACCAGAGACTTTGCCAGGAAACGTGATGATCAATTCAGGTACTGGAGCTATCTCTGTTGCCTTTGGAACAACTGACCAAGCGTTCGCATCAACTACCTTTCAGGTAACGGCTACGGCTACCGAAGCAAGCGATTACGCAGGTTTCGTGCAGTCTAATCCTTTTACCATAGAAGCGAGGATTCCGATAACAGGAGGAACACTATCCTACGACGACTTCAGTGGCGTGCTTGGTATATCTACAACAGATGTGTCGCTAGCTCCAATGACTAACAACATTCCAGCTGAGGCAGTGTCATCGTTCACTTATGCTTATGTTGTGACTTCGACTTCGGGCAGTCTTCCTAGCGAGCTAACGTTCGATCCGAACAACGGAACTATCTCTGGAATTCTAACGCCAGTCAATGTTACTCTTGAAGTCACAGCTACCGCAAGTGGAATATATGAAGGAACTGCGGTGTCCAATGAATTTAACATAGTCATCACAAAACAGTTAATGGGGAGAATATCCTATGGTGGACCTCACACCTTCTTCGAAGGTATTATCGTAAATATCTTTCCGACGTTCGATATTACCCCAGCTGCAGCAAGGTCATCGCTTACTTATGCTGTGACTTCAGGCGACAGTCTTCCAAACACCCTGGAGGTTTACCCATCCGGGGGTATTAATGGGACTGCATACGAAATAGGTGTACATACCATTCGAATTACCGCCACCGCAAATGGAATATATGGAGGAAGCGTCACATCTGATGAGTTTACCATAACGGTAAGGAGCGAAAGTGAAAAAACTTCGATTAGTGGTGGTGGTGCTAGCATGACCTATGGCAGCAATAACGAAATCTCATTCAACACAGGCACAGGTGAATTTGAACCTATGTTGACGGGCACTAATTTTATTGCGGCTCAAGACGCGAGAGCGCTAAGCTTTAAGTTTTTAGAAACAGTAATTTATAATGGTCAAGAATTTACAACGGAAGTTGATAATATTGAAGGTAATAAGGTCAGAATTGCAAACGACGGAACAATATCTTTAGGTCCAAATGTGATGACTACCTCTAGCGCTAATCCTACGTTCACGACTTATACAATTCGTGCAACAGGAACTTTATCTTATAAAGGAACAGTAACTCAGAGGATAAGATTAGAGAATCTTAATCTTCAATAGGTCGTCCTAGATATTGATAGTCGATAGCGAGTAGGGGGCGTAGAGAACGGGGATGTCACCGTGCGCTGACTGTATCGTGCGCTGTCGTGGGCGGCGCGCTGGCACGCTACCGCGCTGTTGTCGCGCTACCTGCGTCCCTGTTTTTGTGAAATCTCGCGCTAAGCCAGCCAGAATCTTGTGCAAAAAACTACACAAAACTACAGAAACCTCACAAACCATAGTAAATTAGCAAAATTTCACTGCAATCCGTTGACAAAAATCACGATACAAGATATATTTAACGGTAGCTAATAGTCTCGTAATGAACGACTAAACCAATCAACCATGGGACGAAACAAACCAGTTTCATGGTCAAAAAGTCACCAAGGAGTTAATGATGACCAAAAAACCAATCTTACTACTAACCTCGCTAATCTCGCTTATAGCATTCATCGCATTTTCATGTGCCCCGTCAGCGAACATCGGGGGTAAACGTGAAGGAATAGCAGGGAGCATATCGTATGTGGACATCCTTGGCGCTGTCGAAAGCCCTATCTCGCCAATCCCAACCAACGGCATCATACCTTCCGCTGCTGCCGTAGAGTACTCCATAGTTCCAGAGCTTCCTGCAGGGCTGATGCTTATTAAAAAAACAGGCGTGATAGAGGGAACTCCGAGAACAGTATCCCCCTCAAAAAGCTACGTGGTTACGGCATCTGGCATAGACAACTATATGGGCGAGATCGACTCTGATCCTTTTTCCATCACCATAGGACCAGCTTTGTCAGACCAAACGGACATCAGCAGCAACAGCTCGATACGATACGAGAACACAACGGGCACCGCGAGAACAGACCTGACCATAAGCCCAAGCAAGAACATCGTGCCTTCTACCGCTGCCGATACCGATAACGTAAAATACTCTATAGAGCCTACGACCTTACCAGGCGGGCTAAACTTCGATTCTAGAACAGGCGTGATAGACGGAATCCCGTTAGCAGTATTCGCAGCAACAGACTTTGTGGTCACAGTAACCGCTACCGCCCCCTACACAGGAAGCGTCGAGTCTAATAGCTTTACTATAGTTATAGTGGACGAAAAGAGCATAAGCGGATCTGCACTTAATTATTCAGACATTACAGGCACGACTGAAACATCTCTATCGATAGAACCGATAAGCAACATCCCGTCGGATGCAGACGTAACGTACTCTATAGATCCACTGGTTTTACCAGACGGGCTAAGGCTCATTGAAAGTGGGGTCATCGAAGGAACACCGAGAACAGCATTCTTGCAAACTACTTTTCAGGTAACGGCTACGGCTACCGGAACAAACGGCTACACTGGCGCGGTTACCTCTACCCCTTTTAAAATAGCTATATCGAATTCGCAAGCGATAGATATCTCTGAGTATAGTATCGCTTACGACCCTTCCAATACCAGAGCTGGCACTCTCTTAGAACTCGCCCCGACAAGCAACACCATCCCGATGGGTGCAGGGGTAACATACTCTATAAAAAAGCCAGTGCCTTTACCAGATGGGGTGATGATCACAGAGGCAGGAGTTATTTCTGTATCCGAGAACACGGCATTTGTGGAAACTACTTTTCAGGTAACGGCTACCGGAACAGGCGATTACGCAGGTATCGTAGAGTCCAATGAATTTAACATAGAAGTGAGGCGGATCCCGACAACGGGAACACTACTCTACGCAAGTTCCGATGGTTCTCCTGGTGATCCTATTTCTCTGTTCCCAACACTCGTCATCGATCCAGACACAGCAACAGTCACTTACTCGATAAGTTCCGACGACAGTCTTCCCAATGGGCTAAGTCTAGCCTCGAACACAGGGCGTATAACTGGAAGTGTAAATGCGCCAGTCAATGTTACTCTTGAAGTCACAGCTACCGCAAATGGAATATACAGCGGAACCGTGGTCTCTAGTGAATTTACCATAGATGTACAAGCTGTAGGTGGATCATACGCGTATCCATCTACTTCATCTACTCTTATAGAAGGAAACGTAGATCAATATATAAGAATTCCGATTTCTCGAAATTCTATTACTCCATCTGGGGTAGCAGTTCGATACGAAAAACAAAGCAATCTTCCCGAGGGTTTATCTGTTAATGAGAAAACGGGAGCCATCGAAGGAACCCCTACAGAAGCGACAACAGGAAATGAGGGAAGAAGAACAAGAGCAGTCGGAACTGGAGTATATACGGGCACTGTATTTTCTGAAATATTTCATATCAAGATAAATGGCATAGGTATAGGCGGGAGCGTAGGTTATCGAGTATATAACTTTCCCGGAGCTATAGACAGCCCTTTTAGATCTGATCTCATAAGTTTCATTGAACCAGCTGGGGCAACAGTTCGATACGAAAGATTCAGGAGTCTTCCCGAGGGTTTAGAAGTTGATCCGATTACGGGATCCATCGTTGGAGAACCTACAGAACTAGGTAGTAGTAATTACCAGATGAAAGCAGTTGGAATCGGAAAATACCAAGGTATAGTTTATTCTGATGAATTTTTAATCACTATAACTGAACCAGTTCCATTGACGGGTGGTCTCTCCTATCCTACTAACTATGATAACCTTGAAAGACCCTTTTATTCCCCGAGATTTCGCTTCACTAATAATACAAAATCAGTTGAACCTAATCTGACAGGTAATTTGGCGGATGCAGCAGCTGCTGGAGCGATAAGATATACGATTGCTGGAACTTCTGCTGGAACTTCAAGCGATTGGGTAGCCGCCTTAGGGGCGTGGCCTTATGAGGATATCGCTATATATCCATATAATGGAAATATGTATAGAATAAATAATCAGAATTTTAATCGGAATCTTAATGCGGATGAGAACTTTTACCATATCTTCGAAATAACTGCAACGGGAACGGGAAAATATGTCGGATCAAAAACTACTACTCTGAAAATAGTGATTCCTGCTTATTTAGATTAAACTTAGGATGTTCAAACGAAGCAGATAGCTTAAAACAACAGAGCTGCAAAATCATTATTTACACCTACGAGGATGGGTGCTAATTTTATTGCGGCTCAAGAAGCTGGAGCGATAATCTATAAAGCAGATACCAAAACTATAGTATGTGTAGATACCAAAACTATAGTATGTTCACGAAAGATTATGGCAGAACTATTGCAGATCGTCATAAAAAACCAAGATAAATCTCAAAAAAAAACCGTACTAAAAATATCGATAGATGATAAAATAGCCTAAGTCTAAGGACAAAGAATAAATTGAAGAAGAGAACATAATGATAATGACTAAAACGATTAAGACACTCATGTTACTCGTTGTATTTATTGCAATGTCATGTACGTCTCCACCAAACACCAATCCATCAAATACCAATACCGAACCCGAAACAATTGCAGGAAGCATATCGTATGAAGATAAGACGGGATCTGTTGGAATAAACTTTTCAGCAAGCCCGAGCAAAAGCATCACGCCTTCCTCTGCTATCGTAGAGTACTCCATAGATCCAGCCTTGCCCGAAGGAGTAGGTCTAAACTTCGATCCCCGCACAGGCGAGATAGACGGAATTCCGGAAGCAGAGCTTGTTTCAACAAGCTACGTGGTTAGTGCATCTGGCACAGGCGATTATACGGGGACGGTCGACTCTAATTTCTTTGCCTTGACCATAATAGATGACACGGATAACACAGGTGGAGCGAACGACAAGAATATAGAAGAGTTTATCATTAGCTACACGGACAACTCGAGCGAGATTGGCACAGAACTAACGCTAAGCCCGACAAGCACCATTCCAGCGGAAGCTGACGTAGAGTACTCGCTTGCGCCAACGACTCTGCCAGAAGGCATGTCGTTCAACCTGGGCACTGGAATCATTTCTGGAACTCCGAAAGAAGCGTTTGACTCAACTACAGACCCGTACCGTGTTACGGTTACCGGCATAGACAACTACACGGGGACCATCGTCTCCAATCCGTTTACCATAACCGTAACCGAGATCCCAGCCAAGCTTCCGATAACGGGAACAATACGCTATTCTTCTTCTTTGACTCGTATTGGTGAGCCAGTAGTACGAACTCCGACAAGCACCATCCCAGCAGAAGCTGACGTAGAGTATTCGCTTGCGCCAGAAACTCTGCCAGAAGGCATGTTGTTCAACCCGTTTGCGGGAATCATTTTTGGAAATCCGACAGAAGCGTTTGACGCGACAGCAACCCCGTACCGCGTTACGGTTACTGGCATAGACAACTACACGGGGACTATTATCTCCAATCCGTTTACCATAACCGTAACCGAGATCCCAGCCAAGCCTTCGATAACGGGAACAGTGACCTATACATCTTCCGTAAGCGACGCTGGTGAAATTGTAGAACTATCTCCAACGAGTGCTATCCTCCCCGCTAACGCAACCGTAAGATACGCTATAACTCCAGACTTACCAGAAGGGTGGGGCTTTGCCCCAAGTGCCGGACTTATTTCGTCTGGAGGTCCTGCGGATGCAACACCGCTAGAGACTTACCGCGTAACGGTTATCGGCACAGGCAACTATGCAGGGATTATAACTTCCGATCCGTTTACCATAGTTGTGAATAGAATCTCGATAACAGAATATACTATCTCTTACATTGATATCGAGTTGAGCCTTGGCGGTTCTTTGCCATCGATATTTCGGATTCCGACAAGCAGCATCCCAGTGGATGCTACCGTAAGATATTCGCTTGCGCCAGCGACTGTACCAGACGGCACAGCATTCGATCCAGTTACCGGAGAATTCTCTGGAACTCCGACAGAGGTGTTTGACTCGACCGCAACCCCGTACAGCGTAACGGTCACCGGCACAGACAACTACACGGGGACCATCGTCTCCAACTTTTTTACCCTACGCGTATTCAAGCTTCCGATAGGAGGGACAATACACTACGAGTCTATCTGGCACGACATTGGTGAGGATGTGTCGCTTTCTCCAACGAGCCCCTACCTCATAGGAATAGATGTCGCTTATTCTGTGACTATGGGCAGCCTTCCTGACGGGCTAAGACTAGACCCTCCTAGTGGGCGTATCTTTGGAAATCCAACTGGAGAAGCAAGTGCAAATCTTCAGATTACCGCTAACGGAATCGGAAACTACGAAGGAGTCGTGGTATCCAACGAATTTAGCATTACGATAACGAATCGCATAGAGATAGGCGGGTCGTTTCGCTATCCGTTGAGCACAACCGTATTGATAGGAGATCCTGTGAACGTTCCTATTTCTCAGAACGATCTTACTCCATCCGATGCAATGATTCGATACGAAGGATACGGAGATTTCCCTGCAAAGTTATCTGTTCATCCGGACACTGGAGCAATTGAAATAAGCCCTGACAAAACGATTACCGAGGGAACATACACGGGACAGATAAGTGCGGTCGGAAGCAGATTATACAAGGGTACGATACAGTCCAATGAGTTTACCATCGAGATAATTCGCGCAGAGATAGGTGGGTCGTTTCGTTATCCATCGAGCACAACCGTATATACACACCCCCGGGCTGCAAGTGATCCTGTAAGTATTTCTATTTCTCAGAACGATCTTACTCCATCTGATGCGACGATTCGATACGAAGAGCACGATGACTTTTTGCCCGCAGGCTTATCTGTTCATCCAGGCACCGGAGTAATCGAAGAAACGATTGGCGAAACGACTACTGAAACGATTGCCGAGGGAACGTATACAGGACAGATAAGAGTAGTCGGAACCGGAGCATACAAGGGCACGATATATTCCAATGAATTTACCATCGAGATAAATGATCGCATTCCATTGACTGGTACCATCGATTATACTTACTATCCTTATAGATGTGTCAAAATCGGTCCACCTCCCGAGGATTGCATTGATAACCTAGTAACATTTAATCTTATACGCCCCCCAAATATATATCCGGTTATTGCAACAGGCACTGTATTGGAAGCTCAAAGAAACGGTGGATTAAGGTATATAACTAGACACTATAACCCATCTACACGTGAATTCGAAGTATGGCGAGCATTTTGGGGACTTACGGCTCCTGCTACCTTTACTTTCTTTAATGAAGATACAGGAGCATTCTCCAAAGATCCAGACTTTGTGCATGCTAGATTTTTTGCTGACAACAAACCCTTTCCCGTCTATACTTTTCGAGTAACTGCAATTGGGATCGGAGCTTATACTGGAACCGTATCCAGAGTAATCAATGTAGAAATGCTTTACACCCGAGAGGCTGAATACCCGTAAGCATGACAGCAAATTGTTGACAAAAGAGTAATAATATAATATATTCTAGTAGATACAACTAAGGAGTCAATGATGACTAAAACACTAATAGTATCGATAGCCTCACTACTAATCTCGCTTATGGCGTTCATCGCACTTTCGTGTGCCCCGTCAGCGGACATCGGGGGTGAACGTAAAGGAATAGCAGGGAGCATATCGTATCGGGACGACATCATTGGCGCTGTCGAAAGTCCTACCTCGGCAATTCCGAGTAGCAACATCATACCCTCCGCTGCTACCGTAGAGTACTCCATAAATCCAGAGCTTCCTGCAGGGCTGAGTATTGTGCCCAACACAGGCGAGATAAAGGGAACCCCAGAAGCAGAATCCCCCGAAACAGACAACACAGAATATGAGGTCACAGCATCTGGCATAGGCAACTATATGGGCAAGATCGTCTCTAAGTCTTTTTCTATCACCATAAGATCAGCTTTGTCAAACCCGATGGACATCAGCAATAGCTCGATAGGATACGACAACATAACGGGCAATGTAGGAAAACGCTTGACCATAAGCCCTAGCACGAACATCCTGCCTTCTACCGCTACCGTAATGTACTCCATAAGTCCAGAGCTTCCTGCAGGGCTGAGTATTGTGTCCGGCACAGGCAAGATAGAGGGAATCCCAGAAGCAGAATTCCCCGAAACAGAAACAGACAACACAGAATATGTGGTCACAGCATCCGCTGTCGATCCCTACGAAGGAAGCACCTCGTCTGTTCCCTTTACTATATTTATAGCGGGCGAAAAAAGCATAAACGGATCTGTCCTTAACTATTCAAACATTTCGGGCATGACTGAAGTGTTTCTGTCGATAATTCCGACGAGTACTATCTCAACGGCAACGGACACTGCCGTAATGTACACTGTAAATCCAAGTGTCTTGCCCGATGGGCTAATGTTAAACCCGAACACCGGAGTCATCTCTGGAATTCCTAACCAGATATTTTCGTCGCCAGGGGTTCTCTTTCAAGTAACAGCAACGGCTACTAAGACAGGTGGCTACACGGGCGAGGTAGAATCTAATCAATTTACCATAGAAGTGAAGATCCCCATAACGATGGGATCTATATCGTACGAAGATAAAGCAGGTCCCGAAAGACGTGAATTCTTACTAAGCCCAAGCCCAAGCCCAAGCTTCGTTCCTGACACTGCTACCGTAGAGTACTCCATAGATCCAGAGCTTCCTGCAGGACTGAGTATTATGTCCAACACAGGCGAGATAGTGGGAATCCCAGAAACAAAATCCGCCGAAACAGACAACACAGACTACGTGGTTACGGCATCTGGCACAGGCATCTACACGGGCAGCGTGGAATCTAATAAATTTACCATAGAAATAACTGAATTAGCTAAGACCCCGATAACGGAAACATCATTATCCTACGCAGATTTCGACGGTGTTCGTGGTGTAGCTATTTCTTCGCCTTCGCCTTTGTTCCCAACGCTTGTTCTCAGCCCACCTGAAGCAACGGTCATGTACTCGATAACTTCTGGCATGCTTCCTGCTGGGCTCGAGTTTGATTCAAACAGCGGAGTCATCGAAGGAAGACCAACCGAAGAAGGTGAGTTCAATCTTGAAGTTACGGCCACCGCAAATGGAGATTACGAAGGAATCGTAGAATCTGATGAATTTACCATAACCATACGTATAGCTATAGGTGGGTCATATGGGTATCGATCTGGTCTTATAGAAGGAGCCGTAGGTATCTCTATGAACATTGAGATTTTGGGAAATTCTCTTACTCCATCCGAGCCAGGGCCAGAAGTTCGATACGAAGAACACAACAACAGCCTCCCCGCAGGTTTATTTGTTGATCCGGATACGGGAGCCATCAAAGGAGATCCACGAGCGGCAACGGGAGAAATTACAGGGCAAACAAAAGCAATTGGAACCGGATTATATACAGGCACAGTACTTTCCAACGAGTTTAGAATCAAGATAAATGAAAAGATTCGAATAACTGGCGCTATCAATTATTTCTTTGATGATGCTAGTCGTGGCACGACAAAGAATGTGTTGTCGTTCAATCGTGGTTTTGTTTTAAGTTTTGCACCTACTCTGACAGGTAATTTAATTGAGGCAAAAGCTGCTGGAGAGATAGTATATAAAATCGAAACAATTGATGCAGATGGCAATGTTATAAGGGCTCCCCAAATTGGACAATCGATCACTGGAAGTGCGAGCTATTCAGGTGTCTCCTTTAATACAAGCAATGGAATAATATCTAGACTTCGGACAATTCTGGTTCGGGTAACACCTCCGATACCGACCTATATGTTCCGGGTAACTGCTACCGGAAGAGGAGCCTATTTCGGAGATATAACTCGAAATATAACACTAGAGCCGCCTAACACCAATTAACTCTAGCGGGTAATTCATTGCAAAATGGGGGGGGGGGAATTGCTCAAAATCTTACAACTTGTTGACAAAAATTGCAAAACCAGATACACTAATAATGCTACTGATTACTATTAATAGTAGCATTAAAAGTTATACCATGGACAAAGTAATCAAGTCCATGGGCGAAACAATGAAGCCGTGGTTAAGACCACCAGACCATAGTCAAAGCTATGGATGGGAGAGTCACGAAGGAGTTGATTTATGACAAAAACATTCGTTTTACTCGTTGTTGTGTTAATCGCATTCTCATGTACTCCGCTAACAGACAGTGGAGGCGAACCCAAGGCAATTACGGGAAACATATCGTATGTAAACATAGTCGGATTTGTTGACAATACTATTTCAGCAACTTCGAGTAAGAGTATCATACCTGCTGCCGCTACCGTAGAGTACGCCATAAGTCCAAGCCTCCCAGATGGGCTAGTCCTAAGCAAAACGGGTGAGATAACTGGAACCCCAAAAGCAAGGTCTGCTACAACAGACAACACAAACTACGTAGTTACCATATCTGGCACAGGCCAGTATATGGGCAAGATTAAATCTAAATCTTTTACTATAGCCGTACGTTCGAGTTCGCTAAACTCGATGGATATTAGTAGCAATAGCTCGATAAAATACGAGGACATAGTAGGCACTGTAGGAAAACGCTTGACCATAAACCCAAGCACGAACATCCTGCCTTCTACCGCTACCATAGCATACTCCATAGATCTAGACCTTCCTGCGGGTCTGACCCTTAGCCCCAGTACGGGCAAGATAAGTGGAATTCCAACAGTAGAATCTGTCTCAACAAGTTACGTGGTTACGGCAACCGCCATCAAGCCCCACACAGGAAGCATCTCGCTTAGTAGTTTTACTATAGTTATAGTAGATGAAAAGAACATAAACGGATTTAATCTTGGTTATGTAAACATTTCGGGCGTAGTGGGAACGGGTCTTTCGATACGCCCTACAAATACTATTCCCCCAGAGGCTACTGTAACATACTCCATAGATCCAGACCTTCCTTTTGGACTCGCCCTTGACAGTGACGGGATTATTGTTGGGACTCCGAGAGAGCTATTTGTGTCAACAACTCTTTTTCAGGTAACGGCTACCGCGATTGAAGGTTATGAAGGCATGCTAAAATCCAATGAATTTGCCATAGAAGCAAGGATCCCGATAACGGGATCCATATCGTATGAAGCTATAGCAGGATCTGCGAGAAGTAGGTTTTCAGCAAGCCCAAGCGCGAGCTTCGTGCCTGACATCGCTACCGTAACGTACTCTATAGACCCAGCCCTTCCTGGAGGACTAATTCTGAACAGAAATACGGGCAAAATAACGGGAATCCCGGTAGCAGAGCTTGGTCCAACACGTTATGTGGTTACCGCATCTGGCACACGTAATTATGCAGGCAACGTCGACTCCGATTCTTTTACCCTAGAAATAACTGAATCAACTCAGACCTGGACAGAGGGAAAATTATCCTACGCAGATTTTAACGGCTTTCTTGGCACACCTGTAGAACAAGACCCTAGGTTTGTCATCAATCCAGCTGCAGCAGAGTCATCGTTTCGGTATGCTATGACTGTATTTTTGGGCAGTTTTCCCGAGGGGCTAGTGTTCGATCCGGTTACTGGGCGTATTAGGGGAACTCCAACTAAAATAGGAAGTGCTGTTTTCCGAGTAACCGCTACCGCAGCAAGTGAACTGTATACGGGTATCATGGTGTCCAATCCAGTTGCCATAGAAATAACTCGGATCCCGGTAACAGGAACACTGTCCTATAGCAATTTCGAAGGATCTCTTGGTGACACGGTTTCTCTATCTCCAACGCTCGCTATTGATCCAGCCGAAGCAGAGCAATCGCTTCAGTATGCTATGAATATAAGTTTGGGTAGTTTTCCAGAAGGGCTAGCGTTTGATCCAGACACCGGAGCTATCTCTGGAACTCCAACTAAAGTAGGAAATACTGTTCTCCAAATAACCGCTACCGCAGTAGGTGAAGTGTACGAGGGTACCATAGAGTCTGGTTCTTTCACTATAGTAATGCCCAAGATCCCGATAACGGGAGCAGTATCCTATAGTAATTTCAAAGGTTTTCTTGGTGATACGGTTTCTCTGTCTCCAACGCTCGCTATCGATCCAGCCGAAGCAACGGTCACATATTCGATAAGTTCGACCAGTCTTCCTCGTGGGCTAACGCTTCATCCAGACACGGGACTTATCTCTGGAACTATAAATGAGATAAGCTATGTTTTTATTAAAATTACGGTTACCGCAAGGGGAAATTATGAAGGAAGCTTGGAATCCAATGAATTTACCATACGGATACCGATAGCTATAAGTGGGGCATACGAGCATTCGCCTACTCTTATAAAAGGAAACGTAAATGTCTATATGAGAATCCCAATTTCTCAAAATTCTATTGCTCCGCCTGAGGCAACAGTTCGATACGAAGAACACAACAATAGCCTCCCCGAAGGTCTGTCTATTAATTTGTATACGGGATCCATCGAAGGCACTCCTAGAGTAGCGACAACGGGAGCTGAAAATAGAGTGACAAAAGTCACTGGAATCGGATTATATAAAGGCACTGTATTTTCTGAGGCATTTAAAGTCAGGATACAGGGCATACGTATAGGTGGCGAGTTTTACTATAGATCTTATGTGTTAAGAGGAACGATAGATGTCCCCTTTAGCGTTGATACGAAAGGATCAGCAGGGACTATTACTCCACCTGGGGCAACAGTTCGATACGAAGAACACAACAATGGCCTCCCGGAAGGTTTATCTATTCATCCAGATACGGGTACCATCTTCGGAACTCCTAGAGTAACGACTAGTGGATCTTATACGAGCCAAATGAAAGTAGTGGGAATCGGACAATACGAAGGTACACTGTATACTCCTGAATTTATCATTCATATAACTGAACCAATTCCGCTCACTGGTTCTATCACCTATTCTGATCTTTACAAATTAAAGTTTACTCCTAGTATATTTTCATTTGTACCTGAGCTGACAGGTACTTTAGCGGATGCCGCAGAAGAGGGGATGGTAGAATTTAGAATTGAAGGATACGATGTAAATACGAAGGAGACTATAAATTGGCCAGTTTTTGGAGAACCGCCTCTTGCAGAAATCTTTTTTTCTACAACTACTGGAGCAATATCTAGAAGAGACATAGGCCGAGACGTCAGTGGGTTTGCTTTTTATTTCAGTAGATTTCGCGTATTTGCAACAGGAAAGGAAAAATATACAGGAACCGTAGGCCCTGAACCAGTAGGAATAACACATATTGTATATCGTTAATAAGAACAGTATGAAGAATTAAGACAGCACAGAGCCCTGTAACCCTGTAGTAAATTATTGACAAAAGTTATGATACAGGATATCATCTAATGATAGTGCCAATGTCACCAAGGAATTGTTGTTGATCAAAACACTCATTTTACCGATAATTCTACTCATAACGCTCATCACATTCTCGTGTGCATTGCCGTCAGCGAACACTGAAGGCGAACTCGAAGTAACTGAATCAACTCAAGCTCTGATAACAGGAACACTATCCTACAGAAATTTGAACACCTTTGCAAATGCAGCTGTAAAAATAAACCCTCGTCTTGCCATTAACCCAGCTGCAGCAGAGTCATCGCTTCGGTATGCTATGACGATAGTTTCGGGCAGTCTTCCCGATGGGCTAACGTTTTATCCAGACACTGGAGCTATCGAGGGAACTCCAACTAAAGCAGGAAATGATGTTATTCGAATAACGGCTACCGCAGCAAGTAAGCTGTATGCGGGTACCGTAGAGTCTGATCCTTTTACTATAAAAGTAAGGGTCCCGATAACGGGAACGCTATCCTACGCAGATTTCTACGGTGCTCGCGATGCTGCTATTCCTCCGCATTCGCCTTTGTCCCCAGTGTTTAATGTCAACCCACCCGAAGCAGAGTCATCGCTTCGGTATGCTATGACGATAGTTTCGGGCAGTCTTCCCGATGGGCTAACGTTTTATCCAGACACTGGAGCTATCGAGGGGACTCCAACCGAAGAAGGTAGCCCCAAGCTTAAAGTTGTGGCTACAGCAAATGGAGATTATGTAGGAAGAATGGAATCTAATGAATTTACCGTCAGGATAGTTTTTCTTGCAAATATAGAGGGGACATTTAGGTATCAATCTATTGCAGAAGGATTAACAGGTGTTTTTGTACGTATTCCTTTCTCTCAAAATAGTATCACACCGTGGGCAACGGTTCGATACGAAAAACAAAATGAGTTTCCTGCAGGTTTATCTATTAATTCAGGCACGGGATTTGTCGAAGGAATTCCTTTAGGAACGACAACGGGTGAGTTTACAAGGCAAGTAAAAGTATTTGGAACTGGATTGTATAGAGGCACGATATATTCTAATGAGTTTAGAATCAAGATAGTTTCTGAACCTATACAGATAGGAGGGACATTAAACTATAGATTACGTATGCTGACTGGAGTTAGAAGTCTTCCCGTAAGCTTTGATGCCTTTAGAACAGAAGATACTATTACTCCATCTGGGGCAAAAATTCGATACGAAAAACGACATGATCTTCCTGCAGGTTTATTTGTCAACCCAGATACGGGATCCATTTCTGGAACTCCTTTAGAAACGACTACGGGAAGATTTACAAGACAAATAAAAGCAATTGGAATCGGAATATATACTGGTGAGGTTCTTTCTGATGAATTTAAAATCAAGATAGTTGAACCAGTTAATTTGAACGGCACTATCTCCTACGATGGAGGTAACGACTTAATACAGTTTTCTAATGGTGTATTTTCATTTGTACCTGAGCTGACAGGTACTTTAGTGGACGCCACAAGAGAGGGAATGGTAGAATTTGAAATTGTAGAATATGACGACGCCACGGGTTATATCATAGATGATCTAGTATTAGGAGTTGGGGAATTTGAAGACGTTTATTTTTCTCCAAGTAATGGAGCAATATCCAGAAGAGACATAGGTCGAAGCATAAGTAATGCTGTCAGGTTTTTCGGGAGATTCCGCATATCTGCAACGGGAAAAGGGAGATATATCGGAAGCACAGATTCTACAGAAATAAGACTTATACAGATTATATATGATTAGTAGACAGCATAAAGATTTGTTAAAACCATAGATCCTAACATGGGTTGATCATGACTAAAAAACTAATCTTACCGATAACCTTACTCATAACGCTACTCACATTCTCGTGTGCACTGCCAGCGGACATTGAGGGCAAACCCAAGGTAATTACGGGAAACATATCCTATGTAGCCGTAACAGGATCTGTAGGAAGTGAGTTTTCAGTAAGTCCGAGTAAAAACATCATGCCTTTTATGGCTACCGTAAAATACACCATAACTCCGGACCTTCCCACAGGTCTAACCTTTCACAGTAATATAGGCGAGATAACGGGATCCTCAGACAGAGTATATAGTTCAAGATACTACGTTGTCACCGTATCTGGTACGGGCAAATATGCAGGTTCCGTCCAGTCCAAACTTTTTCCCATAAGCATAGATTCAGACGTATTAAACCCAGTAGACATCAGCGTAGACAGCTCGATAAGATACGAGGATATACTAGGTGCTAGGGGAACGGACTTGGTCAGAAACCCGAGCAAGAGCATCCTGCCTTCTACCGCTATCGTACGGTACTCCATATTTCCCGATCTTCCCACAGGCCTAACTTTTAATCCCGACACAGGAGAAATAAGAGGAACCCTAGCAGTAAGACCTGTTTCAATAGATCATACGGTTATGGTAATTGCTGTCGAGCCCTATTTAGGAAGCGTCTCATCAAATAGGTTTGTCATAACTATAGTAGATGACAAAAACATAAATGGATTTACCCTCTACTATTCAGACATTTTGGACGTAGTTGGAACAGGGCTGTCGATACCCCCAACAAGTACTATCCCATCAGAGGCTGCCGTGACATACTCCATAGATCCATCGATCTTGCCAGATGGACTGCTGTTTGACTCACTTACTGGACGTATCTATGGAACACCTAAGATCCGGGACTTAGCATCTCGCTATACCGTACGTGCTACAGGGATTGAAAACTACACGGGCACGGTGGACTCTAATTCTTTTGTCATAGCTATATCAAAAACTCAAGCGATAGACATCTCTGCATACAGTATCTCTTACGAATCTTCCTCGACTCCTGTTGGTAAAGATGTGTCACTAGCCCAAACGGGCATTTCATCAAGGACTACCGTACTATATACTATAGAACCAGCAATGTTACCAGATGGAGTTACGTTCAATTCAGGCAACGGAGTTATCTCCATCTCTGGAACACCCGGAGCGGTACTCTCGCCAACTTTCTTTCGGGTAACGGCTTACGGGAAAGATAATTACACCGGTGTCGTGGTGTCTGATTTTTTTACTATAGAAGTAACTCGAATCATGATAATAGGAACAATATCCTATAGCGATTTCAACGGGTTGGCTTATTCTACCGTATCGATAACTCCAACGATAAACACTATCAGACCATTTATAGCAGTGGCATCGTTTACGTATTCGATAAGTTCGGGCAGTCTTCCCGAAGGGCTCACTCTTAATGATGATGGAGTTATCTTTGGAACTCCAACCGAAAAAGGCAGGTTCGATCTTAAAGTAACCGCTACCGCAAATGGGCATTACGAAGGAATTGTGGAATCGGATGAATTTACCATAAATGTACGATAGTGCTTGCCATAGGTGGGTTAATACTGTTAAAAATTATTGTCGCATCTGATATAACGGGATACTATATCGGACTTTATTGGATTATAGACTATATATATGATTTATTGACAGAAAAAACGATAACGGATACAATGTTAGCCTATAGGAGAAAGAATATGGCTAAAACATTAATAATTTCACTGATAACGTTGATAACGTTCATTGCAGCTTCGTGTGCACCCCCAGTAACCGATATTGGAGGCAATTCTGACAAAAAGACAATTACGGGAACCCTAACCTACGAGAACATTGAAGTATCTCTTGGAAGCGGCGAAGTTTCGGTAAATCCTGTGAGGAACATTGAACCTTTCGCAGCTACCGTAGAGTACACAATAGTACCTGTGGCTCTTCCTAGCGGTCTAACCTTTATTAGTGCTACAGGCAGAATAATCGGAGAGCCGGATGCAGTATTTTCTTCGGCAAGCTATGTGGTTACCGCAACTGGCACAGGCGACTATGAAGGCACGGTCACATCGGGTAGCTTTGCCATAACCATAACCGAGGCAGAAAACAAAACCATAGACGGATCTATGATTACATATCCAGACATTTCTGTAACGGTTGGCACGGATCTATCGATAAGACCAACGATTAGTACCATCCCAGCGGATGCTACCGTAGAGTACACGATAGCGCAAGCGTCTCCTCTTCCGACAAGTCTTCCGAGCGGTCTAGCCTTCGAAATCAACGATGGTTTTAGCACAGGCAACATAGTCGGAACCCCAGATGCAATATCTGCTTTGGGAAGCTATGTGGTTACCGCAACTGGCACAGGCGACTATGCAGGTGTCGTGATGTCGGACAGCTTTACCATAGTCATAAATAGTATCTCGATAGGCGGGTCTGAGCTTACATATCCAACCATTTCTGAAACGATTGGCACGGATTTATCGATAAGACCAACGAGTAGTACCATCCCAGCGGACGCTACCGTAGAGTACACGATAGCACCAAGTCTTCCGAGTGGTCTAGACTTCGAAATCAACGATGGTTTTAGCACAGGCAACATAGTCGGAACTCCAGATGCAATATCTGCTTCAAAAAGCTATATGGTTACCGCAACTGGTACGGGCAACTATGAAGGTGTCGTGATGTCGGGCAGCTTTACCATAGTCATAAATAAGATCTCGATAGGCGGGTCTGCGCTTACATATCCAAACATTTCTGGTACGATTGGCACGGATCTATCGATAAGACCAACGATTAGTACCATCCCAGCGGATGCTACCGTAGTGTACACGATAGCGCAAGCGTCTCCTCTTCCGACAAGTCTTCCGAGCGGTCTAGAATTCGAAATCAACGATGGTTTTAGCACAGGCAACATAGTCGGAACTCCAGATGCAATATCTGCTTCGGCAAGCTATGTGGTTACCGCAACTGGCACAGGCAACTATGAAGGTGTCGTGATGTCGGACAGCTTTACCATAGTCATAAATAGGATCTCGATAGACGGATCTATGCTTATGTATCAAGACATTTATGGTACGACAGACATTTATCTGTCGGTAGGTCCAGCGAGCACAAGCACCATCCCAGCGAATGCTGCCGTAGCGTACACGATAATGCCTGCGACTCTTCCGAGCGGTCTAACCTTTAGTAGTGTTACCGGCGAAATAAGCGGAGAGCCGAATGCGGTATTTACTACTTCACCAAACTATGTGGTTACCGCCACTGCCATAAGCACTACCACAACAGGAGACGCTGTTAGCTCGAACAGTTTTACGATAAACATAACGATTAACAAGAACATAGATGGATCTACGTTTGTGTATTCAGATATTTCTGGTACGATTGGCACAGAACTATCGGAAAACCCGATCAGTTCCATTCCATTGGGAGCTACCATAGAGTACACGATAGCGCCTGTGGATCTTCCGAGCGGCTTGATTTTTGAGGGAACCACAGGCGAAATACACGGAACCCCGGATGCAGAATTTGACTCAGCAGACTATGTGGTTACCGCAATGGGCACAGGCGAATATTCTGGGTCTGTCGTGTCGCAATCTTTTGCCATAGCCATAAATAGGATCTCGATAGACGGATCTACGCTTGCATACCAAAACATTTCTGGTACGATTGGCACAGAACTATTGGTAAACCCGATCAGTTCTATCCCAGCGAATGCTGCCGTAGCGTACACGATAGTGCCTGAGGTTCTTCCAAGCGGCTTGACTCTTGACGAAGATACAGGCGAAATACGCGGAACCCCGGATGCAGCATTTGACTCAGAAGACTATGTGGTTACCGCCACTGCCACAAACGACGCTACCACAACAGGAGACGCCGTTAGCTCGGACAGCTTTACCATAGTCATAAATAGGATCTCGATAGGGGGATTTGAGATTGCATACCAAGACATTTCTGGTACGGTTAAAAGAGGACTATCGGTAAGCCCAGCGAGTAGTACTATCCCAGAAGATGCTGATGTACTATACGGAACGGCGACTGCTCTTCCGAGTGGTCTAGAAATTGACTCTCTTACTGGCGAAATACGCGGAACCCCAGATGCAGCATTTGCCTCAGCACAAAATACGATTTATGTAAATGGTGCAGGAAACTATGAAGGTGTTGTTTCCTCGAACCCCATTACCATAACTATAGAGAGGATCTCGATAGGGGAATCTGTGCTTACATATCAAGACATTTCTGGTACGATTGGCACAGAACTATCGGTAAGCCCAGCGAGTAGTACCATCCCAGCAGATGCTGATGTGGAGTACACGATAGCGTCTGTGGCTCTTCCGACAAGTCTTCCGAGCGGCTTGATGTTTAATGAAGACACAGGCGAGATAACGGGAACCCCGAATGCAGAATTTGACTCAGCAGACTATGTGGTTACCGCCACTGCCAAAAACGACGCTACCACAGTGGGCACGGTGGTAGCAGACAGCTTTACCATAACCATAAATAAGATCTCGATAGCGGAATCTGCAATTACGTATCCAGACACTTCTGGTACGATTGACACAGAACTATTGATAAGCCCAACGATGAGTACGATCCCGATGGGTGCTACCGTAGTGTACACGATAGATACGGATCTTCCTAGTGGTCTAGACTTCGAAAAAGATGTAGATGATTTTTTCACAGGCAAGATAGTCGGAACCCCGGTTGCAGCATCTGCAGCACGCTATACGGTTACCGCCACTGGCACAGGAGACTATGAAGGTACAGTTACCTCGAACGGCTTTATCATAAGCATAGTGGATGATGAAAAGACCATACGTGGATCTATAATTAGTTATCAAGACATTTTTGTTACAGTGAATAGAAGCCTATTGGTAAGCCCAACGAGTAGCACCATCCCAGCAGAAGCAGATGCTGGTGTGGAGTACACGATATCACCGACTCTTCCGGGAAGTCTAACCTTTGACTCTCGTACTGGCGAAATAGGAGGGTTCTCGAGTACACCATCTACAACAATCCATATGGTTACTGCCACCGCCACAGGCGACTACACGGGTACAACTACCTCGGACCGCTTTGTTATATCCATAAAGATTCCGATAGACGGAGCTGGATATACGATTTCGTATGAAAGCCCTATTGATGGTGTGATTGGCTCGTACCTATCTGTAAGCCCAGAGAGTGGCATTCCACCGGGGTATGCCGAGTATACGATAGATCGGACTCTTCCTGGCGGCTTGAATTTTATCAAAGGCACTGGCGAAATATTCGGAACTCCGAATGAAGGATCTACTTCAACAAGCTATACGGTTACTGCAACTGCCACAGGCAATTACACGGGTACGGTTGTATCGAACAGCTTTACTATCACCATACAAGTTCCGATAAGTAGTTATATGATTAGTTATCCAGACGTTTCTGGTACGGTGGGTACTCCTTTATCGGTACCCTTAACGAGTACTGTCCCACAAGGAGTCTTCTTACAATACACGATATCACCGAATCTTCCTGACGGTCTAGACTTCGAAAAAGATGTAGATGGTTTTTTTACAGGCAACATAGTCGGAACACCAGTATCAACATTTGGAATAGTCTTTACGGTTACCGCAGCTGCCACAGGTGGTTTATACACAGGTAGTGTATCAGACGACTTTACCCTAACCGTACAGTAACAATGGTCAAATTACATGGTAAAACTATTGACAGAGACAGTAATAAAAGATAAAATAATACTGTTATATTTAAAATTATGATAAAGTATACAAGATTTCATAATAACAACCAGAATTATCAGTCTGATCTAAAGGAGAAATAATATGACTATGAATAAGATAAAAGCACCACTAATTTTACTGGCTGCGTTGATTGCATTTGCATTTTCATGTGCACCAGTAAGTAATCTCGACCAGAAGATTCAAGGACCTCTTTCTTACAAGGATGTAGAAGAACCTATTGGCACTTATGTTTCGGTATTCCCTGAAAAGCATTCTTCGCTTCTCGGTTTAGACATTGTAGAATATACGATAATGCCGGAGACTCTTCCTAGCGGTCTAGCCCTTGATAGTGAGACTGGCGAAATAAAAGGAACTCCAGACGCAGTATTTGCTTCGGTAGACTATGTGGTTACCGCCACTGGCATAGGTACCCACACGGGTGTTGTTACCTCGAACAGCTTTTCCATGACCATAAGCACGGCCACAAGTGATAAGATTTCGATAGATGGATCTACGCTTGTGTATTCAAACATTTCTGTTGCGATTAGTACAGAACAACTAGAAATAGGCCCAGCGAGAAGTACCATTCCAGCGAATGCTGACGTACAGTACACGATAGCGCCTGAGGATGATCTTCCTCCTGGCTTTACTTTTAACGGAGCCACAGGCAAGATAACGGGAACCCCGAATGCGGCATTTACTTCTTCACCAGAAGGCTATATAGTTACTGCCACTGGTATGGGCGACTACACGGGTGAGGTTACCTCAAACAGCTTTACCATAACTATAAAGCTCTCGATAGGCGGATCTACGCTTATGTACGGAAACATTTCTGGTACGGTTGGCACAGAACTACCATCGATAGGTCCAACGGCGAGTACCATTCCAACGGATGCTGGCGTACAGTACACGATAGCACCGACTCTTCCTAGCGGTTTGAGGTTTTATAGAAACACCGGCGAGATATACGGAACTCCGGATGCGGCATTTACTTCTTCACCAGACTATGTGGTTACTGCCATTGGCACAGGAAACTATGCAGGCAACGTGTCTTCGAATAGCTTTACCATAACTATAAATAAGATCTCGATAAGCGAATCTACGCTTATGTATCAAGACATTTATGGTACGATTGGCGTGGAGTTATCGGTAAGCCCAGCGAGCACCATCCCAGCAGCTGCTAACGTAAGGTACACGACAGATCCGATTCTTCTTCCTATGGGTCTAGGCATTGACCCTAATACTGGCGTAATAAGCGGAACCCCAGAAGTAGCATCTTCGGAAAGCTATGAGGTTACCGCCAGAGGCACTGTCATAAACAGTAACACAGAAGGAGAAGTTAGCTCGGGCAGTTTTACGATAAACATAACGTCGAGCAAGAACATAGATGGATCTACGCTTGTGTATTCAGACATTTCTGGTACGATTGGCACAGAACTATCGGTAGGACCAACGAGTAGTACCATTCCATTGGGAGCTGCCGTAGGGTATACGATAGCGCCTGTGGATCTTCCGAGCGGCTTGATGTTTGAGGAAGCCACCGGTGTAATATACGGAACCCCGGATGCGGTAGTTACTACTTCACCAGACTATGTGGTTACCGCCACTGGCACAGGCGAATATTCTGGGGCTGTGACGTCGGACAGCTTTACGATAACTATAGATAAGATCTCGATAGACGAATCTATGCTTACATACGAAAACATTTCTGGTACGATTGACACAGAACTATCGGTAGGACCAGCGAGTAGTACCATCCCACCAGGAGCTGAAGTAATGTACACGATAGCGCCAGAGACTCTTCCGAGCAACTTGATGTTTAATGGAGCCACCGGCGTAATATACGGAACCCCGGATGCGGTATTTACTACTACAGAAGAATATGTGGTTACCGCAACTGCCACCGTAGGCGGCAACACAATAGGAGATGCCGTTAGCTCGAATAGCTTTACCATAACCATAAATAACAGGGTCTCAATAGTAGTCGAGGCTACGCTTGCGTATCCAGAAATTCTTAATGGTGAGGTTGGCACGGATCTAGAAATAAGCCCAACGAGTAGAATCACCCCAACAGACGCTACCGTAGAGTACTCTATATCTCCTGATCTTCCTAGAGGTTTGTCTTTTGAACAAAAAGATAGTGGGTTTTTTACAGGCAATATAGTTGGAACCCCAGAAGAAGCATCTTCAAAAAGCTATGTGGTTACCGCAATGGGCACAGGCGACTACACGGGTGATGTTACCTCGAACAGATTTACCATAACCATAGTGAATAACAGGGACGTAGGTAGTTTTACGATTATGTATTCAGACATTTCTGTTACAGAGGGCACGGACATATCGTTAATTCCGAGCGGTACCATCAGTAACATCCCAGCAGGTGCTGTGAAGTACACGATAGGGCCAGAGGCTCTTCCTGTCGCCTTGAATCTTAACAAAGATACTGGTGAAATAAGTGGATTTTCGACAGCATTTTCACAAAGCTATGTGGTTACCGCAACGGGCGAAGACGACTATTCTGGGTTTGTGGAGTCAAACAGCTTTACCATAACCATGACCTCATTTTCCTCAAACCCGATAAGCGGATCTTTTATTTCGTATCAAGAGGATAATATTTTGACAGTAAACAATTATATGTCGATAGAGCAATCCAAGAACATCGTGCCTTCTGGTACTGCCGTAGTGTTTACAATAGCGCCGACTCTTCCGAGCGGTCTAGAAATTAACCCTAGTACTGGTGAAATAAGCGGAACCCCGGATACAGTATCTGCTATAAAATACTATGTGGTTACCGCAACTGCCACCGTAGACGGCAACACAGGTACGATTTCATCGAACAGTTTTTCCATACAAGTAAGAGACCAGACTTCGATAGGCTCGTCTACGATTAGTTATCAAGATAACTTTGCGGGTACATTGAACACTCCTCTAAGGAGGATAACCCCAACCAAAAGCCTCGATCCTTCCGATGCCGCCGTAGAGTACACGATAGTGCCAGACACTCTTCCTCCTGGCTTGATGTTTGATAGAGCCACTGGCGAAATATACGGAACTCCAACTGAGGTATTTACTACTCCAACAGAAGGCTATGTGGTTACCGTATCTGGGACAGGTCTCTATAAAGATTCGGTTTCATCGAACAGTTTTACTATAACCGTAAAGATTGGGATAAGTGGAACGATTACGTATCAAAGTAACGTTACGAGTACAGTGAACACTGCTCTATCGATAACCCCAACAACCAATAGTATCACTCCTTCCGATGCCCCCATAAAGTACACGATAAGTCCGTCTCTTCCGAGCGGCTTGATGTTTAATGAAGTCACAGGCAAAATAACCGGAACCCCGACAGGAACATCTTCAGCACGCTATAGAGTTACCGTAATTGTCGATGATGATGTCGATGATGATGACGACTATACGGGTACGGTTCCCTCGAACCACTTTTTCATAAACATAAATGGGATCGCGATAAATAATCGTTCTACGATTAGTTATGAAAACAGCATTACGGATGGTACAGTGAACACTTTTCTATCAATAATTCCAACCAAAAGCATCGATCCTTCCGATGCCACCGTAGGGTATAGGATAAGTGGGTTTCTTCCTACCGGCCTAGCACTTGATAGTAGTACCGGCAAGATAGAAGGATCCCTGGCAACAGAATTCTCAGGAACCTATAGGGTTACTATGTATGGCACAGGCAACTATACAGGTTCGGTTTCATCGAATGACTTTACCATAACCATAAGTAAGCTCCAGATAGGAGGGAGCCTGAGTTATGAATCTCGTGTAGTTGGAGCGATAGGTCAGGAGATGGAGTTTGTTCCCACAATAATGATTGATGATATGCAAACAGTTGAATACGAAGTATTCTCCGGTCGTCTTCCTGAAGGTTTAGACCTTAAAGAAAATGGAATTATCTCTGGAACTCCTAGCGTAGCGACTGCTGGAGTGCAAACTGACAGGGATACGATAAGCATACGGATGATCGGAACCGGCAACTACGAAGGCACGATAGATTCTAATGCATTTTATATCACGATATTTGAAAGTACATCACAGATAGAGTTGAGCAATACAAATAGTTCTATCAATTATCCTTTTGATTTTGATAATAATAGGAAACAGAACTTTCTGTCATTTGGTCTCGCTCAGGGTCGAAACCTACCGCTCGCTTTTGTGCCTACTCGAACAGGTCGTTTAGGTGAAATTGAAATCAGTAACTTTGTAAAATTTTCAATTCAAGCATACTCCCTGAATGCGGATGGAAGTCTTGGAAGTCCTCTGGACTCGCCCGTAATAGGAGGACCTGGAGATTATGAGTCTGTCTCTTTTGATCAAGATACTGGAGTCATATCCATAAACCCGGAATATACGATTCAAACAGCAACTTCTAACATCTTAAGGACATTTCGAGTGACTGCGACCGGAATAAACGGATACACGGGATCCGTGTCTGTGGCAGTAGACATAGTAAAACCTACTTTGTAGCGTTTCTGCACTTATGGACGTATAGTCCAGTAAAACCTATACTATGGGATATCATCTATCAGATGGTATCCCAATAGTGTATATAATTGTATATAATGATGACAAGACATGATTAAACCATTAGTTTTACTTGTAGTGTTAATCGCAGCTTCCTGTTCACCTCCGTTAGACGAATCCGAAGCGATCAGTGGAACCATGTTTTATGTAAACATAGTAGGATCTGTAAGAAGTGGTCTTTTCGTAGTCCCTAGGAGAAATATCTATCCTGCTTCGGCTGCCGTAGAGTACACGATATTTCCATCCCTTCCTGACGGGGTAAGTTTACATGATACGGGTGAAATACGAGGAACCCCAACAGAAGAGTCTCGTTCAAGACCTTATGTAGTTAAAGCATCTGGCATAGACACACACAAAGATATCGTCTACTCAAATGTCTTTTTTCTTACCATAGATTCGAGTTCGTCAAATCCAACGAACATAAAAAATAGCTCTATATGGTACGAAAACACAGTGGGTATTGTGGGAACATCGTTAACTGTGGGTTCTAGCAAGAGTGTCGTGCCATCTATCGCTACCGTGAGGTACTCTATAATTCCACCCCTTCCTCGAGGTCTGATGTTTGATAGAAATACAGGTAAGATAACTGGAATTCCAACAGAAGAATCTGCTTCAACAGACTATGTGGTTACGATAACTGCTGCGGGAAGCTACACGGGAAGCATCTCGTCAGATAGCTTTACCATAACCATAGTAAATAGCGGAGACATAAGTGGCTCTATCATCCGTTACACAGACATTTCGGGCGGGGTCGGCATACGTCTGTCCGTAAGTCCTATAAGTAATATCCCATCGGATGCTACGGTAAAATACTCTATAGATCCATTGCTCTTGCCAGAGGGCTTGCTGTTTGCCTCAGCCACGGAGTCATCTCTGGAACTCCGATAGGGCTGTCTTCGGCTGTCTATGACTAAATCGTTGACCAAAACTATGACAGAAGATAGAATTAATGGTAAAATAGTCGTAGTGAACGATAAAACAATCGACCATGAACGAAACAATCAACCATGGTCAAGATAGTCACCAAGGAGCCTATGATGATCAAAACAATAATTTTACCGGCAACTTTACTCATGATGCTAATCGCAGCCTCATGCGCCCCAGCAACGAACGTTGGGAGTGAACCCGAAGAGATTTCGGGAGCTGTATCGTATACAGCCATAACTGGTTTTGTCAACAGTGCCGTTTCAGAAAATCCGAGTGGCGAAATCACACCGTCCACTGCTGACGTAGAGTACACGATAGTTCCAGAGCTTCCTGCAGGGCTGAGTATTGTGCGCAAAACAGGCGAGATAGCCGGAACTCCGGAAGTAGCATCTTCGGAAAGCTATGTGGTTACTGTATCTGGCAAAGGCAACTACACGGGCAGCGTTGTGTCGAATAGCTTTACCATAGCCATAAGTGATAAGATTTCGATAGGCGGATCTATGCTTGTGTATGCAGACATCTCTGGTACGATTAACACTGCTTTAACGGAAAGCCCGACAAGTACCATCCCAGCAGATGCTGACGTAGAGTACACGATAGATCGAGAGCTTCCTGAAAGACTAACCCTTAACGATGACGGAAGTATCTCTGGAACCCCGTTAGCAGAGTTTGCCTCAACAAACTATGTGGTTACTGCCACTGGCACAGGCAACTACACGGGCAGCGTGGAATCTGCTTCGTTTGCCATAGAAGTAAACAAGATCCCAATAACGGGCACCATATCGTATGCAAACATTTCTGGTTCAATTAACACTGCTTTAACGGAAAGACCGACAAGTACCATCCCAGCAGATGCTTCCGTAAAGTACACGATAAATCGAGAGCTTCCTGAAAGACTAACCCTTAACAGTGATGGAAGTATCTCTGGAACCCCGTCAGCAGAGTTTGACTCAGCAGAGTACGAGGTTACCGCCACTGCCGAAGGCAACTATGTGGGCATGATTACATCTGACAGCTTTACTATAGAAATAGGAGGCCCCCCGATAACGGGAACAATATCCTATGACGATTCCTCGACTGATTTTGGTACCCCTGTGTCACTAAGCCCGACAAGCACCATAGCATCGAGTTTTGCTGTAGAGTACACGATAGCTCCAGAGCTTCCTGAAAGACTAACTCTTGACAGTTACGGAACTATCTCTGGAACTCCTAATGCATTCGCGTCAATGTCCTTTCGGGTGACGGTTACTGGAACAGGCGATTATTCAGGTATCGTAAAATCTAATTCGTTTACCATAGAAGTAAAGAGGATCACGATAACAGGAACGATAACTTATGCAGACTATGAAGGTAAGGTGAATGAACCTCCGATAAGCATAACCCCTAATGTTTCCATCGATCCCCCCCAAGCAACTATTATGTTTGATTTTAGTGTTGATTCTAGTCGTCCTGTAGAATTCTTTATTGACAGTGGAAGAGGGGTGATTATTTCTCTTGGGTCTCCGTCTGTGGCGTTCACCACTACTAGACAGGTTATCGTTACCGCGAATGGAAATTATCAAGGAACCTTGACCTCCGATGTATTTACCATAACGATCACAGATCCGTAGTCGATAGCTCCGTGCGACTCGCTAGCTTCACCCGACCCCTGTAGTGCGCTAGCGTGCCGCCGCGTTGCGCTAGTTGCGCGACTCGCTAGCTTCACCCGACCTCGCGCTGGCGTGCCGCCGCACATCTGTTTGAACAATTGCATTATTTCTACTATACTAAAAAAACATGAAACAAGTCCCCTTGAGCAGACAATACATGGAGACGCTCTTAGAAAACTATGATACTCCGTTCTATCTCTACGATGTGCAGGCCATAGTAAAAAACGCACGGGAGCTCTATAATGCGTTCTCTTGGCACAAGGGCTTTAAGAACTTCTTCGCTGTAAAGGCAACACCAACTCCCTTTATCCTGAAGCAACTCCATGATCTCGGTATGGGCATGGATTGCAGCTCGTACTCTGAATTGGTATTGATGGAACGGATGGGGATACGAGGAGAGGATATTTGCTTTACCTCGAACAATACTCCCGCCGAGGATTTTAAAAAAGCATTGGATTTAGGTGCCTATGTCAATCTCGATGACATAAGTCTGCTTGATTTTCTTGTGGACAATTTCAAAGCGCCGGAGCTCCTTTGTTTTCGGTATAATCCTGGAAGCCTAAAAAAAGGGAACGTTCTTATTGGCAAACCAGAAGAGGCAAAGTACGGGCTTACAAAGAGCCAGCTTTTTGAAGCGTATCAGAAGGCAAAAGAATGCGGGGTTTCTCGCTTCGGTCTGCACACCATGGTAGCTTCAAACGAACTAGATCCTCGGTATTTTGTTGAAACAGCACGCATGCTTTTCCTGATTGCTCGGGAGCTCAAGAAAGATCTTGGCATCACGTTAGATTTCATCAACCTAGGAGGAGGAATAGGAATTCCCTACAGACTCGAGGAAGAGAAGGTAGATTTTTATTCGATTTCAAAAGGCATAGAGGCTGAGTACCAAGAGCATCTTGAGCCCAACGGCTTAGGAACAATAAAACTTTTTATGGAAAACGGAAGGGCCATCACGGGGCCATATGGGTATCTTGTAAGTAAGGTGCTTCACAAGAAGGATATTTACAAGAACTACGTGGGGCTTGATGCTTGCATGTCCAACCTTATGCGACCCGCAATGTATGGCGCGTATCACCATATCACCGCCTTAGGAAAAGAAGAGCAGGAGCACAACCATGTATATGATATAACTGGCGGGCTGTGCGAGAACAACGATAAGTTTGCCATAGACAGAAAGATGCCGAGTTTGGACTGTGACGATGTTGTTGTCATTCATGATGTGGGCGCGCACGGGCATTCCATGGGATTCAACTATAACGGAAAACTACGCAGCGCAGAGGTGGCTGTCTTAGAGGACAAAACACATAAAATGATTCGAAGAGCAGAGACCGTGGATGATTACTTTCAGACCATGATCTTTTAGGGAGAATATTTGTTAAACGAAACGACAATGATTATACCAGCCATAGATATCAGTAACGGGAACTGTGTCCGACTCATACAGGGGCAGCTTGCTTCGAAACGAGAGTATACCGCAGATCCAGTGGAGCTCGTAAAAGAGTATCGGGGATACGGAGCAAAGCTGCTTCACGTGGTGGACTTGGATGCAAGCATGAACAGGGGGACAAACAGAGCGCTCATACAGAAAATGGTGGCGGCAGACATAGACATAGAGGTGGGCGGCGGCATACGCACCGAAGAGGATGTGCAGCAGCTCTTGGACATTGGGATACAAAGATTGGTTTTGGGGAGTGTCCTGTTACAGGATTTTCCCAAGGTCCTTTCGTGGATAGAAAAATATGGAAACATCTTTGTAGCATCGCTCGATCTAAAGGATGGCAAGATACAGATAGAGGGGTGGGAGCAGGAAAGCAAGATGAACTATGGTGATTTTATCGAGAACATTAACAAGAGCTCGTTTCTTGCCCTCAATCTTACCGATGTTAGCAGCGATGGTACGCTTCGTGGTATCTCCATGGACTTTATGAACGACATAGCAAAGCGTGTTGCCATTCCAGTAAGCATTGGAGGAGGCATCGGAAGCGCTGCCCACATCGATGAGGTGATGGAAAAAGGAGACAAGAACATCAAAGGGCTTGTTATCGGAAGGGCCATTTATGAAAACAGGATATCAATTCAGGATATTTTGAAAAAATACCCCCCAAAAGGACGTACTATATAGTATGAAACAAATGAATGCACCCTGTGTGGTGCGAAACGCTTCACATGATATTCTTTTCGTATGCACTCTAAACAAAAAGGCCCCAAAC
>JACSEG010000016.1_pt1 | contig 32982 bp, 33 predicted proteins | sample 8225521 | NCBI WGS metagenome assembly JACSEG01 (sample SAMN15705060, study PRJNA637333) | viral metagenome | isolation source: viral RNA from sea star tissue | host: Pisaster ochraceus | place: USA:Santa Cruz | collected 2018
CTTCTTTTTTTCCTTTGTCTTATCATGAAGGTATGGAGCATAGCACTATCACACTAGGCATAGACGAAGCTGGGAGAGGTGCCTTGTGTGGCCCTGTATCAGCGGCATGCGTTTCCTTTTATTGTAGTGATTTCTCCTCTTATAGTATTTTACAAGATTCAAAGCTTCTCCGCCCAGAAGAGCGAGAACATATCGCATTCCTGATAAAAAAGGACTCTTTCTACGGGTTTGGTTGGGCACAACCCCACGAAATAGATGCTTTGAACATACATCATGCGAGTTTGCTTGCGATGAAACGAGCCTTTGACCGTTGTTGGGGACAAATACAGCGTTGGGGACAAACACAGCGCTGGGGACAAACACAGCGCTCGCAGGGCGCGGAGGGAGTGCAGGGCGCGCAGCGAACGGAGAGTGCGGAGCGAGCGAATCCAAGCGTTTCCTTTTCAAAAGAAAACCTAGAGATTCTTGTAGATGGGAAATTTTGTCCTAAAATAGAAGGAAACACAAAAGCAATCATCAAAGGAGATACAAAAATAGCAGAAATCATGGCCGCATCCGTTCTTGCAAAAACAGGAAGAGATTCGCTTATACGACTACAACACGAAGTCTATCCGGAATACGGAATAAGCACCCACAAGGGGTATGCCACCAAGCGACATCGGGAAGCACTCAATCACTTGGGACCAAGTGCAATACACAGAAAAAGCTTTCGAACACGATATGATGAAACTTAGATGGATTTTGATGGATTTTGGCGAAATCGACGAGAGTTTCGGCGAATCAGATGGAATCTGGTGAAAGTTTCGGTAAATCAGAGAAATCTGGTGAAAATTTTGGCGAATCAGAGAAATCGTGAATTAAATGAAATTTAAACAAAAGCCCTGCGTATTATATAATAACTCCCATGCATACAAAGGTGAAAACACGATACAATGAACGAAATCTCAGACGAAGAACTGGTACAACTCTCTTTAAAAGACATTAATCATTTCACCGTATTGGTAGAAAGACACAGAGACAAACTCCTCCACTATATCCAGAGGGTCTCTACCTTTCCTCACGAGATGTGTTTGGAAATACTTCAAGAAGGTTTTATGAAGATTTGGAAAAACTTAAATAATTTTGATACGAAATTGAAATTTATTACATGGGCTTATCGTATTATGTATACATCAACAATCAGTATGTGGAGAAAAGAGAAGAAGCATTTTACAAACATGAATCAAAGCACTTATGAAATCGAACAAGTGCCAGATCCTCGTGTATTCGACGAAAGCGAAAAAATAGACACAACAACATTGCACAAATTTATTAGTGAACTTCCCTTTCATTATCGAGAAGTCATCATACTGCGTTATTGGGAAAACAAAACATACGAAGAACTCTCGGATATTCTACAGAAACCAAAAGGATCAGTTGCGACTCTGTTAAAGAGGGCAAAGGATATATTAAAACACAAAATCGAGGTTGAAAATGAAAGATAAGAAAAAACCCACACAAGGGAAAGACTCATCTATAAACGACAAGAAAAAGAAGACGACCACCAAGAACATAGGCTTTGACATCGTACAGAAAATCAAAGATGAACAAATCTCACCTAAACCGAAAATATTTTTTCTAACAAAAAATCTTCTTCTCTGGGCACTTTTTGTCTTTGCAATCGTTGTTGCAAGCATTGCCACGGGCATCCTCATCTATGGAAGCTATATCCTGCAATCTTATTTCTTCTTCGATCTCCCGTTCTGTCATAAACTACGGCTTATCAGTGTGGGAATACCTATATTTTGGATAGCCATTTTAATCCTTGCTTTTTTTATTGCTATCAAATGCTTTCGAAGTACGAAACGAGGCTACAAATTACCAACCATAATACTCGTGCTTCTTGCCGTATTGTCGTTCATTGTTATAGGAATAACATTGTTTATTAGAGGGACAGTAGAGCGTTTTGATTCGGACGGAAACTTTCCACCCTTTGTGCACATAAGACCTCGACACGAAGAACTTTGGATAAATCCCACGAGAGGGCTCATCGGAGGGAAAATTATTGACATAGAAGAAGATAACCTTGCTATCGTACTTCTGAACAACCAAGAATGGACCGTAGAAACAACCAATGCATCAATGCATCGATCGATGCAACCTTTAGCAATAGGTCAATTTATCCGAGCTCTTGGTAGTGTGCGTGAAAAAAACGTGTTTATCGCGGAAAAAATATTCCCCTCTTTCGATCGCGAATCCCATAGAGAGCCAAGGTTACATCCAACACGAAGATATAAACGGGACGATGACGATGGTGATGGTGATGGCAACGACGGTGACAACGATGATGATCGGCGCAAAAGATTTCGCCAAAACAACAAAGATCGACGTAATAAAAGATCTCGCCAGAGATAAAGACAGCAATAATCAAGGTCGATGTGAAATATTTTGAAACAAATACGATTGACATGCGTATTAATAGCAAACAACGTAAGGGAATTATTCAATGAGAAAAACGAACCTCATTCTTATTTTTGTCGGCATCTTTATATTAGTACAACCTCTGCTTTGGTCACATAACAAAAATAAAAATCGCAATCGACAAGGGTATTACCGAGATAACGACAACTACTATAATCGCAATCGAAAAGGATACAAGCAAGGCAACTCCGTTATCAAAAACTTGTTAAACAACTTGTTTAACAACAACAACTCCAACCAGCTTAGTCAACAAGGATATTACCAAAACAACGATAACTTCGCCAGCAACTACAATCAGCCTAATCAACAAGGATACTACCAAAACAACGATAACTTCTACAGCAACGACTTTGCCAGCAGTTTGCCCGGCAGCAGCGACCTGTCCTCCAGCGACTCGACCAGCAGTTTACCCAGCAGCAACGACCTGTCCTCCAGCGACTTCGCCCCCAACAACGACTTCGCCAGCACCGATGACTGGGCTAACGACAACTGGGGCAACACCGACGACTGGGCCAACAACGATTTGCTTAACAGCGATTGGACCAACAACAGTTTTGCCACCAACGACTTATCTACGAATCAAGCAATTCTTATATCGCTTGGTGCGTCTCCCCAAGAAGTGTCAAGCAAAGAACAAGCAGCCGTCCTCAAACAGAGAATCCAAGAAACAACAAAAAACGGAAGAACCTACTATAGCGGAAATTTTGGTGTTCCTGCAGTAGCAACTGCGTTCTCTGGTTCAGGACGAAATGGCCCCATTTATGGCTATATAGCCTTCGCTAAAGATGCCACAAAGGTTGTAGGGTTTTATGTGGCAAAGCAAGCCGAAACACCAGGTCGCGGTGGTCTCATTGCCGAGCCTTGGTTTCGCAAACAACTAAAAGGTGAATTCCTACAAAACAATGCCATCAAGGTAAATAGCGGTGGCAACGGAGATTTGAACAAAACCAATGCCTATATCGATGGGATCTCCGGTGCAACTCGAACAAATAATGCTATTCAATCTATCTTGAATACCTACATCGCATATTTTATGAAAGATTGGAAGTAGTCATTGTACTACGACATAAAAACATAAAGATTATGAAACAAATACGATTGACATGCGTATTAATAGCAAACAACATTAAGGAGTTTCAAAATGAAAACAACTAAAACATTAATTTTTGTCAGTATTTTTATACTGATACAACCTCTTCTTTGGTCAAACGGCAATAACGACTATTACGATTACAACCAAGGATATTCTGATGGTTATGGTTACGGCGGATATCCCGATGCCGATGACTTCGGCTATGGTCAAGGATATCCTGATGGCGATGGTTATAGTCAAGGGTTTCCTGATGGCGACGACTTCTACAACAACAACTTCAGCAACTGTCCTAATGGAAATTGCAAAGGATGGGGCAACAACAACAACAACAACAACAACAACAACTTCGGCGGAAACAATCCTAATAATCTAGGTCGCATCTTCTGGGACACAAGTCAAAATCGAAGTATCACTGCAGCTGACCTTAGCGCAAAAGATAAGATGGAGCTACAAAAAATCCACTCAACACTTCTTGTCTTGAATCAAGCAGGATTGCAACTTCAAGCAATCCTTCCTGGAACAGGCTACAATCAACAGGGAATGGGTCAGTTTGCCCTAAACCTTCATTCGAACGCTCTACGCTATTTTGCGCTGACTGTCCCAAGTAATACGAGCACAAGCTCTAGCGGCTCAAGCAAAGCCGACCTACTAAAAAAACTTGCATCTTCTAGTGCTAGTGGCATTCAAGATATAGAGAACTGGAATAGTGCTGGCTTACATAATGGACTTATCCGCTATGTCGCCAGAACAGAAAGAATGCTTTTATTTGTACTCAGAAGAACTGTCTATGAACTAACACTAGATGGACAACCCGTAACCGAGTCATGGAGAGCACTGCTAGGAAATACCACCCTTCTTGCAAGACAATGGGCTGGAGGATTTTAGAGAAAGAACAAAAACACTAATACTACTAAAAGGCAGCAAGAACGAACTATCTTGCTGTCTTTTTTAACAGAAAAGATCTTTTAATAGATAAAACAACAACATAAAGGAGTTTTATAATGAAAAAACATACAACACTCATTCTTATTATTATCGGTGCTTTAGTCGGTATTTTTATATTAGTACAATCTCTTCGTTGGTTACACTATAGAAATCATCATCATAATCAACCAGGGTATTACCGAGATTACAATCATCACTATAATCACAATCACCGAAGGCATCACCATAACAAAAATTACTACAATCGTAATCAACAAAGGTTCTTCCGAAACAACAACAATTACTACAATCGTAATCAACAAAGGTTCTTCCGAAACAACAACAATTACTACAGTCGTAATGGACAAGGGTTCTTCCGAAACAACAACAATTACTATAATAGCAATCGGCAAAGGTTCTTGCGAAATACCAACAGTTACTATAACCGCAATCTATGAGGGCACTAGCAAGGCAACGACCCTGCCAACAATGGCATTCAATACGACATAAAAAATATAAAGATTTGAAACAAATACGATTGGCATGCGTATTAATAGCAAACAACATAAAGGAGTTTCATAATGAAAACAACTAAGATATTAATTTTTGTCAGTATTTTTTTACTGATACAACCTCTTCTTTGGTCAAACGGAAACAACGACTATTATGGTTACGGCGGATATCCTGATGGCGATGACTTCGGCTATGGTTATGGTCAAGGATTTCCTGATGGCGATGACTACTACAACAACAACTATGGCAACAACAATTGGGGCAACAACAATTGGGGTAACAACAAAGGTTGGGGCAACCACCATGGCAAACACCATGGCAAACACTGGGGCAACAAAAAGGGTTGGGGCAACAACAAAGGTTGGGGCAACAACAATTGGAACGGAAACAACAATTGGGGCGGAAACAATCTTAATAACATAGGTCGCATCTTCTGGGACACGAGTCTAAATCGAAGTCTCACTGCAGCCGACCTTAGCACACAAGATGAAATGGAACTACAAAAGCTCTACTCAACACTTCTTGTCTTGAATCAAGCAGGATTGCAACTCCAAACAGTCCTACCTGGAGCAGGCTACAATCAACAGGGAGCGGGTCAGTTTGCCCTAAACCTTCATGCGAACGTTCTACGCCATTTTGCGCTGACTGTCCCAAGTGACGTGAGTACAAGCTCTAGCGGCTCAAGCAAAGCTGAGCTACTAACCCAACTTGCATCTTCTAGTGCTAGTAGCATTCAAGATATAGAGAATTGGAATAGCGCTGGCTTACATAATGGACTTATCCGCTATATCGCCAGAGCAGAAGGAGCGCTTTTATCTGTACTCGGAAGAACCGTCTATGAACTAACACTAGATGGACAAACCGTAAACGAGTCATGGAGAACACTGCTAGGAGATACCACCCTTCTTGCAAGACAATGGGGCGGAGGATTCTAGAGAAAGAACTTTTCAAACATTAATACTACTAAAGGGCAGCAAGAACGAACTATCTTGTTGCCTTTTTTTTTACAGAAAAGATCTTATGACATTGAATCCAAACAACACAAACAGCAGCAGATTTAATGGGATAAGAACGTAGCGTCTATGCCAGGGCTTACGCAAAAGAAAGAACAACAGCAGAATCGAGATGCCCACAAGTAATGCCACAGACAACACAACACCCAAGGAAATACCAAACAGCGCAGAAAGAAGCACCTCCGTTTTAGCTTGAGTAGTAAGAAGCAAAAACAATTCCTGCTTTTGGACTGCCAGGCTTACTCCAAAAACATATCCAAAAAAAAGCGAGTTTGCCCAGCCTAAACGAAAGCGCTGTCTTGGGAATATGTTTTCCGACAGAACAAAGAGAGCCACAAAGAAGAGAGCGAGCTCTATCAGGGGAACAGCAGGCACAGAATAGAAAATATAGAGGAAGAAGGTGAGCAAAACGGAGATCGTAAAAACAAGGATACATCGTATTATCTGAGCATAGTCTCGTTTTCCTCCAAAGATAATCGCTAAGAGAAACAAGAAAAGCCCCTGAATACCATCGTAGAGAAGGTTGAACCCTGTGCCCACGCTTCTTTGGAAGACTGCCTGTGCATTGAAACGTATAGGTATCACGAGAGAGTACAGCAGTACCGGAACCAAAAAGAGGATCAGACATAAGAACAAGGTTTTTTTCTTCATAGGCAGCAAACGTAAGATTCTTATAGATTATACAATCTTTCCAGTTCTTTTACTATAATAGAACCATGAACAATTTACAAAAAGAAACCATTCTTCAAGCAATTTTTTTAGCAGACGCGTATACCATGCCGTTGCAATGGAACTATGATCCTAAGAACATAGACGAACTGCTATCCAACCAATCCATAGACTTAGATAAACTTAATGGAGGAATGCACAACCAATTCTTTTCAGAAAAGAAGGCTGGGGAACAAACCCACTACGGAGATGTACTTTCTCATCTTCTCAATTATGTTAAAAAAGAACAGCGATTCGATCTTGCATCATATCAACAAGCATGGAAGACCTTTCTTGAGTCTTACGATGGATACATGGATAAAACAATGAAGGACACCTTACAAAAACTACAAGATGGCGTCACTCCCCCCGTATCGATGAGCAGTGATTTTTTTGGGGTTCTTTGTGGTATACCTCTGATTCTGATATCCCAAACATATCAAGATGCCGAGAAACTCTTCATTGAAAGAAGCTCTTTCACCCATAAAAGCGAACTAGTCCAAGATGCTACTCGTTTTATGCTTGCCCTCTCTAAAGAACTTTCAGAAAAGAACACATTCAGTCAGTCAATAGATAATGCAAACACCCGCGTGCAAAGTGCTGCAATTCAAGACATTGTTGCATCTGCGAAAGACCTCTCTGCACAGACAGACCGCCCTACAAGAGAGCTCATTAACGATGCGGGTTTAGGATGTGATACAAAAAACAATCTTCTTTATGCACTCATACTTCTCTTACGAAGCAAAGATGGTGATGTCTTTCTAGATTTTATGAAAGCAAACGCTATAGCGGGTTCAGATTCTTCCTCACGAGCTATCTTCCTTGCCTTTGTTCTTGCATCGAGACCTGGCTTTACCCTTCCCGAGCAACTGCTCTCTTCTTACAGGCTCTTACAGCCAAAAGCGAATATCTAAAAAAGAGAAACTACTAAACTTAAGTGTGAACGCCACCGAAGCCGACTCTGGTTCGGTGGCAAAATCTTGAATATCGAGAGGAACTGCTACTCGTCGCCGCCGTCGTGATTATTATCATCACGACTCTCGCGACTCTCGTGTCTCTCGCCATCATGATTACTATCGTCACGATTATCACGACTCTCACGATTGTCACGTCTTCTATCGTCTCGTCTTCCGTCATCACGATTGTCACGTCTTCTATCATCACGATCTCGTGAATGATTACGTTGATTGTAACTACCATACGAGTCATCATTATCATATGATGAACGTCTGTCTCGAGACTCATACGATGAATGCGACCCTTTGTCTTCTCGAAGTTCTATAAGCTTGTCTATTACACTGTTCATGATGTCCCTGAACTTTTCTATATGCTCTTCGTATATCACGATTTCCTGACGTTCAAACCTATCGTCAAATTTCCTTAAACTCTCTACAAGATTGAGAAACAAATCCCCTTCCCTGTTCTTTTTTACATTGAAAAAATACGTACGTTTTCCGTTTGACGTTCCATATTTATCAGAATACAATTCTCCGCGTAGCTTCATAGTGCTTACTCCTTCTTGATTTAATAGCGAGCGGCGGGAATCGAACCCGCATCCTCAGCTTGGAAGGCTGATATAATAGCCGCTATACGACGCTCGCACATACGATCATGATATAGCTTTTCTATGCTGTAGTCAAGCCGCAGACTCTAAGCGGAAACAGCGCAGAAAAAAATAAAATAGTATCTATCGTACACAGATACAGGCTAATGAGAATTTTTGTGTATCATTTCTACACACACCGCAGCAAACAATAAAATTATTGTGTTGTTTTTGAAGCATTGACCATGTAGAATACTGCCGAAAAGATTAAATCCTTTTAACACAAAGACTTAGCCCGATTTGGAAATTTGGCACGCTGCTTGCTTCTTATAAGTAACACACAAAAACATAAGGAGTTTTTTATGAGTAACAATTTAGTTTTCCATGATTTTTTTCATGGTGGTTTTTTTCCACAAAGATGGAATAGTTTTTTTCCACGAAGGTGGAGTGGTCACGGTCAACGTTCTTGCGACGATTTTTCCAACACGAAAGCGTATGAAGTTCGAGAGAAGGATGATGAGTATCAAATAGATCTGGACATTCCCGGAGTGTCCAAGGATGATCTTAAGATAGAAGTAAAAGAAAAACAGCTTCACATCCACACGGACTACGCAAAGGAAGCAGAAGAGGAACAAGAACGAAGAACGTATGATTTCTCCTTTTCCATACCAGAAAATGTCGTGGAAGAGAACATACACATCGAATTAAAACAAGGTGTTCTGCGAATAGGTCTTCCTAAACGAGAGAAGGAAAAGCCAAAACAGCTTGAAATTACAGAGGTAGCATAAAAGAACTTACCTCCTTTTTATACTTAGAGGGTAGCCTAGTGCTATCCTCTTTTTAAGATGGCGCCCTTTTCTTGCAAGGATCTAAGCGCACGTTTTCCGTCATCAGGTTTGATATCCGCTGCCCTACACAGATCAACCAACATACTTGTATGGTACCCTAGCGACAATGCATCAAGCGCCGTGTAATACACACAAAACTCCGTAGCGAGACCACAAATATCTACCTGTTCTATGGAATGGCTTCGAAGAAGCGCATCAAATTTGGTCCTGTCATTTCGTTGCATATCAAAAAAAGCACTGTAGCTATCGACCTCTTTGTCTCTCCCTTTTTTTATCGTTGCGGTAATGTTTTTCTTATCGATTTTACTACTCAACTCTGCCCCGTACGTTCCCTCCACACAATGTTCGGGCCATAGAATCTGCGAGCTTCCATCTGCAAGGGTGATCACATCTCCCACGTTCTTTTCTGTATATCGAGACACAAAACTTACATGGTTTTTAGGATGACAATCGAGCGTTGCAAATACAAAGTCGTAATCAGGAAGAACGCTGTTAATACCCGAGATGATCTCATCTGCACGAGGTACGGCAAGCATCCCGCCCTTCAAAAAATCATTCTGTATGTCAACAAGAATGAGTGTTTTTTTAGCATCCATGTTCATTAGGTATATAGTATATCATCATACGTCTTGTTTTGTATTGTCTAGAAACAAAAAATACTCTATAATGAAAGAAAACGAGGAGAACGAGGAAGCAAAATGGAATACAGAACCTTAGGTAACAGCGGGCTTGTAGTAAGTGCCCTTTGTCTTGGAACCATGCAATTTGGAGACAAGATGAATCTGGGAAATTTAGATCAAAAAGCAACTACTACCATGGTAAATCATGCCGTAGATAAGGGTATCAATTTTATCGATACCGCCGACGTGTACAGCTACGGAGAAAGCGAGACCCTGCTCGGCAATGCGATACAGGGCAAACGCGATGAACTTGTCATAGCAACAAAGGCAAGGCTTCCCATGAGCGATAATGTACTCCGAAGTGGCGCAACACGACGCAACATTATACAGGGAGTCGAGAGCAGCCTCAAGCGACTTCAAACAGATTACATTGACCTGTTTCAAATGCATAGCTGGGATGATTTGACCCCCATAGAAGAGACGGTGCTCGCCCTCGATGACCTTGTAAGACAGGGCAAGATTCGATATCTAGGTTTTAGCAACTACCTCGCTTGGCAGGCTACCACCGCTCTCCACGTACAAGAAAAAATGAACCTCAACAAGTTTATCAGTGCTCAAATGTACTACAGTCTTGTTGGCAGAGGCTTGGAAAACGAGTTTCTTTCTTGTGCAGAATATTTCAACATGGGCATACTTGTCTGGAGCCCTCTTGCCGGGGGATTTCTTAGTGGAAAATATACTCGTTATCAGGATGCTCCAAAAGAAAGCAGGTTTAAAGACGCAGGAAATTTTGTCCCCTTTAATAGAAACCAAGGATTCAAAATAATAAAGGTGATTCAAAAGCTTGCGAAAAGACACAACTGTTCTCCTGCCGCTGTATCTGTTGCATGGCTTCTAGAAAAATCGATAATAAGCAGCGTTATCATTGCTGCAAGAACCATCGAACATCTTGATCAGAACATCGAAAGCATAGCTGTCTCCTTAAAAGAAAAAGAATTGGCAGAACTAGATGATGTTTCTGCAAAAAGCATGCCCTATCCCACATGGATGCACTACCAACACAACTTTACAGAAGACATCAGACTCAAGGCTCTGTACCCCGAACTGTACGAAATGGGACAGCCTTGGGGTGATCAGCGTGAAACAAAATGGGATCAAGGGAAGTAATATCCATGAAGATTCAAAAAGAAGATTTGAAATTTATCATTTTCAATAATCTCTCTCATAAGGAAATTTCTCTCGTCATGTCTGCAGTAAAACAAGCATTGCCCAACGAACGAAAAAACCGCACCCTGGTCTTTGCTACATCCACCGAACGCTCAAAAAAAATGACACTCGCAGAACTAACGGAAGACATAGGAGAAGATCATCTCTATCTCTTGGAAAACCCTCCGAAACCCATAGGGCCTGTGGATCCCTCCCCCAAAACCTCGCCCTCGCCCTCGGAAAAACCTCCAAAACCTCGCTCCTAACCGTCCATGGATACAAACGAAATTCCACGCTATGTACCCGGCGTTTCCATTGAAAATGGAATAAAACTATCTTCCAACGAGGCTGCCCTCGGACCTTCTTCCAAAGTACTTGCATGCATCAAAGAGTACTGTCCCCACCTACATCGATATCCCGACCACGACCATAGCAAACTTGAACAGCAGACTTCGAAACTTCTTGGGCTGCAGACTCCACAACTACTCTTTGGAAATGGATCAGACGAGCTTCTTTGTTTTATTACACGAGAATTTCTTAACCATAAGGATAGCCCAAAGAACGACGAAGTAATCATTGCAAACCACACCTTTTCCATGTACCGAATAGCGAGCATGCTTACACACGCAAAGGTGCAAACCGTGCCCTTGCGACACTGGCATTTTGACCTAGAATCCATACAGATGGCGATACGAAAAGAGACCAAGATGATCTTCCTTGCAAGCCCCAACAATCCCACAGGAACATGTATAGACCCCGTCCAGCTGAAGGGCTTTCTTGATCGACTTTCGAACGATATATTTGTTGTGTTAGACGAAGCTTACATAGATTTTGCAGACAAGAAGTACCGCACAGACTATTCTACCTTGCTGTCATGGCACCCAAAACTCATCTTGCTAAGAACCATGTCAAAGGCCTACGGGCTGGCGGGGCTTCGCATTGGATACGCTGTCGCAGAACAAGGTATCATTGACGCATTAAGAAAACACAGGATGCCCTTCAATCTCAACAGTCTTGCCCTGCGTGCTGCAGACGTAGCGTTCAAAGATACAGAGCACTATACTCAAAACGTGGAACTAGTACGAAAGGAACGAGTGCGCCTTACGGAAGCATACGCAAAGATGAACTGCAAGCCCATTCAGAGTCAGGCAAACTTTATTGCCATCATACCACCGATACGACCAGAGATACTTCAGAGCTTCGAGGGGCTACCGTCCGCCGATGCCCTCTTTCGCTTTCTGCTTCAAGGCGACCCGCCCATTAGTATCCGATCTCTAGGTTCCTTCTCCTTGCCCGAAGCAGTCCGCATTACCATTGCCACAGAAGCAGAGAACAATCTTGTCTTAGAACGAATACGCGAAGCAGTTTGTAACGTGTAAATAGAAGCAGTCATGATGGCACTCGGCTACCGAGACCACAGAAAACCTGCTACCAGCTAAAGAGCTCGTAATGAATCTGCTTCTTTGGTATCTTGAGTAAGCGAAGTATGCTTATCAGTTTCATGGTAAGATTCTTTGAGGCACAGATAAAATAATGTCGCTTCAAGTACGACTCTTGCTTCATTACTTCTTCCTTCGTAAAATTCTTGCCATGTGATCGAGAAAAGGTGTGTATCTTGGAAGTAATACTAGATGCGATGCCAGTAACCTTCTGATAAAAACCATCATTTATACTGTGGTACAACCAGTTAAACTCTAGATCATTAGATTTGTTTTTCTCTTTTAGATACAGCATCATGCTAAGGAAAGGAGTAATGCCAATACCTCCAGCAATAAAACTGATTTGTCTTGCTTCGTCTTCTTTCTTGTTTTCTAACAAACGAGCATTAAAATGTCCATAGGGACCATCAAGGACAGCAATATCACCGACCTTTAATTCATTTCGTACCCGTCCTGTATAGTCACCATCGTTTTGTATCGTTATTGACACAAAGTCATCACTTGTTTTCGAAGAAAAGGAAAACGGATGTTCCTCTTTCTTCAGAACCCCTGTTAGAAAAGTGAAAAACCCAAATTGTCCCTCGATGTATCGGAAGCGCTTGCCCTTCTTCTGGCGAAATACCAACGTTGTGATTCGATCGTTTTCTACAATGATCTTGCTCAATTCGAATTCTCTTCTTCTAAGTACCATACGTTTAAAGAGTTTGTGGTAGAGATAGGAACCGAAGGTAAGAAAGAAATATGCCACGAGTATTGTGGCAGTGAACACACTATCTTCAAACAAAGACGTGTTAACAATATGAACAAAAACAAAGACGGCCGCAAGCGCGTTAAGATTATGAAGGACTCGGTAATGTCGATAATCAAGATATTTATCGAGTATCCGTTTCATTGATCGTATGCCTGGCAATCGCGAAATGCCCGTATCAATCCAGAAACAAACCGTGATGATAAGTACAAAGGCAAATATCATCGTAGCTATAAATCCATACAAGGCAGTAAGAGATCCTAGTCCACGTAAAAATCCATGAACAAGCGTAAGCAGTACTATGCCGAACGTACTGACGTAGTGCACCTTCATCATCAAAGAAAACCCTAAGGATCGTTCCATAAACTTAACACGGGAACCAGTAATAAACTGATTCATAAACCAGAAGAAAAGAACAACGCCCGCCGAAGAGTTCACTATTATCTCTGGGATTAATTCAGAAGGATACACTGACAATAAACTTATGTAATGTACAACAAGAGTGAGAACAGGAAGAGCTATGTAAGTAACAAAGAGTACGAGCAACATGGCTACGGCTTACGACTACGGTTTACTGAACAGTTTGTTTGGGTTGTTTAAATTGCCTGTAAACTCTCGGTGCCAATTGAGAAATAACAAGTCTTGCCGCGGGGTCTTCTTTAGAAGATGAACTTATAACATCGACGTACCTCGGGGGACTGCTAAGGTTACTCCTGTTCCTAGGAAGATAGGCTACAACAAATAAATTCGCCCTTTTTGCATTTTTTTGTATAAATGGTTCTATATCAGGATCTAAGGTGTCCAGTCTTCGCGTACTATGTACCACCACAGCATCATACTGAGAAAATAATGCATCACTTGCTTTATTAAACGTGACAAAAACCTGTCCTAATTTCAACGAAGCATCGAATCTTCGAATGCCTTTTGTCAAATCTTGGTATATGTACTTACGTATGCCACCCGATCGAGAACTTAAAACATGAACTACTGAATAGTCCTCTTGCCCTGTCAGAGCTGCGGGGGTCCCGTTAGCAAACACAGAACTAATACCGATAGAGAAGACAAGACCCACAAAGATAAACATTGCGAGAACCTTCTTCCGAAATGATGAAAATAATATCATATATATACTCCTTTAAGTAAAATGATTATTAAAATAATACTATATTATAACTTTTTTTAACCACTAATGTCAAGAAGATAAACAGTAGGATCACCTGCAATATGGCACTGCCATCCTACTTATTGACTGATTTATCGACTAAAATCGACTAAAAAGCACTGAAAAACACTAAAAAGCACTGAAAAATTTATTCTTTGGATTGTTTGAGCTGTCTATAAACTCTCGGTGCCAATTCAGAAATAACAAGTGCTTCCGCGCTTTCTTTCTTAGAAGATGAACTTATAACATCAACGTACTTTGGGGGACTGCTAAGGTTACTCTTGTTCTTAGGAAGATAGGCTACAACAAATAAATTCGTCCTTTTTGCGTTTCTTTGTAAAAATGCTTCTATGTCAGGATCTAATGTGTCCTGTCTTCGCGTGCTATGTACCACCACAGTATCATATTGAGAAAATAGTTTGTCACTTACTTTGTCATACGAGATAAAAATCTGTCCTAGCTTCAACAAAGGATCGAGTTTTCGGATGCCCACTATCAAATCTGTGTATATATATTTACGTATGGCACCCGATCGGATACTCAAAACATGAACTACTGAGTAATCCTCTTTTCCTGATAGAGCTACGGGAACCTCGTCAGCAAACACGGAAGCACTACCGATAGAGAAGACAAGACCCACAAAGATAAACATTGCAAGAGCCTTCTTTCGAAACGATGAAAATAATGTCATATTACACTCCTTATAAATGAAATGATACTCTATTTTAAGTATTTGTTTCGTTAATATCAAGAGGGTAGACTGAACAACACGAGCTTTAGACTACTCCCACTCGATAGTGGCAGGGGGCTTACTCGATACGTCATACACCACACGAGATACACCGGCGATCTCGTTAATGATTCGATTAGAGACTCGCTCGATAAATTCGTAGGGCAGATGCGCCCACCGCGCGGTCATGAAGTCGATGGTTTCCACTGCACGCAATGCGATAACATGCTCGTAACGTCGCCCGTCGCCCACTACGCCGACTGATCTCACCGGCAAATAAACCGCAAACGCTTGGGATACCTTCCGATACAAATCGGCATCTCGAAGTTCCTGAATAAATATGGCGTCAGCTTCGCGCAGCACATCAGCGTACGATTTTTGCACTGCACCTAAAATACGCACCCCTAAGCCAGGACCGGGAAATGGATGCCGCATGATCAATGATTCTGACAGTCCTAGGTGCAAGCCAATTCTGCGCACTTCGTCTTTGAATAGCTCGCGCAACGGCTCCACCAACTTCAGGGACATACGATCCGGTATTCCCCCCACGTTATGGTGTGACTTAATCACATGGGCCTTTCCGTACCTCGAAGCTGCAGATTCGATTACGTCTGGATAAATGGTGCCTTGTGCGAGCCACCTTACTCCATCAAGCCGATGAGCTTCGCGATCAAATACGTCGATAAATGTCGCTCCTATTATTTTTCGTTTTGCCTCTGGATCATCTACTCCCGCAAGCTTTGAAAGAAACTCTTCCTCAGCATCTATGGTAAGAATGTTCAACGGCGGCAGTTCTCCACCCTCAATAGCATTGGCAAAGGCAGCTTCGACTTCCGCTTTTTCATCTTTGCGTAGCAGACCATTATCAACAAAGATACAGGTCAACTGCTTGCCAATCGCACGTGCAAGCAGCGCGGCAACCACAGACGAATCAACACCGCCAGACAGCCCTAGTACTACTTTATCGCTCCCTACGAGTTTGCGAACATGAGCGATTGCGTCATCAACAATATTGGCTGCGGTCCACGAATCATCACAAGCACATATATCATGGACAAAGGTACCCAACAGTTCGCCTCCACCAAGCGTATGCGTTACTTCAGGGTGAAATTGTACGCCATATAATCGGCGTGAGGCGTTTTCTAGCGCTGCAATTGCCGCACTGCTCGAACTGGCGGTGCAAACAAAGTCTTTGGGTACTTGGGTGACTTTGTCCCCATGACTCATCCATACATCTCTCTCGGCTGTGTCTTGCATCAAGGCTCCAATAAGCGGGCTTGCTATCTCGGCTCTGACTCTTGCATGACCAAACTCGCGTTTGTTCGATGTGCTGACTTCTCCGCCAAGTTGTTGCACCATAGCCTGCATGCCGTAACAAATACCTAGAACAGGAACGTTTAACTCGAAGATGCTATCTGGAATTTTAGGAGTTTTGCTTTGCGTCACGGTTTCAGGACCACCCGACAAAATCACACCTCTTGGTGCAAATTCTCGTACCGCGCTATCTGCTATATCAAAGGGGTAGATTTCGCAATAAACGCCACACTCTCGCACCCGTCGTGCGATCAACTGGGTATATTGCGAGCCAAAATCGATAATCAGCAAGCGCTGAGTGTGAATATCAAAAAGTTCTTTTTGCATAGTATTTACAACAAATCAACTGAGGAGTAGCAAGCGCCACATGCGACCTATAGCTTAAGCCCGCTTGGGTAATTCGGGGCTTCTTTCGTAACCGCAACATCGTGCACGTGCGATTCAGCCATGCTCGCTGCGCTCACCCGAACAAATTCGGGCACTTTTCGCATAGTTTCAATATCGACGCTGCCGGTATACCCCATAGACGCACGTAACCCGCCCATCAACTGATGCACGATCGGACTAAGTGGGCCGCGATACGTAACCCGCCCCTCAACACCTTCGGGCACTAATTTGCGCTTATCCCCTTCCATTTCTTGAAAATAACGATCACTAGAACCTTGGAATTGCGCCATCGCGCCCATAGAGCCCATGCCACGATACGATTTATAGGTTCGACCCTGAAAAAGCTCAACTTCACCCGGCGCTTCATCTGTTCCTGCAAGCAAACTCCCAAGCATAACTGCACTTGCTCCAGCAGCGATGGCCTTAGCGATGTCGCCAGAATAGCGAATGCCGCCATCGGCAATGACCGGCACCTGCGCGGTCTCAGCGACCTCAGCGGCAGCAGAAATTGCGGTTACTTGCGGCACGCCAATACCTGCCACAATGCGCGTGGTACAAATAGATCCAGGACCCATGCCGACCTTTACACCGTCAGCACCTGCGTCTATGAGCGCTTTGGTACCATCTGCTGTGGCGACATTGCCACCTAGCACATCAAGATTCGGGAATTTCTGCTTAATCCAACTAATTCGATCAAGCACACCCTTGGTATGACCATGCGCAGTATCGACCACAATCAAATCCACACCCGCTTCTACCAACGCTGCAACACGATCATCGGTATCCGCACTGACACCCACACTGGCGCCAACACGCAATTGACCCAATTCATCTTTGCAGGCCATCGGAAACGCTTGAGCTTTAGCAATGTCTTTTACAGTGATCATGCCCGTAAGCGCAAATTCATCGCTTATCAATAACACTTTTTCGATTCGATGGTCCTGTAACAGGCGCCGCACTTCGTTGAAATTAGTGCCCTCCGCCGCAGTTACTAAGCGTTCTCGCGGCGTCATGATTTCTCGCACACTGACATCAGTGCGGTTTTCGAAACGCACATCTCGACTGGTAATAATGCCGACTAGTTTATTGTCCTCGACCACCGGAACGCCTGAAATGCCGTTATCACGGGTGATATTAGAAAGAGTTTCCAAAGAGGCAGACGGATGGATTGTGACAGGATCACGAATAATGCCGGATTCAAACTTCTTTACCGTGCGAACTTCCTTTGCCTGCTCTTCCAATGGCATATTCTTGTGCACAACGCCCAGTCCACCCTCTTGCGCAATGGCTATGGCCAATCGTGCTTCGGTGACGGTATCCATCGCGGACGAAACCATGGGGATATTCAACGCAATGTTCCGCGACAGGCGCGAACACAACGATACTTCAGAAGGCAAAATTTGTGAGTAGGCAGGAAGAAGGAGAACGTCATCAAAGGTGAACGCGTCTGTGGCTATACGCAACATTGGAAACCCCGCAAAAGCAAGATTCTAGCGACTGGTCGGATCTGTCCTTGTTTCAACGAAGCATCGAATCTTTGAAAGGCAAACATTGCAAGAGTCTTTTTCCAAAATGATGAAAATAATTTCATATTACACTCCCCTATAATGTTTTAAATAAAATGATTATTAATAAAATATTATAACGGTTGTTGGGGTCGGTGTCAAGGAAGGGACAGAGGGAAAGACGGGGTCGGCTAAGAACTTAGCGATTAAGAAGCAGCGACTGAATAACGGATTTTGCATCGTCTATCTTCCCTCGGGCAGAAAGCCTCGTAAATGCATCTCCACTTACCTCTTTAATTGCAAGAACTTCAATGCAAATCACCGTGATCTCACTAGGATCTTGTATGTAAGCATATCGAACATGGATACCATCGCTATAAAGATCGTGAAGTTTTGGTTTTACAGAGAAAAAATTCTCCTTCATGCCATGTTGAAGAAAGCCCTCGAGATTGTGAAAGACAGATCCAATAGAACAGCGTTTCACCTGATACATGGAAGCATCTTGCTCCCGAAAACCCGAAGCATTGTTTTGCACTTCGATAAGCTCTAGTTCGCTTCCAAACAAATGCTGAGAAAAAAGACCCCTTGTCTTTTGTGTTTGTATCAGCTTTATTCTTCGTAGATCGTGTTCGGGCGCAAGGATTTTCAAGTCAGGAAACTCTCCTCTCTTATCAAAAAGCACCGTATCGCAAGCCGTAAAACGCTTATAAAATGCACAAGCATCTTCTATGTTGTTGACGCCGATCATGAATCCACTCATTCTTCTAATTTCTGTTCTCTGGATTTTCTTGTTCCGATTTGCCGATTCTATTTCTTCATGAAAGTACAAGTAATTGTACTCGGGATCACGAAGAAAAAAAGAAAGCTCCTCTCCGGGCGTTCTTGCAATCCGCGATACCTCATAGCCTTTCTGAAAAAGATTTTCTCTTAGCCCATAGATGTTCTTACATTGAAACTTTATGGCAATGGGGCCTATGCTATCTATGTCTGTCTCTCTTGAAACGAGTTTCTCTGCAGCGTTGTACAGCAGCACCATGGATGGACCCTTGGTCTTCTGCAGGAGTAATTTATAAACAAGCAGGTCTTCTTTGCCTTCTTTGCGTTTAGTCCCACCCTTGTTTTGCGAGGCAGACTTAGCATTGTGGTTGAATATGCCGTCCTGATTACTGTATGTCATGGCAAGGTGATGGGCATAAAAATCTTGCATACGTACGGGACTTCTTGTGCATAGACGAATAAAACCGAGCCCCATGGATGACCAGTTGTTGCTATCTTGTTTTTTCATTTGTGTTGCCATGACTCGTATGTGTTTTTCCTCGGTTTATTCATTATGTCACAAAAAAAACAACCTAAACAAAGAATAGCACAGCCCATGAAATACTGCTTGCCACAAACAGCGCGGCAAAAGCCCTTACTCTTTGTGGGACACTCACTTCTCGCACTCTGTTTCTTGACGTCTCCTGTTCCACATACAATTTTACCTGGTTCGCAATACTCGCATCAATCTGTCGTACAAACGCAAACGAATCTCTGAGCTCCTCTTCTTGCTTCTTGCCGGGCTCCCGCGCCTGCCTAGACTCCTGCTCGTCCTCCCGCGCCTGCTCAGCTCCCTGCTCGTCCTCCCGCGCCTGCTCGCTCTTCCTTTTCCGATGCAGTTGTCCCCCTATCTTGTCGAACATACTGGTGAACATACGAAGACTCGTTGACAACAGCTCACCAAAGCTACCCGGGAACCGAAGAAAGGGACTGATGGACCACAAGGAAAGAAACACATAGCCACAGAGACTAAGCCCGCGATACAGACCATTTTGCAAGGCAAGTTCCGTGATAGGAATGGATCCTATTTGAAACAAAACCCTTCCGTTAGGAACAAAGAGATAAAACAGTACCACCGACAAGACGAGAACAACGTAGTAGTGGAGACGAATTCGCTTCTCCCCTGTCGCGAGCACATAGAAGACAAGAACCTGCACTGCTCTTGCGTACAAAGAAATAACAAAGACATAGGGAACGAGATTTACAAGACCTATGCCGAACAAAAGCCATGGGTTTATTGATTTGTGTAGTTTGCAAGACAGAATCATGCTTCTAGACAGCGGTCCTTTCTTTTTGCATTGGACGGTTTGCATTGGACAGTTCCCTGTACCTCCTACAAAACTCCGAAAGGAACAAGGAATGATTCGTATAATACGTTGCAAGAATCCCCACTATTAAACCAGAGCAAAGCCCAAGAAAGAGGAGATACGGAGCTATGACGATGGAGGTTCTTCCAAATACAAAAAACACGGAACAAAGAATCTGTACACTATTGCTTACCCCTGCCCCCACAACACTGAGCCCGAGAAGGCTAATCTCTTTTTTGAAGATCTTGGAAACAAGAAGAACAACACTAAGAGAGGTGACCGAACCACTGAGAGAAAACAAAAAAACATATGACGCTATGGTTCCATGAATCACCCCTGTTGCAACAACGCGGAAGAGCAGGACAAGATACATGTCGGTGCCTTTTATTTTTCGCAAGAGTACGAGTAAAACGATGTTAGAAAGACCGAAGCGAAAAAAGGGCACCGGTTTGGGGAGAAGATATTCTAGTGAGGCAAGAAACAGACTTGCTGCAACAGCGAGTGCCAGCAATTCCTGCTTGTTTAGTTTTCTCAACTCGCCTCGGATTTTCGACTCGCCTCGGATTTTATCTCGAAGCAACGGATTCGCCTTCATGTATTCGCCTTCATAATTTTATGTTCGCCTTTATGTTCGCCTTTATGTTCGCCTTCATTTTCACCTTATAATACGTATTATAGCTTAGAATACCCTATACTTTATAATAATATGTTTCGCGGTCCCGATATGTTTCATTGTCCCCCTCTTACCCTAGCCTCAAGCTCAGAAAGAAGGCAAGACATACTTCGCCAACTAGGCATAGAGTTTGAGGTCATTCTTCCTAGTATCAATGAGCACAGTGATTCTCAAGATCCTGCACGCTTTGTGCAGGAAATAGCCCTGCAGAAAATCAAAGCGGTCGAATCCCGTGCTCGAACCAGATTGGTGCTTGCCGCAGACACCGTAATCTATTGTAAGAAGCAGATATTCCAAAAGGCACGAGATCGCGAGATTGCAGATTCCATGATTCAGGCCCTATCAGGCACAAGCCACACCGTGTACACGGGCATTTGCATCCTAGACAGGGAACGAGGCACGTACTCTGATGATTTTGCAAAAACCGATGTGCACATGGCTTCCATCAGCACAGAGGAGCGCGCAGAGTACCTAAAGACCGAAGAATGGCAAGGCGTTGCTGGAGCATACCGAATACAAGGCTTCGGATCCTGTTTTATTACGCGAATACAGGGCGAAAGTACCACAGTTCTAGGCTTGCCTATTAGACTGTTGTATGTTATGATTAGAGGTATATTATCTTCCGGTGTATAACACCGAGAAAAACGAGAAGGATTTTTTACGTTGAACGTAAAAAATTGATGGAGGAACTATGGCAATAGTCACTATGAAAAATCTTCTGGAAGCAGGAGTGCATTTTGGGCATCAGGTTAAACGATGGAATCCCAAGATGAAAAAATTTATATATGCGTCAAGAAACAATATTCATATAATAAATTTACAGCAAACCATACACTATATCAAAGATGCATTTGATGCAGTACGGGCAACCATACTTGCAGGAAAAGGCGTCCTCTTTGTGGGAACAAAGAACCATGCTCGTGACATCATACGAGAAGGTGCAGAAAAATGTGGCATGTACCACATTACCCACCATTGGATGGGCGGCTTGCTTACCAATTTCCATACCATTAAGAAGACCATCGCACATCTAAAAAAACTAGAGAAGATGCAAGCCGACGGCACGCTAGAACAGCTGACAAAAAAAGAACATTCACAACATCTCAAAGAGATAGAACGTCTGAACAAGCGTTTTGGGGGAATAAAAAACATGACCGAGATTCCTGGCATCATTTTTATCAGTGATGTGCGCATCGAGGCTACTGCCGTTTCTGAATCTCATAAGCTGAACATTCCTATTGTGGGCGTTGTTGATACAAACAGCGATCCAACCCACATCACCCACCCCATACCAGGAAACGATGATGCAATAAAAGCAATATCATTGTATGTCAACATCATTTCTCGAGCGGTAATAGAAGCCGACAAGGAAATTGGACTGGAAATAGTGGCGACCGAAGAAGACTTTAAAGAACAACTAGAAAACACAGAGAACGATCCAAATCGCAGTTCATATACTTCGTACGATGTTGAAGACTATTCAAACTACAAAGCGCATGACGACAAGGAAATATCTGTAGAAAGTTCGGAAGAAGAAGAGATAGCACGTAAATCTGGTATCGAAGAAGATACCCTATACCAATACTAAAAAATCACTGACAAAACCTAAGGAGACAGAAATGGGAACATTGATAGAAGACATAAAGAAACTACGAGCAAAAACAGGGGCTGGCTTTGCCTCGTGCAAAACAGCTTTGGAAAGTTCAAACAACGACTTTGAAAAAGCGGTGCAACACCTAAAGGAAATGGGCTTAGCAGAGGTAGCAAAGCGCAAGGGACGAAACACGAACGAAGGATCCATCTTTACTCTCGTAAAGGGAAATTTTGCTGCAATCTTGGAGCTAAACTGTGAGACCGACTTTGTTGCTCGTAACGAAGACTTCGTGGCACTCGGCGATTCTCTTTTAGAAAGCATCATGGAGAAAAAACCGACAAGCATCACGGACGAGCTCACAGAGCAGGTCAATGCTTGTATTGCAACAATCAAAGAGAACATGAACATCGTACGCTTCAAGATCTTAGAAAAAAAAGACAGTGAGATTTTTAGTGATTACACCCACGGAAGCCCCGCAAAGCTAGGAACCATCGTTCGCTTGGCAACAGAGAGTGGCTCCTCCTCATCTTCAGAAGAGATATCGAAGCTTGCCCAAAACATGGCACTTCATGCAGTGGCAAAAACACCACTCTTCCTCAGCAAGGAAACCGTTGATGAAAGCTATAAGAACGCTCAGCTAGAAATACTAAGAACACAGGTGAGTCGACAAGGAAAAACCGGAGAGCTCCTAGAAAAAATCGTATTAGGAAAATGGAACAAACTCCTCAATGAGATCTGCTTTTTAGAACAATCTTGGGTCTTCAACGAGAAAACCACGGTAAGAAAAGAACTAGAAAAGGCAAAACAAGAGCATGGCGACACGCTAACAGTATGCGATTTTATTGTATACTCATTAGGAGAAGACGAGTAGGAGTACTATGGAACAAGATCAGATACTAGAACAAGCAAAAGAAAAGATGAAGAAAAGTCTCCTGTCCTTTGAGGAACGACTTTCTGCCTTACGAACTGGTCGTGCATCTGTACAGCAGTTCGAAAAGATCATCGTTGAATGCTACGGCTCCAACAGTCCGCTAAAGCAACATGCAAATATCCATGCGCCTGATCCACGACAGATCATCATACAGGTCTGGGATGCCTCCATACTTCCCGATATAGAAAAAGCAATTCGAAAAAACACTGTTTCTCTCAACCCTCAAAACGATGGGAAGACCATACGAATCTCGATACCTCCACTGACACAGGAGACACGACAAGAGAGCGTTAAACTTTCCAAGACCTATGAAGAGGAGGCAAAAGTCGCTATTCGTAATATACGAAGAGAAGCAAACGATAAACTCAAAAAAATGAAACAAGGAAACGAGATCAGTGAGGACGAGCTTAATGACCGCGAACAAGAAGTGCAAAAACTGACTGACAGTTATATAAAACAATTAGATGAGCTCCACGCCATCAAATCAAAAGAAATATCTGATGAGTAGTCGTCCTGATACGAAAACTACTGCAAAAAAAAACATATTTAAAGACCCCTTACATGTAGGGATTATCATGGACGGAAACGGAAGGTGGGCACTTCAGAAGAAGTTAGACCGGACAGACGGACATACAAATGGAATTGACCCCGTCAAGACATCTCTTTTAGCGTCTTTACAGCTAAATATCCCCTACCTATCGCTATTTGTGTTTTCAACAGAAAACTGGAAACGACCAAAATACGAGGTGCAGTTTATCCTGAACCTGCTCTCCACCCGACTAAGAAACAACTACGATTTTTATCGAGAAAACGACATACGCATCATTCATTCAGGAAAAAGAGACGGTCTTTCAAGCAAGGTGCTTCACGAGATTGATTCTGTCATAGACGAAACCAAGGACAACAAGAGCATAACCCTCAACATGGCATTTAACTATGGAGGAAAAGATGAAATTATCAGGGCCATCAAAAAATACATGATGACAGAGCAAAACGCAGACACATTGACCGAAGAAACGTTCTCGCAATATTTTGATTCTCCCGAACTACCCGACATAGACCTTCTTATTCGAACAGGAGAACAAAAACGACTGAGTAATTTTTTACTATGGAAGCTTGCGTATTCTGAGATATACTTTAGCAAGGTTCTCTGGCCAAACTGGACAAAAGATGATTTTCTTGCCGCAATAGATTTTTTTAGGGCACAAAAAAGAAATTTTGGCCTTGTCACAAACAACAGGTCACCATCATGAAAGGACAACGCAACTCCATACAACGACTTGTCATATGCTCTATTAGCATCGTAGTTGTCACCTCGCTTTTTTATCTTCCGTATTATGATTACCTTGCCATAAAACTTGTTGCACTCGCCTTTTTTGTTTTCGCAATCATAGAATTGAACAAGTTTCTTCCAGACTCGCTTTCTTTTCGATACCCTATCATTGCTGTGCTGCTTGGAATCTCGACCTCGGTCATCGTGCTGTTCTTCCAATATACTCCGATCGAATTTTCCCAAAAATTCACTTCGTTTCTAAACCTTCGTTTTATCTTCCTCATTCTCTTTGTGATACTCTCTATAGATTGGATCATCAAAAAGAAAATAGCCTTGGTCTTTAAGAACATTTTTAGAACCTTGTTTTTTCTTGTCTATCCTGGATTTTTAGCATCTTACTTTTTTACGATGTTCAGAATAGATGTCTATCCTATTTTGCATGTCTTTGTATTGGTGAACGTAGTGTTTATAGCGGATGGGCTTTCCTATCTCTGTGGAAAGCTCCTTTCGCCCAAAAAAACCTACTTACCAGACCATATAACCAATATTTCACGCAAGACCCTTGTCGGATATGCAGGTGGTATGATTTTCTCCCTCTACTTCATGTTCGTTATGCGTTTTCTTGTGCCAGCACTTTTCCCTCAACCTCTTTTGATCTTTATCATCTTTTCTATTTTGGTTGTAGCAAGTTCCTTTTTAGGCGACCTATTTGAATCCGCACTAAAAAGAACGGCAAACACAAAGGACAGCGGTTCAATTATGTTAGGAAGAGGAGGAGTTCTCGATAGTCTTGATTCCTTTTTCTTTGCAGCACCAACTTACTATAGTCTCTATAGCTTAGCTCAGCTTTTCTAGCAATATGTCCTTCCTTACCACCCCCACCATCATTTTACTCGGTCTTTTTAGCATAAGCACCATCGTTGTTGTCCATGAATTTGGACACTACATATTTGCTCGGCTTTTCTCTGTAACCGTTCACGAATTCTCCATTGGAATCGGACCACTTATCTTTAAAAGACAAGGAGCCCACACCCTGTTTGCTCTGCGACTTCTTCCATTAGGGGGATATTGTAAACTAGAAAGCGTAGATGTAAGCAAGTTGTCGCATTTGTCAAAAAAAGAAATGTCGGAGCCAGTACCCTTTAGGGTGAACTCGCTCTATTCCATATCCTATCTAAAGAGAATCATCATTCTTTTAGGTGGAGCCTTTGCAAACATACTTCTCTTTGCCCTTCTTTTCTTCACACTGTATCTTTTTTCGTATAAAGAAGATTTCATTTCATCTCACATCGAACCAATAGAAGGACAACCTGCGTACGAGATAGGCTTAGAAATAGGAGATACCATAACACACGTGAACTCCGAGCCAGTAGTCTCGTTTACAGATCTTACCACCATACTCCCTCGATTTACCTCAGAGAAGATTACGTTACAGATCCTGCGCGACGGGAAAGAATACACGTACATGCCCACCCTTAATTCGGAACAACCACTTCTTGGCATTAGACCCTTCATCCCGCCACTTGTTCAAAGCGTTGTCTCTGGCAAAAAAGCAGCCCTATTTGGCTTCCAGGCAGGCGATAGAATCGTAGCAATTCAAGGTATTAAGATAGCAAATGCAATCGACTATTTTTCATTGCTCCAAAACAGCACACAAAGTTCAATCGAATTTCAAATAGAGAGTGCTCTTACTCAGGAAACAATTACGCATACAATCGAATTCAACTCCAATCCTATCCAAGAAATGGGGCTGCGGTTTCCGCAAGAGCTGAAGAAAAAATGGAGCTCTTTTCCTCAATTTACTCAACACATAACATCCCTTCTAAGCAACACCTTTACATCCACTTTTCGAATCCTCTTTCAAGTCCTAACCTTTAATACCAAGGATCTTCGAGAAAACACTTCAGGACCGATTCGTATTATTTCCATCATTGGAAACTCAACACTTGACAATCTTACTACAAGCGGAATAGCTTCAGCGATTTTTCACTTTATACGTATAACGGGAATCATTTCACTCGCAATAGGAATCTTCAATCTATTACCTATTCCGGTTCTTGACGGAGGGCACATTTTGTTCCACAGCATATACAAACTTCGTAGAAAAACACCGAGCTATAAGTCTGTTGCGCGCTACAACAACATAGGAATCATCTTCTTGCTTGCACTCTTTGTTCTTGTTGTCTTCAACGATGTCCGATCTATCCTACAATGGTAGTTAATGGTAATTATCTATGAAACCTATTTCGAATAGCATTTTTCTTGTTATATTATTATCCGTTCTCGTTCCACTCCATTCTCAAAACGATGCAAATACCCAAGAGATCACCCAACCCATCACCCAACCCACCTCCCAACCTATCTCCCAAGCGCGGAAGGTCTCGAATTTCATTCCTAGTCACGAAAGTATCATATTATTCGTAGAAGACCACGACCAAAAACTATACTCTTTGGATCAGAACGCCCTTCTCAAGATACAAGATACCCGAGTCGCGCCCGCACAAAAAACAACAGACGAGGCGAAAGAACAATACACCAGCATCAGCAGAACAAGACTCTCTCATGCATTTTTACGTTTTCCCTATATCATTTCCACCACCATAGACAATGTTATAGAAATCTACGACATCATACAGAAAAGCATTCTTGTACGAACCCATTCTGACGGAAACATCGTACGGCTGTCACAAGACAAAAGACTGCTCCTCTACACCCTGTCATCTAAAATCTACCTCTGGAACATTCCCACACAGGGTCTCCTCCGTTCGATACCCTTCCCCCAAAACAAGATTCCAAAACACATAGAAATAGCGTCTACCAACGAAAACATCATGATCTACTACGATGACGGAACCATACAGTATCGGCAAAGTAGTACGGGGCGAGTGCTCAAAGAGATTACAGAAAGCCCAGTGCTCGAATCCCTCGTGCTAAACAAGAACAGAAGGTTTGCGGTTGGGTTTAACGGTTCAAACCTCATGAGTGTTAACCTTCTTGATGGAAGCATTACAAGCAACCTGCTCTATCCAGAGCGCATCAAAAAAGTAGTGTTCCTACGAGATCTTGATAGCGTTCTTGTTGTAAGCTCCCAACAAAGCAACATGGAGAACGTACAGAGCTACAAGGTTTCAGAAGATGGAAGATTGGAACAAGATGATCTCGTGCGATTGTCTGGTTTGCAAGACATAACGTATATTAGCTATGTCAAGGATAAGTACTTTCTTTTTGGAGAAGCTACTGGGGACATACTGAGCTACAAGACAAACACAAACACGTTTAACCTTGTCTACACAAATGAATCTTCTGCAATCTACGATGCCTTCCCCGTAGATCAAAAACTCTTCCTTGCCCGTTCTGACGGCATCATACATTTTCCTCTTTCACAACTGTTAGGGGATCCATCCAAAAAGAACACCGTAAAGACAAAAACGATTGAGGGAACTCTCTTTCTCCTTGCATATAATGATCCTCAATTCTATCCCATAGAGCCTCTTTTAAAAACACCAAGCACGACAGCGAACATAACGGGCAACGAGCAGCAGTCAACGAGCAACGAGCAGCAGTCAAAGTTTTTTATTGTATCACAAGAGAAGCTCTATCCCCTCCTTTATACCTTTTCAGAAGATCTTACGCTGAGTACCCAAAACCTTCAATTTATACCCTCACAAATCATCAGAACCGAAGAAGACCGAATTCTATACTATAGCGAAGAAGATTCTACCCTAGTCTATAGCCTCCAAGACCAAAGCAGATCCTACACCTTTCTTGGTTCAAGACTTATCTTTAGCACACAACGAACCGCAGAACAGAGTACGATATGGCTAAACGAGGCTCTTCATGAAACTGCTGAGCTTCTTACCGACTCTACGTATACCCGACTATGGAATTATGACTCGAGCATCATAAACGCTCAAATAAGCCCCAAGACAGAACAACTCACACAGCAACCTTTAGTCTTTGAAAACGAAAGCCATCTAAACAGAATAGACATCCCTTTTAACGAGGACGACATCGTCTACTTTGAGGCACTTGACTCTCCAAATGATGTGTTCTTTCTTGTTGTTAACGAAACCGCTTCGCAGAATGACAGAGAGAACAGCACACCTTCCTTACAGTTACCAATTCGTTATCCAAGCAAAAGACTGGTATACTTGCTCTCTGATGTTACAGAACAAAACAGTCAGAGCTTCTTCCCTCTTGCAATTACTGAATTAGGAAGCGTGGAAGACAAAACCATAGTCGAGATCGCAACGTTAGGAAAACAGCAAGAAACACTTCTTATCTTCACATCACAGAACATACTACGTTTTCAGATAAACCTTGAAACAATGAACCTACAGCTGAAATCTAGTTTTCTGTATCCAAAAGATCTAGGAGTTCCTCTTAAAATACGGGTATTTGAAAATTACATCTTCTATGTGGATAGAAACAACGTTGTGAGCACATTGCAAATAGAATCCGACAAAATAGTAAAAATATCCTCTCTGCTACTCACAGAAAACGAAGCTACCGTTGTATATTACTAGCTCTATGCGTTTCCTGTAAATTCTCCTGCCGACCCGATTTCCGAAAACACCATGTCTTTGAACTCATAGTTCAAGGTTCCTACGGGTCCATTTCTCTGCTTGGAAATATTAAGTATAGTCCTCGGGTCCTGTCTACTTGCTCTGTGGAGAAACATAACCACATCTGCATCCTGTTCTATTGCACCAGAATCTCGTATGTTTGCAAGTGTAGGCTCCCTGCCCTCACTGTCTCTATTTAACTGTACAAGAACAACAAAAGGTATCTTTAACTCTCTTGCGAGAGCCTTTAGCGCACGTGATATCTCAGATACCTGTTGAAAGAAGGGTATCGTTTTTTTTCCATCATTCTTCTCGTCGTCATAGCGATGAAAATAATTAATCAAGCCTAAGTAGTCAACAAAAATTATCTCCACTTTTTCTTTGACCACCAAACGTCTCGATTGAATTTTCAAATCAAAAAGACTAAGCGAAGGCACATCAGAGATAAAAAGGTTTGCCTTGTTGAAAGTGCTAATACATCCACTGATATCTTGGAGATGCTGAGTATCCAGCATGTTTTGTCGTATTCGATTGCTTTCTATTCCGGTCATGGCACAGACCATTCGTGAAATGATATCCCTCCCTGACATCTCCAAAGAGAAGAATGCTGCAGGAATGTCCTGGTCTATGGAAATATTTTTCAGAAGATTAAGTGCGAATGCCGTTTTCCCCACAGAAGGTCGAGCCCCAAGAATAATAAGCTCACCTTTCTGAAATCCAGTGAGATATTTATCTAATTCGTCATAGCCGGTTGGAATACCAGAAAATTCACCTTGCTTTTTGTCCATGTTGTCCGAAACAAAAGTAAAAAACTCATCGCTAAATTCACTTGCTCTGTGGTACATGGCACTCTGTGATTTGTTCGTGATATTGAAGATGTTTTTCTCACTTTCTTCAACCACTTTAGATATATCGCTGCTCTCGTTCATTGCTTGCTCTTGCATTTCATACGCATACTTCGTAAGCAACCTACGCTGGCTTTTGTCTACAATAAGATTGACATAATACTGGGCCGCACTTGCACCGACTAGCCCCTTCTCTAAGAGCATGGAAAGATACGATTTCCCACCTGTCTTCTCTAACTTATTGCTTGCAATAAGAAATTCTACAAGGGAAATAAGATCAAGAGGGGTTCCTGTTTCGGATATATCAAGAATTGCGGAAAAGATGATCTGATGTCTTTCAAGATAAAAGTCTGAAGGCGCAGGCAGATGTTCTAAAGAACTTACGAGACCTTCGTCATTGAGCATGACACCCAGAAGAGATTGCTCTGCATCTTCGCTATAAGGAAGTAAATTCTTAGAGGCCATACCGACACGTTCTGTTTTGCATACTCATGTTTTTCGTTATCTTATGTTTAAGCAAAAATTACTTTAATTGCTGTTAGTCGTGACACACAAATGTTCTTGTCACGAGACAGTTCACTGGTTCTGGTTCTTTGTCTTCTTTCTAAGAACTCTTAGATTCGTCTTCTTGAACTTCTGCCTCTGCTGACGTTTCCACTGCTGACGTTTCCATCTCTGCTGGCTCTGCTTCCGCTGGCGCTTCTGGTGTTTCCTGAGTCTCTGCTTGAGATTCCGCATCTACCTGAACTTCCGCTTGGGCTATCGGCGCTTCCTGAGGCGCTGCTTCTGGCGCTACTTCTACTGGCGCTTCCATCTCTGCCACTTCTACCGGCGCTGCTTGAAATTCCATCTCTGCCTGAACTCCAGCCTCGGCTTCGGCTCCAGGATATGCAGCTCCTTCGACCTGTGCTTCCTCTTGAGAAGTCTCTTCAATTTCTTTTGCGAACGCAACAGCACTGTAGTTTTCAGATTCAACCACAAGCGTAAAACGTGCTTCTATACCATGGTAAAGTCTTGTTTCAATTTCATATGACCCTACTGATTTCACCGTGTGTTCTTGCAGGTACACTTGTCGTCTCTGAATTTCTATGCCCTGTTCTTTTAAAAGATCAACTATCATAGTACTGTTTACCGCGCCATATAGCTGTCCGTTTTCGTTTGTTCTTGCCTTTATAGAAAAAGTCTTCTGATCGAGAAGATCCTTTAGGCTAGACTGCTCCGTCCTTTGTTCCTGTTTCCTCTTTTGTATGGACACATACCTACTTTTTAGAATAGATGCATTCTGAGCGTTATACTCTACTCCTTTTTTTTGTGGTAAAACATAGTTGCGTGCGTATCCGCTAGAGATTTCTACGATATCTCCTTCTTCTCCTAAACCATGAATATTTGAATTCAATATTACTTTCATTCCGATCCTCCAAGCTCACCCTTTCTTTTAGACAATTTTTCAATAAATAGAACATCTTGTAAGAGACCACTCAACGCAAGTATAATCAATCCAATCAGTCCTATGTACGGTAATATAATTATAATACAAACACAAATAAAATACAAATCTATACGGGAACTTATTCTATAAAAATAAAGCGTATATAAAACAACGAATCCTCGTAAAACATAAAAGAAGATCGAAACATACAATAAATTGCTAATCATTTCGTGTACAATAGACATTGACTTCAACGAATTCGAAAAAAACAAGGTGCCGAGCAATACCACAATGGTAAGATAGAGCCCTTTTCTTACAATAAAATCTTTTTTGATTTTCTGAAAAAGATATATAAAATACTTATTAAGGTTTAATCGGTGTTTTCTGTGAAGAAACAATATGGCAATGTACCAATTGATGAGAAGCCAACAGATGATACTAAACCATGCAAGATCAACCTGAAAGAATTGAAACATACTCATAAATAGGTCAAGGGTCTCTTGTCCATCTTGCGTGTTTACATTGAAAAGCGGCGAAAAAGCAGCTCCGTTGTCGCTACTTAACACAGAGCGCACCGTAGAGAATATGGGTATACTCCCTAGACGAGCCAACAAAGTACACAGAAGTAGTCGTAATTGCCATTTTAAACGTCGTAAGACAATAAAAGTACTCGCCATGCCAAGCAAGGAATACTGCCACAGCAATTCAAGAAAGAAACTAGTAAGTGTTAGTGGTTCCTGATTACCAAAAGAGGTAAAAACGAACTGAGATAATAGCTGAACGAGTAACGTGAAGCCAAAGCAATACAGTATAACCTTAGAAAAAACGCGATGACCATAGCGATAATTACAATAGAGTAACGGAACCATAAAGAAGAATATGAGTACTCCTGAGGTAAGAAAAAAGGACGTAAGACACGCGTAGTACAATAATATCTTCTGAGGAGTTTGTACTCGTTGTTGTATATCCTTGTTCATAGCCTAGGAAAAATGCTACTATGCAGAGGGTAGGAGCCCAATAAATCGTGCTCGTTTGATTTCCTTTGTCAACTTGCGTTGATTTTTTGCCGAATTTCCCGTAAAGAATGCTGACAAGATTTTCCCTTGAGGAGTAATAAATTCCTTTAGAATCTCAGGTGATTTATAGTCAATGGTAAGTTTCTTTGCCGCAATCTTATCGTATTTCTTGTATTTCCACGATTTATCTCTCTTATTATCACGATCACGAAACCCATCTGGCCTTCTCTCATAGTTTCTGTTTCCTGAAGCTCGATATCCTCCAGATCCAGATTCACCACTCGCTGAAGTTCTTCGATCCGTCTGTGTCGGTCTTGCTG
>JACSEG010000017.1_pt1 | contig 32778 bp, 5 predicted proteins | sample 8225521 | NCBI WGS metagenome assembly JACSEG01 (sample SAMN15705060, study PRJNA637333) | viral metagenome | isolation source: viral RNA from sea star tissue | host: Pisaster ochraceus | place: USA:Santa Cruz | collected 2018
GGTAAGAATACAGAACACGAGTTCGGCAGTGGCGGTTTTTGGAAAGCAAGCGGGAAGAGGAGCTTCGAATCTAGGGGGGCTTGTGGGGTATGTGAATACTAATGTTGAAGTGATAAATGGGTCTGCGGCAGGATCTGTATCAGGAGCCAGGGGGACTGTAGGGGGGCTGGTAGGGTTCAATAGTGGCACTGGGTCAGGGCGGGGGGCAGGATCTGTATCAGGAGCCTTCAGAAATGTAGGAGGTCTGGTGGGTGATAATGCTGGTGGCACGGTAACAGGTTATGCGACAGGAGACGTGACAGGAACCGGTCTTTATGTAGGAGGCTTGGTGGGTCGCAACAATGCCAGTGGCACGGTGGTAGGCTATGCGACAGGAGCCGTATCCGCAGGAAACGAAGCTGGTGTAGGAGGCTTGGTAGGTGAAAATGCTGGCACGGTGACAGGCTATGCGACAGGATCGGTGACAGGATACTCTAGTACAGGAGGCTTGGTGGGTATAAATACTGGCAATGCGGCGATTGCGACAGGCTATGCGAGAGGATCGGTAACAGGAACCGATAATGTAGGAGGCTTGGTGGGTCAAAATGCTAGTGCTGCGACTGCGATAGGCTATGCACGAGGTATTGTAAGACGAGTTATTGATACCACTACTGAAATGAGTACTGCTTTTGGAAAGACGGTCGGGTTACACGAGGGGGCAGCGATAACCACCTATAGCTCAGGTGCAACATCCGAGAGCCAGATCTATGACGGAGAGACAGGAACAACTGATTTAGCGGACACGACCGGAGAAAGCGGTACTGAAGTAACTGTTAGTAGCTCAACAGTACAAACTGAATTCAGCTTCTTTGACACGTCACTTAGTGATGAATGGACATGGATTGATGGTAATTGGCCTGCGATTAACATTGGATACACCCAACTTGCAGTCGACCAGCCAATAAGCCCAGCACCGTAAGTGTTGTCTTCTTAGCGCTGATCGAACACAGAGAACAGCAGATTAACCCGCAAGTACAGTCGTACTTGCGGGTTGTTAATCTGTTGTCTTTCCGAGCACCTCGTGGTCGGGAATACAGACTACGCGTAGTGCGGGTTTGTTGTGGATCTGGGAGTACAGACTATAAGCTGTGCTACAGACCAAAATACTCAGGTTTTTTTAGCGAAACTTGTAATATCATACAGAGAGTAGACCAAAATATTCAGGTTTTTTAGTGAAACTTGTAATATCATACCCCAAAATATTCAAAAAAAACACTAAAATAATAACACTAATTACTAGCAATAATGCTATAATATACTACAATAATGAGTAACCCCAAGGGTTAATGAGTAACCCCAAGGGTTTTCAAAAGGAGAACTAATATGACGATCAAACAAAAAGAAACAAAGAACAAATGTATGAATATAAAAACAAGCGTGTACTTGATTCTAATTGGATCAATACTATTCGCATTTTCGTGTAATCCCCCCGTTGTGGATGTGGGAATTAATCCCTCTGCCCCAGGAGCAGTTACAGACTTAGCGGTAGTCGATGAGAGCATAGAGAATACTTCTTTTGTGGTACAGTGGACCGCCCCTGAAGAAACAGGCACGAAGGAAGACGGCACAGCATTAACGCCAGACGAAGTTGAATATCGCAGCTATTATGTTGTAAGAACCGAAGATCAGACCTCAATACCTAGTGCACAATCTATTAAAGAAAACCCCAACACCGAAACTCAACCCCTGACAAAAATTCCCCAATCTCAAGTAGGAGTTTTCAATGCAAAACAAGAGGGACTGCTGTCTAACACCCGTTATTTTGTAATAGTAGCAAGTTATAATTCCTCTTCGCCAGAATTAGAGACACTATCGAGTACAGTATTAGAAGTAGATACCAAAGACGAATCCACTCCTCCCGGAGCGGTCACAAATTTTACTATAGACACATCGACCATAAAGAGCGGTGAATTTAAGGTACGGTGGGTCGGTCCCGAAGAAACAGGCACAGGTCCAGACGGCACCGCACTAACGCCTGAAGAGGTCGGCTACCGCATCTACTATGTTGCAGGAACCGAAGACCAAGAACTATCAGCAGCGACAATCAGAGAAAATCTCGACAGCTTAACCCAAATTAAACAAGTAAAAAACACTATGAGCACGATAATTTTTGGCCTAACACCAGAAACACACTACTCCGTAACGATAGCAAGTTACAATACTCTTGCACCACAATTAGCGACTGCATCGAACGAAGTAAAAACAGCAAAGACCAGTGCTGCAGATGATTTGAATTTTGAAAAGACTCTCGCCTATGAAAAAGGAGAAGGAACATTTTATGACGCGATAGAGGAAGAATACAGATATACTTTTGGATTCGAAACCCCCCAAATGATAATTCCCGATCCTAATACCGTGTCAAGTGTTGTTGGTGACGCGGTGATAAGCTATAGTCTCGAGAAAGACGGCGATGGCCCTGATTTCATCTTAGCCTCTTCGACAAGCAACGAAGCAGCCATAGGCATTGTAAGTGGTGGTGCTCTCAGTGATGGTACTACCGTTGATGATACTATCGCTGATGGTACTATCATAGTTAATCCGACTGCAAATACAGGGACAGTGACTTACCTTGTACGAGTATCAGCAGTCGGTTATAACACGCAAAGTGTACCACTCACCATCACTGTTGTGCCAGCTGAGTTTACAGGAACTTTAGCGTATGACCAAGAAACATACAGCTATACTTTTGGATTCGAAACCCAAACGATAAGTCCCGATACCATACTAAGTGCTGGTGAAGGCACGGTGATAAACTATAGCCTCATGAAAGACGAGGGCGATGATTTCATCTTAGCCTCTTCGACAAGCAACGAAGCAGCCATAAGCATTGCAGGTGATGGTACTATCAATGATGATACTATCGCTGATGGTACTATCATAGTTAATCCGACTACAGATGTAGGGACAGCGACCTACACTGTACGGGCAGAAGCAACTGGCTATAACTCGCAAAGTGTAACACTCACCATCACTGTTGTGCCAGCTGAGTTTACAGGAACTTTAGCTTATGGAACAGGAACAGGAACATCTTATGACATGGTAGAGGAAGATTATAGATATATTATTGGATTCGAAACCCCCCAAACGATAAGTCCCGATGCCGATACCATGCTAAGTGCTGGTGAAGGTGTGGTGATAAACTATAGCCTCATGAAAGACGAGGGCGATGATTTCATCTTAGACTCTTCGACAAGCAACGAAGCAGCCATAGGCATTGTAAGTGGTGGTACTCTCAATGATGGTACTATCGTTGATGATACTATCGCTGATGGTACTATCATAGTTAATCCGACTACAGATATAGGGTCAGCGACCTACACTGTACGGGCAGAAGCAACTGGTCATAACTCGCAAAGTGTAACACTCACCATCACCGTTGTGTTAGCTGAGTTTACAGGAACTTTAGCTTATGGAATAGGAACATACAGCTATAATTTTCTTGGATTCGAAACTCCTAAAACGATAAGTCCCGATACCGATACCATGCTAAGTGCTGGTGCAGGTGTGGAGATAAAATATATTCTCGAGAAAGACAGTGGTGTGGATTTTATTCAAGACTCTTCGCAAGGCAATGAAAACGAAGCAGCCATAGGCATAGATGAAGATAGTGGTATTATCACAGTCAATCCGACCACAGACGCAGGAACAGTGACCTACACTGTACGGGCAGAAGCAGATGGCTATGCTACAAAAGAAGCGTCTCTCACCATCACCGTTAATGCATCCGATTTTGATGGAGATCTAGCTTATGATCCTGTAACGTATGAGTATATTCAAGGATCTCAACACACCATTACACCTGAATCTAAGCCGACCAAACCCGCTGACGAAACGAGAAGCGTAACCATACGTTATAGTTTAACAAAATCTCTTGGCGTTGAATTTACTCCCAATGCGCCAGATATAGACGACGTCAGCGGTGTAATCACGATCTACCCGACCGATAATATAGGGTCAGCGACTTACACTGTACGAGCAGAAGCAGGTGGTCACAACCCAAAAGAAGTAACGATCACCATTGTTATTATCGAAAATGTAAACGCAGGCAAAGTCGGAGTAAGCATGTACTATAGTGCGGGCGAGACAACGGACATAATCCCTGTGGGGCTTGGACAAGCCATAGCAGATGATAGTAGTAGTGCGTTTGCTCTCGGAGACAACGATGTAATCCTTACTATTTCGAGTCTTGATGAATTTGATACCACGGGTCTTGTTGGGAATTATACCATATCTTTTGGTCCTACTACAGATAACTATACTGGAAACTATGAAAAATTGGCCAGTGATAAAAGCCTACAAATATTGAAATCAGAATTAGAAGCCAACTCTTTTCCTTTTGATATAGATGAAGCAGTGATAAGCATATCGGGTCCAAGCATTACAGGCACACCGCATGTAGCTACGTATCTTCCAGAGGATATATACGATAGTCGAGATTTGCAAGCAATGAGAATTGGACTAGAGAGAGCGTATGAACTAAAGCGGAATATCGAGTTTCCTTCTGTGAATGCGAATGAAAGCAACTACGAGGCAGTGGGCACCAATGACGATCCGTTTACAGGAAGCCTCGGAGGCGCGATCTATACCATATCGGGAATACAGATAGAAAGTGATACTCCTACTGCTTACCAGGGAATCTTTGGAGTCATGCAAGTGGGCGCGGTCGAAAAAATAGCGGCGCAGAATCTTGAACTAAAAAATTTCAAGATCACAGGGAGCGCTTATGCGGGATACCTCGCGGGCTGGATAAAGCAAGGCACGGTGGACAACGTACATGGAGAAGTCGACGATGCCAATGCAGGCAAGGTAGTAGTAAGTGATGTTTCAGGCTTTGGGGGAGGACTTTTTGGTCTTGCGGGAACAGCCCCCCCAACAAACACAGGAGGGGGCGAAGTAAGAATACAAAATACGAGTTCAGCGGTGACAGTTTCTGGAGGAACGACTTCAAGTTATATAGGTGGTCTTATAGGATATACAGGTGAGGATGTTAAGCTGACAGACAGTTCTGCGACTGGGGCCGTAACAGGAGAAAATAGTGTAGGAGGTCTGGTGGGTCATAGTAAAGAAGGCGCTGTGTCAAATAGCTATGCGATCGGATCGGTAACAGGAAGTAATTTCCTTATAGGTGGTTTGGTGGGCAACAATGAGGGTGGTCCTGTGCCACGTAGCTATGCGACTGGTGATGTGACAGGAAGTAATAGTGTGGGAGGTCTGGTGGGCAGAAATTCTAACCAGGGCAAGGTGATAGGTTATGCGACTGGTAATGTGATAGGAAGTAACGAGGATATAGGAGGCTTGGTAGGTGACAATCGTGGTGCCTTTATAACAGGCAATGCGATAGGAAACGTGGAAGGAAAAAGCAAGGTAGGAGGTCTGGTAGGTTTCAATGATGGTGATGCTAGTGTGTCAGTTAGCTATGCGACTGGTGATGTGAGAGGAAGTGGAGACAGGGTAGGAGGTCTGGTAGGTTCTAATGAGGGCTATGTAGCAGGCTATGCGACTGGGCCGGTAATTGCGGAAGGGGCTGCGACAGATGAAGGTAAGACTAATGATCATGTAGGAGGCTTGGTTGGTTACAATGCTAATTATGGCGCGGTGACAGGCTATGCGACTGGACCTGTGACAGGAAGTGGAGATAATGTAGGCGGCTTGGTTGGTTACAACAAAGGTTCTGCGGACGGTTATGCGACTGGGTCTGTGACAGGGAGTAGCAAGGATGTAGGAGGTCTGGTAGGTCTTAATGAGGGCACTGCGACAGGCTATGCGACTAGTGATGTGATAGGAAGTGGAGATAATGTAGGCGGCTTGGTGGGTAACAATAGCGGCACTGCGAGAGGCTATGCGACTGGGCCTGCGACTGGGTCTGTGACAGGAAGTGGAGATAATGTAGGCGGCTTGGTGGGTAACAATAGCGGCACTGCGACAGGCTATGCGACTAGAAATGTGGAAGGAAGTAGTAACGTAGGCGGCTTGGCGGGTAACAATAGCGGCACTGCGAGAGGCTATGCGACTGGTGATGTGACAGGAAGTGGAGATAATGTAGGTGGCTTGGCGGGTTACAATAGCAGCATGGTGACAGGCTATGCACGAGGTATTATCAGACGAAGCGGTGGGACGAGTCTTGGTTTCGGAAACACGATCGGAAACGCTGCTGCTGGAACGCACGTTTCATACAGTTCAAGTTTAATGACCGAGAGTCAGGTCTATGACGGAGAGACAGGAACGACCGCGTTTGCAAATGCGGACCAAAGGACTGGAGCCGATGGCACCGAAGTGACTGTTGATGACACAACAACGCAAACGACGTTTAGTAATTTTGTCTTTAGCACTACGTCCGGTGAATGGACATGGGTCGCCGGTAATTGGCCAGCGATCAATATCGGAGATGATATCAAGTCCGCGGACGAACAGCCGATAACTCCGTAAGTCAGACGGTCAGGTAGTCAGATGACCAGCGACTTGCTTTCTTTTGCAAGAACACCCTCTTGCTCCAGAAACCGCAAGTCAACGGTCGACTGACCAAAGATAGTCGCGCGCAGCACGCACGATTAATCTGTAGTACAGTATTTTGTAGTATAGAGATATAGAGAAAGTGTTCTATAAGTAGAGCGACCCGGAATACGGGTCGTACTACTGCCATCCTAAGGCTAAAGCAAGCGTAAAGCAAGCTAGTCTAATAATAAATCATAAAGCAATCATAAAGTAATCCTAAAGCAAACTAAATTAAAAACATGCTATACTAAAGTAGTATGTAGGGTGTTATTTCTAAACAAAATTTAGATAAAATTACTAATTATACACAATAGTACAATAACAAGTCACCCTTTAGCCAGTAAAAGGAGCATCATATGACAATCCCCCGAAAACACAACAAAGCCCGTAGCAAATTCAGAGCTTTAAGAGCAGTAGTTGGCTTAGCCCCAGACCTCGATCCAACCCCAAAAGCAGCCCCCAAAGCAACTTTAGGAGCAACCTCAGGAGCAACCTCAGGAGCAACTTTAGGGACAACCTTGCTTGCAATTGCATTCCTTATACTCGGCGGATCAATACTCCTCGCGTTTTCCTGTGCTCCCGCTGGTGTGGGTGGTCCCGCTGGTCCTGATGGAGAGTTTGTTGCTCCAGGATCAGTGGTAGACTTGAGTATAGACGAAGCGAGCACAGACAGCACTTCTCTTGTGGTGCGGTGGGCTGTCCCCACAGAAACAGTCATAACGCCAGATGGAACGGCGCTCAGCCCGGATGAGATTGTCTACCGTGTCTACTATCTTGCGGAAACCACGGACCAAACTACAGATCAAACCACGGGTCAAACTACAAGTCAAACTGTACCTAGCGCAGAATCTATCAAGCAAAATCCCGATACCAAAACTCAAGATGTCCCAGGAACTTCTTTTACAAGACTTGTGAACTTAGAACCAGGCACACGCTATTTTATAACGATAGATAGTGGATACGCTGTTTCAAGAGATGCAAGCGAGGAAGCGGGAGAACCAGGATTTGGCACGACCTCCTGGAGATTGGGGAGAGCAACATCTCGGGCAGTAGCCATTGGACGTTCTCGTGAATCAGGTTTGTCTTTTGATGGATATTTAAGCTATGCACGATTAGAGTACAGATATCTTAGTGGATTTTTCGATCAAACAATAGAACCCACCACAAGACCTACCGTAGCTCCATCATCGTTTGCCAGTGGAGATGTTGTGCCGATAACCTATAGTCTTGAGAAAATAGGTGATGCAAATTTTGATCCTGTGTCGGCCATAGACGAAGACAGTGGTGTTATCACGATCAATTCGACTACAGATGTAGGAATAGCCAGCTACCATGTACGAGCAGAAGCTGAAGGTTACAACACACAGGCTGAAACACTGACTATCATTGTCAACGAGGGATTACAAGTACATACGTATCGTAGCACGACAACGAGGGTTGCTCCAGTAAAACTTGGACAAGCGATAGCAGATAGTGGTACGTTTGCGGACGAGGGGGTAATCCTTACTGTATTTGGCCTTATGGACGGGGAACAGTATGCCATATACTTTGGATCCGAAGAAGGCAACTATAACGGAGGGAGCTATTTGAAAATAGCCAGCGATAGCACAATCACAATACAGAAATCGGAATTAGCAGCGTATTCTTTTTCTTTTGCAGATGGAGCGGTGATAGGTCTGTTGGGGCCCGACATCACAAGAACACAACATGTGGCTACGTATTTTCCCTCGAATATATACGACTATCACGATCTGCAAGCCATGAGGGTAGACCTAAGTCGAGATTATGTGCTGCAGAACAATATCGAGTTTCCTTCGACAGTAGCTGGGGCAAGCAACTATGAGGCAGTAGGGGATAGGTACAGTCCGTTTGAAGGAAGCCTTCGTGGCGAGGGCTACTCCATAGCGGGTGTACAGATAGTGAGTTCTGATGATGATTATCAAGGGCTCTTTGGGGTAATGGAAGCAAGTGCGGTCGATACAGTCGTAGCACAGAATCTTGTACTACGAGATTTCAAGATTGCGGGGAGTTCTGCTGTGGGATCCCTTGTAGGTTGGATAAAGACAGGCACGATAGATACTGTAAACGTAGTGGTTAGTGATGCTGATGCGGGCAAAGTAGAGATAAGTGGTGATGGTAGTAGTGCTGGAGGAGGGCTTGTTGGTCGTGTAGGTATGGGTGCAACGAGCGTACTGGTAAAAATACAAAACACGAGTTCGGCGGTAGCGGTTGTTGGATCGGCAGTAGGTTCGAACTCCATAGGTGGTCTTATAGGAGAGCAGCGTGGTGATGGTATGCTGACAGCAAGTTTTGCGACTGGGTCGGTGGAAGGGAGTTCTTTTGTAGGTGGCTTGGTTGGGTACAATAGTGACGGTGCTGTGTCAGGTTATGCGACAGGCAGCGTGACAGGAAATGCTCTTGTGGGCGGCTTGGTGGGATACAATAGGATCGGCAGTGTAATAGGCTATGCGATAGGAGATGTGACAGGAAGGAATAATAATATAGGGGGCTTGGTTGGGTACAATAGTGCTGGCACGGTAACAGGCTATGCGACAGGATCGGTGCGAGGAAGTGGTGATGACGTAGGCGGCTTGGTGGGGTACCATAATAATGGTGGCACGGTAACAGGCTACGCGACAGGATCGGTGGCAGGAGACTCTCATGTAGGAGGCTTGGTGGGTCAAAGTCGTGATGGCACGGTGGCAGGCTATACGACAGGAGAAGTGACAGGAAATGATAGAGTAGGAGGTTTGATAGGACGTGTGAGTAGTAGTGGTATTGTGTCAGGTTATGCACGAGGTGTTGTGAGACGAAGCAACGGGACGAATCTTGAGTTCGGAAAGACGATCGGGTATAGTGAGCTTGGACAAATGTATACGTACAGTTCGGCCGATAGGGTGTCCGAGAGCAAGATCTACGATGGGATCACAGGGACGACCGCGTTGACAGGTGTCGCTGGAATCGATGGCACCGCAACGAGCATTAGTGATTCAACAACGCAAGCGATATTCCCTGAACTTAGCTTTGGCGTTGATCTCGGTGAATGGACATGGGTAGAAGATGGCAGGTGGCCTGCGATAAACATAGGAGATGATGTTAGGCCCACAAGAGGACAGCCACTAGATTCCTGTGTTTCTGCGGATTCATTAGAGCAGTGTTTCGCAGTATTGGGATTACAAGTAAGTACGTATTATAATACTACTGACAGTAGTGACACTACTGTCAGTAGTGAAGATCTCCCCGTAGAACTTGGGCAAGCGATAGCAGATGATAGTAGTGGTGCGTTTGCGTTGCCAGACGACGCAGTAATCCTTACTATTTCGAATCTTGCGAATGGGGTCCACACCATACATCTTGGATCTGTAGGAAGTGGAGGGAGTGTAGGAAGTGGAGGAAGTGGAGGGGTAAACGATTATAGCGGAACGAGCTATACGAAAACAAGTAGCAGCGGTGCCCTAGAAATACGAAAGTCAGAATTAGCAGAAGCAGTAGCAGAATCTTTTGAGAATAGATTTGAGAATAGGTTTGTGATAGGTATATCAGGACGAAGTATTCCAAGCATACAGCATGTAGCGACGTATGTTCCATCGAACATATATGGTCGTCACGACCTGCAAGCCATGAGAGTCGATCTAGCGGGGGACTACACACTCCAGAACAACATCGAGTTTTCCTCTGCGAATGCGGGCGCAAGCACAGTCGCAAGCAATTACGAAGCAGTAGGTGATGACGACACTCCGTTTACGGGTAGTCTCGATGGCGCAAACGGATCGGACAGCGATTACACTGTCTATAGCATAAGTGGAATACGGATCGGCAGTTCCGACAATTATCAAGGACTCTTTGGAGTAGTGGAAGCAAGCTCGGTCGATGCGGTAGCAGCACAGAATCTTGTGCTACGAGATTTCAAGATTACGGGAAACGCCTATGTGGGATCCCTTGCAGGTTGGGTAAAGAAAGGCACGGTGGACAATGTACGCGTAGAGGTCAGCGATGCCGATGCAGGCAAGGTAGAGGTGAGTGGCGATTTAAATGATTATGGCTATGGAGGAGGACTTGTTGGCAGTGCGGGAACAGGTGAAGGAAGCGCACAGGTAAGAATACAGAATACGAGCTCGGGAGTAGTCGTTGTTGGAACGGGAACAGAATTGAGTGACATAGGTGGTTTTGGTGGACTTGTAGGACAGATAAGTAGTAATGGCACGCTGACAGGAAGCTATGCGACAGGGTCGGTGATAGGAGGAATTTTTGTAGGAGGCTTAGTAGGTGACAATGCTGGCACGGTGTCTGGTTATGCGACTGGGTCGGTAGCAGGAGATGATTTTGTAGGAGGCTTGGTAGGTGACAATGCTGGCACTGTGTCTGGTTATGCGACTGGGTCGGTAGCAGGAAGTGATAGAGCAGGAGGCCTGGTAGGTGGCAATGCTGGCTCGGTGTCTGGGTATGCGACTGGATTGGTAGCAGGAGATGATTTTGTAGGAGGTCTGGTAGGTGGCAATGCTGGCTCTGTGACAGGGTATGCACGAGGTACCGTCAGACGAACAGGCAGAAGAACGACTGCTTTTGGAAAGACGATTGGGACAGACTTAGAAGCGTCAACAACCTATAGTTCAACAACTTATAGTTCAACAATAGAGAGCAGGGTCTACAACGGATCCATAGGGACAACTGTGTTAACAGGAAGAGATGGAGATATATCAGATGGTACCGCATTGATCGTTGATAGCACAACAACGCGAGCTGTATTTTCTGGATTTACTTTTGGTGTTACTGTAGGACAGTGGACATGGGTGGACGATGGTATGTGGCCTGCGATAAACATCGGCAACGAGACCAAGCCTGCGAATGAACAGCCAATAGAATCATGTATTTTTGCAGAGTCTTTAGAGCAATGTCGAATGGCAACTGAACTACAAGCAAGTACGTATTATAGTGCGGCTGATACTATCGTAAGGGAAGCACTTCCTGTGGGGCTTGGACAAGCGATAGTAGATGATAGTAGTAATGCGTTTGCGTTGGCAGATGATGCAGTAATTCTTACTATCTCGAATCTTATAAACGGAGATTACACCATACATTTTGGATTCGAGAAAGACAATTATGTTGTAATGAACGATTCGAAGACAGTAAGTAATGGAAGTCTAGAAATACTAAAATCAGATATAACGACTAGCTCTTTTTCTTTTTCAGATGGAGCGTTGATAAGTCTGTCGGGACCTAACTTTGCAGGCGTACATCATGTAGCAACGTATCGTCCATCGAACATATACGGTCGTCAAGACTTACAAGCAATGAGGGTCAGTGTAAGCGGGGACTACGTGTTGAAAACTGACATTGAGTTTCCCTCTGTGGAAGCGGACGCGGACGCGGGCACTGGCACGATCGTAAGCAATTACGAAGCGGTGGGTAATTACTACATTCCGTTTACGGGAAGTCTTGACGGAGCAGGCTACACCATAACAGGCATACAGATAGAAAGATCTTATGATAATTACCAAGGACTCTTTGGGCTCGTGGAGGCAAGTACGGTCGATGCGGTGATAGCACAAAATCTTGTGCTGAATGATTTCAAGATTACAGGGTATAGCTATGTGGGTTCTCTGGCAGGCTGGATAAAACAAGGTACGGTGGATGGTGTGCACGTGGAAGTGGGTGCTTTTGTGACAGAGTCGGTGGAAGGGTCGGTGACAGGGAGTTCTTTTGTAGGCGGCTTGGTGGGCAGGAATGAGGGCACCGTGGAGAACAGCCATGTGACAGGGGATGTGACAGGAAGGAGCTCTGTAGGCGGCTTGGTGGGCAGTAATGAGGGCACCGTGGAGGACAGCCATGCGACAGGGGATGTGACAGGGGATGTGACAGGAGCTTATAACGCAGGAGGTTTGGTGGGTTTCAATAGAGGCACAGTGATAGAAAGTTATGCGACAGGGGATGCAACAGGAGCCTTTAGCGTAGGCGGCTTGGTGGGCAGGAATGATGGAGCTGGCTCTTCTGTGACAGGCTATGCGACAGGAGACGTGATAGGAGGTAATTATGTAGGCGGATTGGTGGGCAGGAATGAAGGCACTATCTCTTTTGTGACAGGCTATGCGACAGGGGATGTGGCAGGAAGTAATAATTTTGTAGGAGGTTTGGTGGGCAGAAATTTTGGGACTGGTTCTTCTATGACAGGCTATGCGACAGGGGATGTGACAGGTGGTGGCTATGTAGGGGGCTTGGTGGGCTACAATAGAGGCACTGGCTCTTCTGTGTCAGGCTATGCGACAGGGGATGTGACAGGAGATAGGGAAGTAGGCGGTTTGGTGGGCTTGAATTATAGCACCGTGATAGGCTATGCACGAGGTATTGTGCGACGATCCAGTGGAACAAGCCTTGCTTTCGGAAAGACAATAGGGAAGACAGATACTGGAACGCATGTAACCTATAATATAGTACCCGAGAGCCGGCTCTACAACGGAGCTAGCGGGACGATAGCGTTGACAAACACGACTGGAGTCGATGGCACCGCGGTGATCTCTACTAGTTCTATAGTGCAAAACTTGTTTTCTGGTTTTATCTTTAATTCTTTTCTAATAGGAAGATGGAAATGGGTAGGCAATGGCAAGTTGCCCGCGATAAACATCGGTAACAATATCAAGCCCACGGACGAACAGCCAATAGATCTCTGTTTTACAGAACCATCAGAACAATGTCAAATAGTGTCTAACCCACAAGCGAGTACGTATCGTAGTACGGTAATAAACGCACTTCCTGTAGAGTTAGGACAAGCGATAGTAGATAGGGGGGTGTTTTCGCTAGGATACTTTGAAAATATACTTACTGTCTATGGTCTTGCAAACGGAGACTATACCATACACTTTGGATCTGCAGCAGGCGGTGCCTATGGCAGGAGCTATTCGAAGACTGCAAGCAATGGAAGCATAGAAGTACGGAAATCAGAATTAACGACTCATTCTTTTTCTTTTGTGGATGGAGCAGTAATAGGCATATCAGGACCTGGTATCGCAAACACCAAGCATATGGCAACGTATTATCCATCGAACATATACGGTCATCACGACCTGCAAGCAATGAGGCAGGACCTAGCCCGAGACTATGTGCTAAAGAAAGATGTCGAGTTTCCCTCTGAGGAAGCGGGTACTGGCACGATCGTAAGCAATTACGAAACGGTAGGCAGTTACAGCAATCCGTTTACGGGAAGTCTTGGCGGAGCAGGCTACACAATAACAGGCATACAGATAAAAAGCCCCGATGATAGTTACCAAGGACTCTTTGGGGTGCTGGAAGCGGAAGCGAACAACATCGTGATAGTACAGAATCTTGTGCTACAAGATTTCAAGATTATGGGGGGATACTATGTGGGTTCTCTGGTAGGCGCGATAAGGCAGGGTACGGTGGACAGTGTACACGTGGAAGTGAGTGCCCCTGACACAGGTTATGTGACAGGAGACTCTCGTGTAGGAGGCTTGGTGGGTTGGAATGATGGCACTGTGGAGAACAGCCATACGATAGGAGATGTGACAGGAGACTCTTATGTAGGTGGCTTGGTGGGCAGGAATGAGGAGGGCACCGTAAAGGACAGCTATGCGACAGGTGATGTGACAGGAGAAGATTCAGTAGGAGGCTTGGTGGGCAGGAATGAGGAGGGCACCGTAAAGGACAGCTATGCGACAGGGGATGTGACAGGGAATGTGATAGGGGATGTGGCAGGAAGTATTTATATAGGTGGCTTGCTGGGCTGGAATGGGGGCACTGTGGAGGACAGCTATGCAACAGGATCAGTGTTAGGAAGTAGTTATGTAGGAGGCTTGGTAGGTAACAATGAAAGCACCGTGGAGGATAGCTATGCAACAGGAGATGTGACAGGATACCGTAGTCCTGTAGGAGGCTTGGTAGGTAACAATGAAAGCACCGTGGAGGACAGCTATGCGATAGGATCAGTGTTAGGAAGTAGTTCTGTAGGAGGCTTGGTGGGCAGTAATGGGGGCACCGCGGAGGGCAACTATGCGACAGGAAATGTGACAGGAACTGTTCGCTTTGTAGGAGGCTTGGTGGGCTACAATGAGGGCGACGGAAGCACTGTAGCAGGCTATGCGACAGGGGATGTGATAGGAGGTAATTCTGTAGGAGGCTTGGTGGGCTCCAATGAGGGCGGGGGCACTGTGGTAGGTTATGCGACAGGTAATGTGGCAGGAACTGGTTCTATAGGAGGCTTGGTGGGCGCCAATGCTTTTACTGTATATGGTGCTGGCGTTGTAACAGGCTATGCGACAGGGGATGTGGAGGGAATTGGTAACTTTATAGAGTTTACAGGAGGCTTGGTGGGTAACAATACTGGCACCGTGGTAGGCTATGCGACAGGATCGGTGACAGGGGATGTGGGAGGATTTTATGGTAGCGCTGTAGGAGGCTTGGTGGGTCGCGGTCGTAGTAGCAGTCTTGGTGGCGGTTCCGTGGCAGGCTATGCACGGGGTGTCGTGAGACGAGCCAGAGGAGGGGGTCTTTATATAGGAAAAACGATTGGATCTCGCCTAGAAAGCTCGTCTGCAACGTATAACTCTAGACCCGAGAGCAGAATCTACAGCGGATATAGTGGGACAGTCGTGTTGGGAGGTACGGTTGGAATAAATGGCACTGAAGTGACTGTTGATGCATCAACAACGCAAACGAGGTTCTCGAGACTCACCTTCGGCACCGAACTCGGTGAGTGGATATGGGTCGCTGGAAAATGGCCTGCGATAAACATTGGTGACGAGATCAAACCTGCGAGAGAACAGCCAATAGACCCGGACTACCTGCAATAGTGTCTATTCTGCGCGGGAAAGTATAGATTCCGCGCGGGATGCTTGAGTTCTTGCGAGTGTAGGCTAAACTCCAAGCACGATCTTCCGACTCGTTACTGCCTTTTTTTCGACTAAGATTAAAGGACACACCGAAAGCAAACTAAAGCAAACAAAAACACACACCGAAAGCAAAACAAAATAAAATACACACAAAAGTAAACTAAAGAATACATAAAAGCAAATTTAATTAAATAAAAAGGTCAATTTTAACACACACAATTAAAAAAATATGACATAATAAAATCATATTATAAGTATTGTTTTAAATAAAAGTATTTATTAGAACATAATAATACAATAATAACACATTTTAATAAATAAAAAAATAAATAAAAATAAATAAAAAAGGAGTATTATATGATAATACCAAAAAATAAACAGAGTAAACGACGGAACGAAACTCGTAGCAAATTCACAGCCTCAGGAACAGTCCCTGGTTCAATCCTACTGAGCATGGGATTGATGGGATTGATGCTCCTTGCTTTTTCGTGTGCTCCAGCCAGTATAGGTGGAGAGCTTGTTGCTCCAGGAGCAGTTGTAGACTTGGGCATAGACAAGGCGAGTGTAGATAGCACTTCTCTTATGGTGCAGTGGGCTGTCCCCACAGAAACAGTCACAAAGCCAGATGGAACGGCAGTCAGTCCGGATGAGATTGTTTACCGCGTCTACTATCTTGCAGAAACCACAGGTCGAACCACAGGTCAAACCACAGGTCGAACAGTGCCCAGCGCAGAATCTATCAAGCAGAACCCTGACACCAAAACTCAAGATGTTTCAGGAGTTTCTTATGTAAGACTTGTGAACCTAGAGCCAGGCACACGCTATTTTATAACGATAGATAGCGGATACGCTACCAGAAGTGTAAGCGAAGCAGCGGAAGAACCAGGACTTGGTGCAGCTTCTTGGAGATTAGGGAGAGCAACATCTCGGGCAGTAGCCGTTGGACGTTCTGGTGAATCAGAGTTGTCTTTCAATGGATATTTAAGCTATGCACAACTAGAGTATAGATATCTTAGTGGATTTTCAATTCAAACGATAGAACCCACTAAAAGACCTACGGTACCTTCGTCACCATTTACTGGTAGAAATGTACCGATAACCTATAGTCTTGAGAAAATAGGTGATACAAATTTTGATCCTATATCCGCTATAGACGAAGACAGTGGTGTTGTTACGGTTAATTCGACTACAGACAAAGGAGTAGCTAGCTACCATATACGAGCAGAAGCCGAAGGCTACAATGCACAGACCGAAACACTGACTATCATTGTCAATGAGCTACTACAAGTAACTACGTATTATGACAGTGGCACGACAACAAGAGCAGCTCCTGTAGAGATCGGGCAAGCAACGGCAGATCGTGGTATATTTTCCTTGGAGGACACTGACATAGTTCTTACTATTCCAAATCTTGCAAATGGAGCCTACGAGATACACTTTGGATCCGAAGAGGGTAACTACAATAAGGGGAGCTACTCGAAAACAATCCGTAATGGAAGCCTAAAAATACGAAAATCAGAATTGTCTGCGCACTCTTTTCCTTTTTTGGATGGAGCAGTGATAGGCATATTGGGGCTTGGTGTTACAAGAACACAACATGTGGCTACGTATGTTCCATCAAACATATATAGCTACCGAGATTTGCAAGCAATGAGAATAGATCTAGATCGAGACTATATATTAAAGAACGACATAGATTTTCCAAACACAGGTGTAGCAAACTATGAAGCAGTAGGAAGAGATAAGGACTTCCCGTTTACAGGAAGCCTTAATGGTGAAAACTACTCTATAGTGGGCATAGAGATAAACGCTCCATACAGTAATTATCAAGGACTTTTTGGAGTAATGGAAGCAGCCTCAGTAGATGATGTGGTAGTACAGAATCTTGTGCTACGAGATTTCATTATTTTTGGGAAATTCGCTGTGGGGTCTCTTGCGGGTCAGCTAGAACGAGGTACAGTGGACAACGTACACGTTGAAGTGAGTACTCCTAGTGCAGGCAAGGTAGAAGTAGATGGTAGTGGCTATGGAGGAGGACTTATTGGTAGTGTGGCAGGTGAAGATTCGTCTGGCATACAAGTAAAAATACTAAACGCGAGTTCAACGGTAGCAGTCACTGGGGCGTCATTTGGTTCGAGTTACCTAGGTGGTCTTGTAGGAGGAGTAAACGAAGATGCTTTACTAACAGGAAGTTATGCGACAGGAGATGTAACAGGAGATGCTTATGTAGGCGGCTTGGCAGGTGTCAGTTATGGCACGGTGACAGAAAGTTATGCGACTGGAGACGTGACAGGAAATAGTCTTATAGGTGGCTTGTTGGGTAGCAATACTGGAGATGTGACAGCAAGTTATGCGACTGGAGACGTGACAGGAACTGGTGATAATATAGGAGGCTTGGTAAGTGCCAATACCGGCACAGTAGAAGGCTATGCGACTGGAGACGTGACAGGCGGTCAAGGAGTGGGAGGCTTGGTGAGCCACAATCGTGGCACAGTAACAGGCTATGCGACAGGAAACGTGACAGGAACTGGTGATACTGTAGGAGGCTTGGTGAGCTACAATGCCGGCACAGTAAGAGGCTACGTGACAGGAAATGTGACAGGAAGCGATAAAGTAGGCGGCTTGGTGGGGAGCAATAATGGTAGTGATTCCCAAAATAGCACAGTAACAGGCTATGCTATTGGAGAAGTGAAAGGTGTTTCTAACGCGGGAGGTCTTGTGGGCTACAATGCTGAGTACGGTATTGTGACAGGCTATGCACGAAGTGTCGTGAGACGAAGTAGCGGATCGGACCTTAGTTTTGGAAGGACAGTCGGAAACAACGGAGGAACGCAAGAAACGTATAGTTCAAACAACAATATAGTGTCCGGAAGCAAGCTCTACGATGGAAACACAGGGAGGTTCGTGTTAGTAGACACGACTGGAGAAGATGGCATCTCAGTGCTTGTTGATGACAGAGCAACGCAAGCGGCGTTCTCGATGCTTAGTTTTGGTGCTAATCTCGGTCAATGGACATGGGTCGCTGATGGCAAGTGGCCAGCGATAAACATAGGGGATGATATCAAGGCTGTAGAAGAACAGTCACTCGATTCTTGTGTTCGTTCGAGCTCTTTGGAACAGTGTTTTGTAGCACTAAAACTAGAGGCAAGTACCTACCATAGTGGATATAGCTCTCTTCCTGTGAAACTTGGACAAGCGATAGCAGATAATGAGAGTGCCGCGTTTGCGTTGGCAGATGATGCGGTAGTGCTCGCTGTTGTTGGTCTTTTTGACGGAGACTATACCATACATTTAGGACCTGCAGAAGATGACTATAGCGGAACGAGCTATCTGAAGGCTTCGGGCAACGGAATTATGGAAATACTGAAATCGGAATTAATAACATCAACAAAATCTCTTGGGGATGGATTTGTGATAGGTATGTCAGGACGAAGCATTCCAAACATACAGCATGTAGCGACGTATGTTCCATCGAAAATACACAACCGTTACGATCTGCAAGCAATGAGAAATGACTTGACCCGAAGCTATGTGCTGACTAAAAACATAGAGTTTCCTTCTGTAAACGAGAGCGCAAGTAATTATGAAAAAGTAGGCACCGATCGTTTTGCGTTTGCAGGAAGTCTTAATGGAGCAGGCTACACCATATCGGGAATACAAATAAAAAGTGTTTTTGCCTACCAAGGGATTTTTGGATTAGTGAGAGCAGCCACGACCAATGCCGTGATAGCACAGAATCTTGTGCTCAGAGATTTCAAGATCGCAACGGACGCTTTTGTAGGGTCTCTTGCAGGCGGGATAGAAAGAGGTATAGTGAATGGTGTGAACGTAGAAATGAGCGCCCCTGGCACAGGGTATGTGACATCAAGTGGTCGTTATGTAGGAGGCTTGGCAGGGTACACTAGAGGTGCTGTAATAGACAGCCATGCGACAGGAGCCGTGACAGGAGCAGGAGATGTAGGAGGTCTGGTGGGTTCCAGTTTTGGTCCTGTGTCAGGCAGTCATGCGACAGGAGCTGTGACAGCAACGGGCGGTGTTGCAGGAGGCTTGCTAGGATACAATAATGGTCCTGTGTCAGGCAGTTATGCGACAGGAGCTGTGACAGCAGGTAGTAATTATGTAGGAGGTTTGATTGGTTCCAATGGTGTGTCCACGGTGTCAACAAGTTATGCGACTGGATCGGTGACAGGAGCCCAAAGAGTGGGTGGCCTGGTAGGGTTCAACGAAGGGACAGTGACAACAAGCCATGCGACTGGATCGGTGACAGGAAACGACTCCGTAGGGGGCTTAGTGGGATGGAGCAAAGACACGGTGACAGCAAGTTATGCGACTGGATTGGTGACAGGCGATGGCAGTTATGCAGGAGGCTTGGTTGGGTACGGTAGTGGTACTGTATCAGGTTACGCGACAGGAGCTGTAACAGGAGATATTTACACAGGAGGCCTCGTAGGGCACATGATAGGGTATAGCAGTAGTGATAGTAGAACGATAGGCTATGCGACAGGAGACGTAACAGGCAATGACTATGTAGGAGGCTTGTTGGGTTTCAACGATAGAGGCACGGCGATAGGCTATGCGTTAGGATTGGTGAAAGGAAATGATTACATAGGAGGTCTGGTAGGTGACTCTAACAGTAGAGGCACGGTGTCAGGCTATGCGGGAGGAAATGTGATAGGAAACGATTACATAGGAGGCTTAGTGGGCGGTAACGCTGGCACTGTGTCAGGTTATGCACGAGGCATTGTCAGACGAGCGAGCAGAAGAGCAACTACTTTTGGAAAGACGATTGGGGCGGACACAGGAACGTCAACAACCTATAATTCAATAGTAGAGAGCAGGGTTTACAACGGATCCACAGGGACGACTGTGTTAACAGGAAGAGGCGACGGTACATCTGATGGCATCGAAGTGATCGTTAGCAACACAACGACTCAAGCAGTATTTTCTGAACTTGTTTTCGGCACCGATCTCGGTGAATGGACATGGGTAGCCGATGGTATGTGGGCTGCGATCAACATCGGAGATGAGATCAAGCCTGCAAATGAGCAGTCAGTAGAACCTTGTATTTTTGCAGAATTCTTAGAACAATGTCAAATAGAAGCTGATCTAGAAGCAAGTACATACTACAGTACAGCAATGAGTTCGCTTCCTATAGGGCTCGGACAAGCGATAGTAGATGATAGTAATAATGCGTTTGCGTTGGCAGACGATACAGTAATCTTTGCCATCCCAAATCTTACGGACGGGGAATACAGCATACATTTTGGATTTAGGAGAGACAACTATGATGTAACGAACAATCCGAGTTCAGTAACAGTAAGTGGTGGAACCCTAGAAATACGAAAATCAGATGTAACGGCTAGCTCTTTTTCTTTTACAGATGGAGCGATCATAGGCATATCAGGTCCTAGCTTTACAAGCATATACCATGTAGCGACGTATCGTCCATCAAACATACATAATTATCACGACTTACAAGGAATAAGAGAAGATTTATTTCAAGACTATGTGTTGAAGAATGATATCGAGTTTCCTCCTGTGAATGCGGGTGCAAGCAATTACGAAGCGATAGGTAATAATCTTAATCCGTTTAAAGGAAGTCTTGATGGAGCAGGCTACACCATATCGGGAATGCAAATAGAAGCATCGAGTAGTGACTACCAAGGACTTTTTGGAGCAATTGAGGCAAGTGAGGTCGATGCTGTGATAGTGCAGAACCTTGTACTGAGTAATTTCAAAATCAATGGAAAAAACAATGTGGGTTCTCTGGTAGGTAGAGTAAAACGAGGCAGGGTAAATAGTGTGCATGTGGAAGTGCTTGCTCCTGGCACAGGGTATGTGATTGGATCTGCTGACAATATAGGAGGCCTTGTGGGTCATAATGATAATGATGGCACGGTGACAGGTCATGCGACTGGAGACGTGACAGGAACTGGCAGTAGTGTAGGAGGTCTTGTAGGATTGAATGAAGGCACGGTGACAGAAAGTTATGCGATCGGATCGGTGACAGGAAATAGTTATAGCGTAGGAGGTCTTGTGGGCACCAATGCTAACGCGGGTGCGGTGACAGGCTATGCGACAGGAGACGTGTCAGGAATGCGTAATAACGTAGGCGGCTTAGTAGGAAACAATAGGAACGTTAGCGGTACGGTATCAGGCTATGCGACAGGATCTGTGACAGGTACAGACAGTAGTACTCGTGTAGGGGGCTTGGTAGGGAACAATGCTGGCACGGTGTCAGGCTATGCGACAGGATCTGTGACAGGAGAAAATGCTAGCTTTGTAGGAGGCCTTGTGGGCTTCAATAGTGTTGGCACGGTGACAGGTCATGCGATAGGATCTGTGACAGGAAGTAGTTTGGTAGGAGGCCTTGTAGGTCGTAACGGTAATGCTGGCACGGTGACAGGTCATGCGACAGGAGACGTGACAGGAGATGATTCAGTAGGCGGTCTTATAGGATGGACTAGAGGCACGGTGACAGAAAGTTACGCAACAGGAAGCACGACAGGAACTGGTGATAGTACCGGGGGCTTGGTGGGCTACAATGATGGCACGGTGACAGAAAGTTACGCAACAGGAAGCACGACAGGAGCCGGTGATAATACCGGAGGCCTCGTGGGCTACAGTGATGATGATGGCATGGTGACAGAAAGTTATGCGACAGGAAACGTGGCAGGAACGGGTAATAGAGTAGGCGGCTTGGTGGGACACAATAGAAGTACAGTGTCAGGCTATGCGACAGGATCTGTAGAAGGAGCCATGGATGTAGGAGGCTTTGCGGGTTACAATGTCGGCATTATAACAGGCTATGCAACAGGATCTGTGGCAGGAACGATTAACGCAGGAGGCTTGGTGGGTAACAATCGTTATATTACGACAGGCTATGCGACTGGACCTGTAATAGGAAGGAGTTCTACCGGAGGTTTGGTGGGTCTCAATTATATTGATAGCATTGTGACAGGCTATGCACGAGGTGTTGTGAGACGAGCCGATGGATCGGTTTCTAATAATTTTGGAAAGACAATTGGGGAAAACCAGGGAAGAGAAAAAACTTTTAGTTCATCCAATAGTGTGGTGCCCGAGAGCGAGATCTATGCGGGAACCACAGGGACGATCGCGTTTACATCTACGACTGGAGTCGATGGCACTGCAGTGGATGTTTCTGTCCCTGTAACGAAAAATTTGTTTAATAGCTTAAATTTTAATATTCTTCGAATAGGACGATGGATATGGATCGATGGCAAATGGCCTGCGGTTTACATTGGGAATGTTAAGCCCGCGAGCGAGCAGCCAATAGATCTGAGCGTGCAGCCTACGGGTCTGTAGTATAGGTCTATAGCACAGACCCGTACTACAGGTCTGTAGTACAGACCTGTAGTACACAGGGTTGGGACTTTTAGTAATGAATAAAAAAAATAAAAAAAATAAAAAAAAGGAGTATTATATGATAATACCAAAAAACAAACAGAGTAAACGACAAAACGAAACTCGTAGCGAATTTAGAACCTCAGGAGCAGTCTTGGGTCCAATCCTACTGAGCATTGGATTGATGCTACTTGCATTTTCGTGTGCTCCAGCCGGCATAGGCGGAGAGCTTGCTGCTCCAGGAGCAGTTATAGACTTGAACATAGACGAAGCGAGCATAGACAGTACTTCTTTTATGGTACGGTGGGCTGTCCCAACAGAAACAGTCATAAAGCCAGATGGGACGGCACTCAGTCCGGATGAGATTGTCTACCGCGTCTACTACCTTGCAGAAACTACAGGTCAAGCAGCACCCAGCGCAGAATCTATCAAGCAAAACCCTGACACCAAAACTCAAGATGTCCCAGGAATTCCTTATGCAAGACTTGTGAACTTAGAGCCAGGCACACGCTATTTTATAACAATAGATAGCGGATACACTGACTCAAGAGACAGCAGCGAGGCAGCGGGAGTACTAGGACTTGGTTCGACCTCTTGGAGATTAGGGAGAGCGACTTCTCGGGCAGTAGCTACTGGACGTTCTGGTGAATCGGGATTGTCTTTTGATGGATACTTAAGCTATGCACAACGAGAGTACAGATATCTTAGTGGATTTTCAATTCAAACGATAGAACCTACAGAAAACCCTACGGCATCTTCATCACCGTTTTCTGGTGAAAGTGTACCGATAACGTATAGTTTTGAAAAAATAGGTGATGCAAGTTTTGATCCTTTATCGGCTATAGACGGATACAGCGGTGTTGTCACGATTTATTCGACTACAAATGTAGGAGTGGCCAGCTATCATATACGAGCAGAAGCTGAAGGTTATAACACACAAACTAAAACACTTATTATTATTATCAATGAGGGATTGCCAGTAACTGCGTATTATGATGGCACGACAACAAGAATAGCCCCTGTAAAACTCGGACAAGCGATAGAAGATCGTAGCACGTTTTCCTTGGAGAACAATGCTGTAGTTCTTGCTGTTTCAAATCTTACAGATGGAATGTATGAAATATACTTTGGATCCGAAGAGGGCAATTATAATAGCGGAAGCTATTCGAAGGAAACAAATAACGGAACCCTAGAGATATTGAAATCAGAACTAATAGCACCTACACACACTTTTCCTTTTGTGGATGGAGCAGTGATAGGCATATCGGGACCCGGCATTACAAGAACACAACATGTGGCTACGTATTTTCCATCGAACATATACAGCTCCCAAGATTTGCAAGCAATGAGAGTAGACCTAGATCGAGACTATATATTGCAGAACAACATCGAGTTTCCCAACCGAGGCACAAGGAACTATACTACAGTAGGCAGGTTCAGTGACACTCCGTTTACAGGAAGTCTTGATGGCAAAGGCTACGTCATAACGGGTGTACATATAAACAGTTTATCTAGTAACCAAGGACTCTTTGGAGTAATAGAAGGAGAGACGGTCGACACTATGGTAGTACAGGATCTTGTGCTGAGAGGTTTCAGTGTCAAGGGGAGCGCAGCTGTGGGATCCCTTGCAGGCTGGATAAAGGAAGGCACGGTGGACAACGTACGCGTTGAAGTGAGTGATGCTGGCGTAGGTAATGTAGAATTAGGAAGCACGAATACCTATGGAGGAGGTCTTGTTGGTCTTACGGGAACAGACTCGTTGAGAACAGGCATAGTGAGGGCAGGTGTGCTGGTAAAAATAAAAAACACGAGCTCAGAAGCATTGATTTTTGCTCCAACAGGACTTCATTCATTGCGCATGGGTGGTCTTGTAGGATACATGGATAGAAATGTTGTGCTAACAAAAAGTTATGCGACTGGAGACGTGATAGGAACTGGCAACACAGGGGGCTTGGTCGGATACAGTAGTTATGGCACTGTGAGCGGTGGTAGTTATGCGACTGGAGACGTGACAGGAACTGGTCATACAGGAGGCTTGATTGGGTACAATGGTTTTGGCACTGTGAGCGGTGGTAGTTATGCGACTGGAGACGTGACAGGAACTGGCAACACAGGGGGCTTGATAGGGCTTAATATTAGTAGTACTGTGTCAGGCTATGCGACAGGAGATGTGACAGGAAGCAATGATAGTGTAGGAGGCTTGGTAGGTTCGATTCTTGGTGGTACTGTGTCAGGCTATGCGACTGGAGTGGTAAAAGGGAATAGAAGATATGTAGGAGGCTTAGTAGGACATTCCTATAATGGCACTGTGTCAGGCTATGCGACTGGATCGGTGACAGGAGACACGAATGTAGGAGGTCTTGTAGGGTGGAATGAAGAATCTGAAACAGGCAATTCGGTAGGATCAGTGTCAGGGTATGCGATAGGAACTGTACTAGGAACTAGTGCTACAGGAGGCTTGGTGGGTGTTAACTCTGGCGTTGTGTCAGGTTATGCACGAAATATCGTGAGACGAAGAGACGGAACGAGTCTTAGTTTTGGAAAGACGGTTGGGATAAACACAGGGAGAACAACAACCTATAATTCAGCCGATAATATAATATCCGAGAGCCGGGTCTATGCGGGAAGCACGGGGACGGTCGAGTTGACAGGCACGACTGGAGTCTCTGGAATTTCTGTGCTTGTTGATGACAGAATAACGGAATCGGCGTTTGAGAGACTTAGCTTTGGTGCTAGTCTTGGTCAATGGACATGGGTAAGCAATGACGGACTGTGGCCTGGAATAAACGTAGGGAACAATGTTAAGCCTGTAGAAGAACAGCCACTAGACTCTTGTTTCTCTTCGGACTCTTTAGAGCAGTGTCTTATAGTGCAAAACTTACAAGCAAGCACCTACCATAGTGGATACAGATCTCTTCCGGTGGAGCTTGGACAAGCGATAGCAGATGATGAGAGTGGTGCGTTTGCGTTGGCAGACGATGCGGTAGTGCTCGTTATTCGTGGTCTTTCTGACGGAAACTATACCGTACATTTTGGACCTTCAACAGATGATTATAGCGGAACAATCTACCAGAGAACTGCAAGCAACGGAATTATAGAAATACTGAAATCGGAACTCACAGCATCAGCAGGGACCTTTGGGAATGGATTTGTGATAGGCATGTCAGGACAAAGTCTTCCTAGCACATATCATGTAGCTACGTATGTTCCATCAAACATATACAATCATGAAGACTTGCAAGCAATAAGAAATGACCGGGATCGAGACTATGTACTGATGCAAGATATCGTATTTTCTTCTGTAGATGCAGGTGCAAGCAATTACAAAAAAATAGGCAGTAGTGATGCTCCGTTTACAGGAAGTCTTGATGGCAAGAACCACAGTATAACGGGCGTACAGATAGAGGATACAGCCGCCGCAACCCAAGGGCTTTTTGGATCAATGGAAGCAGCCACAGTAGATGAAGTGGTAGTACAAAATCTTGTACTCAGAGATTTCAAGATATCGGGAGGCAATAATGTGGGGTCTCTTGCGGGTCAGCTAAAGAAAGGCAGGGTAAATAATGTACACGTGGAAGTGAGTGCTTCTGGCGCAGGGTATGTGAAAGGAAACAATAATTTTGTAGGAGGTCTTATTGGTTACAGTGCAGGCAAGGTGAAAAACAGCGGTGTGACTACTGGATTGGTGAAAGGAGCTTCGAATGTAGGTGGTTTACTGGGTTCCAATGATGGTGGCACAGTGGCAGACAGTTATGCGATTGGAGACGTGATAGGAACTGGTAGTTCTATAGGAGGTTTGCAGGGTTCCAATAATGGTGGCACAGTGTCAAACAGTTATGCGACAGGAGACGTCACAGGCGATCAAACAACGGGAGGCTTATTGGGTTCCAATAATGGTGGCACAGCGTCAAATAGTTATGCGACCGGAGACGTAACAGGCGATCAAACAACGGGAGGCTTAGTTGGCTACAATACAGGCACAGTGTCAAGTAGTTATGCAACTGGAGACGTGACAGGCGATCAATTAATAGGAGGCTTGGCAGGTTCCAACAATAGTGGCACGGTAACAGGTGACAGTTATGCGACTGGAAATGTGACAGGAACTGGTAATTCTATAGGAGGTTTGCTGGGTTCTAGTAATGATGGCTCTGTGTTCGGTTATGCGACTGGAGACGTGACAGGAAAGTTTTACACAGGAGGTCTTGTGGGGCTTAGCAGCAGCACAGTGACAGGCTATGCGACAGGATCTGTGACAGGCGATTTTTACACAGGAGGTCTTGTGGGGCACAGCAACGGTGCTGTGACAGGCTATGCGATTAGGTCAGTGACAGGAACTGATTTTGTTGGAGGCTTGGTGGGTTTCAATGATAATAGCACGGTAGTAGGCTATGTGCTAGGAGTGGTAACAGGAAATGATTTTGTCGGAGGCTTGGTAGGTGACAGTAACAGTGGTACGGTGACAGGCTATGCGATAGGATCGGTAATAGGAAGTGATTACACAGGAGGCCTAGTAGGCGGTAACGCTGGCACTGTGTCAGGCTATGCACGAAGCATCGTCAGACGAGCGGACAGAAGAGCGACCACTTTTGGAAAGACGATTGGGGAGGACACAGGAACATCAACAACCTATAGTTCATCAATAGAGAGCAGGGTTTACAACGGACCCACAGGGACGACTTTGTTAGTAGGAAGAGGCGAAGGCACATCTGATGGCACCGAAGTGACCGTTGATGCCAGAACGACTCGAGCTGCATTTTCTGGACTTGTTTTCGGTGCTGATGTAGGACAGTGGACATGGGTAGCCAATGGCATGTGGGCTGCGATCAACATCGGAGATGAGATCAAGCCTGCGAATGAGCAGCAATTAGAATCTTGTCTTATTTCAGGATCTTCAGAACTATGTCAATTAGAATCTGAACTACAAACAAGTACATACTATAGAACAGTAACGAGTTCGCTTCCTTTAGAGCTTGGACAAGCGATAGTAGATGATAGTACTACTGGGTTTGCGTTAGCGAACGATGCGGTAATTTTTACTATCTCAAATCTTATAAACGGAACCTACTTCATACGTCTTGGACTCGAGAAAGATAACTATGCTCCAGTAAGCGGTTCGAAGTTAGTAAGTGATGGAAGCCTAGAAATATTAAAATCAGACTTAGTGAATAGCTTCTTTTCTGTTACAGATGGAGTGGTTGTAGGTCTGTCGGGGCCTAGTTTTACAAGCACACAGCATGTAGCGACGTATCATCAATCAAACATATATAATCATTACGATCTGCAAGCCATAAGGAAAGACCTAACCCAAGACTATGTGTTGAAGAATGATATCGAGTTTCCCTCTGGGGACGCGGGTACCGGCACGATCGTAAACAATTACGAAGCGATAGGTGATAACGACAATCCGTTTACGGGAAGCCTTGATGGAGCAGGCTACACCATATCGGGAATACAGATAGAAAGCCCCTCTGATGATTACCAAGGACTCTTTGGAGCAATTGAGGCAAGTGAGGTTGATGCCGTGATAGTACAGAACTTTGTATTGAGTGATTTCAAAATCAAGGGAAAAAACAATGTGGGTTCTTTGGCAGGCAGGCTGAAGCGAGGCACGATGAGTGATGTACACGTGGAAGTGAGTACTTCTGGCGCAGGGTATGTGATTGGATTAGGTGACAAAGTAGGCGGCTTTGTGGGTAGCAATGACGAGGAAGGCACGGTGACAGCCCATGTAGTAGGAGACGTGACAGGAACTGGTCATAGTGTAGGAGGTCTTGTAGGATGGAATGAAGGCACGGTGACAGACAGCAGCTACTCAGTCGGATTGGTGACAGGAAATAGTTATAGCGTAGGAGGCCTTGTGGGCACCAATGCTAACGCGGGCACGGTATCAGGCTATGTGACAGGAGACGTGACAGGAACTGATAATAATGTAGGAGGCTTGGTAGGGAACAATAGGAACGCTGGTGGTACAGTGACAGGTCATGCTACTGGAAATGTGACGGGAGTTGATAGAGCAGGAGGCTTGGTAGGGAACAGCACTGGCACGATGTCGGGCTATATGACAGGATCGGTGACAGGAGAAGATTACACAGGAGGCGTGGTGGGCTACAGTAGTGGTACGGTAACAGAAAGTCATATGACTGGATCTGTGGAAGGAAACGCTAATGTAGGAGGTCTCGCGGGTTATAATGATGGCACGGTGACAGACAGTTATGCGATTGGACCCGTGACAGGAACCGATAAAGTAGGAGGTCTTGTAGGTCATATTGATGATGATGGCATGGTGACAGAAAGTTATGCGACAGGACCAGTGACAGGAGCTAGTTTAGTAGGAGGCTTTGTAGGTTCTAGTAGAGGCACGGCGACAGGGTATGCGACTGGAGACGTGACAGGAACCAGTAGTAATGTAGGAGGCTTTGCGGGTTACAGTGTCGGCATTGCAACAGGCTATGCGACAGGAGACGTGACAGGAGCTGGTTCAGTAGGAGGCTTTGTGGGCTACAGTGTTGGCTTTGTGTCAGGGTATGCGACTGGATCTGTAGAAGGAAACGCGAATGTAGGTGGTCTTGTGGGTCACAATCATTACATTATGACAGGCTATGCGACAGGATCTGTGACAGGAACCGATAAAGTAGGAGGCTTAGTGGGTCGAAATAATAATGATGGTGTTGTGGCAGGTTATGCACGAGGTGTTGTAAGACGAGCCAACGGATCGAGCGCTGTTACTTTCGGAAAGACGATTGGGCTAAACTTGGGGTCGCATAGAACCTTTAGTTCATCCAATAGTTTAGTGCCCGAGAGTAAGCTCTACAGAGGAACTAGCGGGACGATCGCATTGACAGGCACGACTGGAATTGATGGCACTGCAGTGAACGCTGCTAATCCTATAACGGAAAATTTGTTTGTTGGTTTTAACTTTAGTGTTCTTCGAATAGGAAGATGGATATCGGTCGCTGGCAAGTGGCCTGGGATTTACATTGGAGATTTCAAACCTGCGAACGAACAGCCAGTAGACCTATAGGCTTCGTGGTGCGGCGGGCCCGCGGGCTCTGTAGTGTGGTGGCTCGTAGTGCGGCGGCTCGCGGTTCGCTCGGAGTGCGGCGAGCTCTGTAGTGTGGCGGCTCGGAGTGCGGCGAGGTGCGGGCTTCGCGGTGCGGCGAGGTGCGAGCTCTTTAGCCAGTAAAAGGATATCATATGACAATGGAGTCATATGATAATCCTCAAAAACACAACAAAGCTCGAAGTAAACTCAAAACTCCAGAAGCAACCCCAGGCTCGGTCAGAGAAGCAACAGTAGAAGCAACCCCGGGTCAAACAGTAAGGGCAATTCTGCTTGCAATTGGATTGATGTTATTCTCGTTTCTGTGTGCTCCCGTCAGTGCAGAGTCTTCAGAACAATGTCGAATAGTATCTGAACTACAAGCAAGTACGTACTATAGTACGTATTATAGTGCGGCTGATACTATCGTAAGGGAAGCACTTCCTGTGGGGCTTGGGCAAGCGATAGTAGATGATAGTAGTAATGCGTTTTCGTTGCCAGACGATGCGGGAATAAACGATGCGGTAATCCTTGCTATCTTGGGTCTTTCGGACGGGACCTATACGATACATTTTGGGTCTGAGGAGGGTAATGATAATAGGCAGAGCTATTCGAAAACAGTCAGTAATGGAAGCCTACGAGTACTAAAATCAGAAGTAACGACTAGTGATTTTTCTTTTGTGAACAGAGCAGAGATAGGTATATCAGGACCTGGCATCGAAGACACCAAGCATGTGGCAACGTATTATCAATCGAATATATACAACCATTATGATCTGCAAGCCATGAGGCAGGACCTAACCCAAGACTATGTACTAAAAAAAGATATCGAGTTTCCCTCTGAGGACGCGGGTACGAGCACAGTCGTAAGCAATTACGAAGCGATAGGTAATGACGATAATCCGTTTATGGGAAGTCTTGACGGAGCAGGCCACACCATAGCGGGAATACAGATAGAAAGCCCTGATGGGTTCCAAGGAATCTTTGGAGCAATGGAGGCAAATGTGGTTGATACCGTGATAGCACAGAATCTTGTGCTAAAAGATTTCAAGATCACGGGGAGAAACAATGTGGGTTCTCTGGTAGGCAGGGTGAAGCGAGGTACGGTGAATGGTGTACACATGGAGGTAAGCACTCCCGACACAGGCTATGTGAGAGGAAAGTATAGTGTCGGCGGTTTGGTAGGTTGGAATGATGGTACTGTGGAAGACAGTTATGCGACAGGATCGGTAAGAGGAACAGGTCTCTTTGTAGGAGGCTTGGTGGGTTACAATGCTAATGATGGCACGGTGACAGGCTATGCGACAGGAGACGTGACAGGAAGGAGTCCTAGTGTAGGCGGCTTGGTAGGATGGAATAGTGGTGCTGTGTCAGGTTATGCTACTGGGTCGGTGATAGGAAATGATTATGTAGGCGGCTTGGCGGGTTCCAATGGCGGCACTGTGACAGGCTATGCAACAGGGTCGGTGGAAAGCAACAGTTCTTGGACAGGAGGCTTGGTGGGGTACAACTATGGCATTGTGACAGGCTATGCGACTGGGTCGGTGACAGGAAATCATATAGCAGGCGGCTTGGTGGGTTACAATGGGAAGACTTTCAATAGTATTGCTGGCGTTGTGATAGGCTATGCACGAGGTATTGTAAGACGAGCCGATGGAGCGAGTTCTGTTTCTTTTGGAAAGACGATTGGAGAAAACCAGGGAATACAAAAAACCTATAGTTCGTCCAATAGTGTGGCATCCGAGAGCAAGCTCTACAACGGAGCTAGCGGGACGACTGCGTTGACAGGTGCGACTGGAGTCGATGGCACCGCAGTGAGCGTTACTCGTTTTACGCAGAGAAGTTCGTTCTCCGATTTTGTCTTTAGTTCTGCAGTCGGTGAGTGGACATGGGTCAATGGAAAGTGGCCTGCGATAAACATCGGCTCTGTCAAACCTACGAGCCAAAAAGTAAACTAAAGAATACAAAAAGCCAAACTAAAGCAAAAATAAAGCAGTTTAAAGCCAACTTAGAGCATGTCCAATTTAAAACATGCTATACTAAAGTAGTATGTTGGATGTTCTTTCTAGATAGAAGTATGTAGTTATACACGACAGCACGATAGAAAGTCACCCTTTAACCGTAGTCAGTAAAGAGGAATATTTATGACAATCTCCCCCCAAAAACACACAAAAAGTGAACGACAGAACGAAACTCGTAGCAAATCCAGAACTCCTGGAACAACTACAAGTCTAGTTGTAGGCTCAATAGTAGCCCCAAACCCCAAAGCAACCTTAGGAACAACCCCCAAAGCAACTTCAGGAACAACCTGGCTTGCAATTGCATTCCTTATACTCGGCGGATTAATACTCCTCGCGTTTTCCTGTGCTCCCGCTGGTGTGGGTGGTCCTGGTGGTCCCGATGGAGAGTTTGTTGCTCCGGGATCAGTGGTAGACTTGAGTATAGATGAAGCGAGCACAGACAGCACTTCTCTTGTGGTGCGGTGGGCTGTCCCCACAGAAACAGTCATAACGCCAGATGGAACGGCACTTAGCCCAGATGAGATTGTCTACCGCGTCTACTATCTTGCGGAAACCACGGACCAAACTACAGATCAAACCACGGGTCAAACTGCACCTAGCGCAGAATCTATCAAGCAAAATCCCGATACCAAAACTCAAGATGTCCCAGGTCTTTCTTTTACAAGACTTGTGAACCTAGAACCAGGCACACGCTATTTTATAACAATAGATAGTGGATACGCTGTTTCAAGAGATGTAAGCGAGGCAGCGGGGGAGCCAGGACTTGGCACAACCTCCTGGAGATTGGGAAGAGCGACGTCTCGGGCAGTAGCCATTGGTCGTTCTAGTGAATCGGGTTTGGATTTTGATGGAAATTTAAGCTATGCACAATTAGAGTACAAATATTTTAGGGGATTCCCAACTCAAACGATAGAACCAGCCACAAGACCTACCGTGCCTCCATCACAGTTTTCTGGTGGAAGTGTGCCGATAACCTATAGTC
>JACSEG010000018.1_pt1 | contig 32644 bp, 33 predicted proteins | sample 8225521 | NCBI WGS metagenome assembly JACSEG01 (sample SAMN15705060, study PRJNA637333) | viral metagenome | isolation source: viral RNA from sea star tissue | host: Pisaster ochraceus | place: USA:Santa Cruz | collected 2018
AGGTGGATCTTAACTTTGCAAACCCCCAAGTGCTTTTCGAGATCTTAGATGTGTTGCTGTACTACGTCATCGATCATGGGTCTCGCATCATACGACTCGATGCTATTGCATATCTTTGGAAAGAGCTTGGCACGACGTGCATACATCATCCGAAGACCCATCTTGTGGTTCAGTTGATGAGGAAGGTGCTCGATCTCTTTGCTCCCGGTAGCATACTCATCACGGAGACGAATGTTCCCCACGAAGAGAACATACGCTATTTTGGCAAGGGGGACGAAGCGCAGCTTGTGTACAACTTTCCTCTACCGCCGCTTCTTTTGTACTCTTGCGTGTTTGGTACAACGCGGATTCTTCAAGAATGGGCACAGAAACTTGTCTTGCCCTGCGAGGGAACAAGCTTCTTTAACTTTTGTGCGTCTCACGATGGCATTGGTGTCACCCCGACTCATGGCATACTTTCCGAGCAGGAACGGAATGCACTTATAGAAAAAGTGGAGGAGCGAGGAGGGAAGGTCTCCTACAAGGCAAGCGGCGATACGAAGATACCGTACGAGCTAAACATAAGCTATGTTTCGGCGATGGCCGATCCGCAGGCGAGCGACACAGAAAGAGTCTCGAGTTTTTTAGCCACGCAGTCCGTGCTACTGACCATGCCGGGTGTTCCCGCCATCTACATACATAGCCTGCTTGGCAGTCAAAACTGGAGCGAAGGCTTAGAGAAGCATGGGTACAATCGTGCTATTAACAGAGAGAAGCTGGATTACAAACAGCTTGTTTCTGAACTCTCGGAAGTAGAGAGCGTTCGTGCAAAAATATTCTCAGCGTACCTGCGCATGATATCTGTTCGATCAACTTACCGTGCGTTTCACCCCCTTGCCGCATACGAATTTTTGCCAGTGGAGGACGGGCTCTTTGCGATACTTCGCAGTTCAGAGAAAGAGAAAATCCTGTGCGTGGTCAACCTTGGTAAACGAGAGATCGTCCAGCGGTTTCAACCAGAGCTCCTTCCTTTTGAAAACGGGCTAAGTGATATCTTAGAAGAAGAACTCGTTTTTCTTCCTCGTACAGAGCATGGATTTGAGCTTGCCCTAGACCCGTACGAATTTTACTGGTTGGCTACGACTCGCTAGATGGATTCATTAGACGGACTCTTTGATGACGTAGATCTTTTGCGTCTTCGTGCTGTCGTTATGCGGAGTGTGCGAGAGTTCCTCTTTTCCCATAACCATCTTGAAGTGCACAGCCCTATTCTTAGTTCCCAACTTATTCCTGAACGACACATAGAGGTCTATTCGGTGGAGGAGGACGAGCGGCTTTTTCTGACTCCGTCTCCCGAGATACATCTCAAGCAGATGCTCTCGCGGTTTTCTCCTCGTGTGCTGTCTCAACTAGCAGGGATATACGAAGTGACGCATAGCTTTAGAAAGCAAGAGCAGAAAAGTCCAATGCACGAACGAGAGTTCCTTCTTTTGGAATATTATAGCCTTCAAAAAGACACGGGAGAGCTGCGGGACTTTACGTACGCGATGATACAGTACGTGATTCAGGCACTGCTTTCGTACAAAAAGCAAGGGGCTGCTCGGAAGCCGCTCTCAGCCCAAGAGCACGCCCCGAAACACGAGCAAGAGCACGCCCCGAAGCACGCCGCTCTTCGTAATCTTCAGAGGGCTGCCGTAGAAATGAGTTTGCACTCCGCCTTTGAACAATACAGTTCCCTTGATTTTATGAAATTCGTAAACAGCAAGACCACAGAGGAAGCACGAGAACATTCTGGCATAGACAGGGGAAGAAACGATTTAGAATGGGAAGACATGTTTCATTATCTTGTCTTACAGCACGTGGAGCCAGCCTTGCCCAAGGACGTTCTCGTGTTTCTTCACGATTACCCGAGCAGGCTGCCGACTCTTGCAAAGAAGAGGGAGGGAACACCGTGGAGCTGCCGTTGGGAGCTGTACATAAATGGTGTGGAAATTGCAAATTGCTACGAAGAAGAGACGGACGCTACGGTTATTAGACAGTTTATCCGTGACGAGATGCAAGCAAAAGGAATACGAACAAACAAGGCGCCTTGCAACCTGGATTTTCTTAGCACACACAGGCTGCCGAGATGCTCGGGCGTTGCCTTAGGACTGGACAGGCTCTTTCTCTCGCTTATGGGTGCAGATTCATTGAAAGAATGCAGCACCATGCGAAGCGACATCCTCGACATATGATTTTTCTCTAAACAAGCAGGACAAGCTGGGCAAGTCAGGCAAGTCGGGCAAACCAGAAAAAGTCAGGCAAGTCAAACAAGAACGTTTTAGGGAAATGTACTATAATGGTAAGAGAATTATGAAAGCAGGACAAATAGAAAAGGGCATGTACCTTATTATCAAGAACGAACCTTTCCTTGTAGTGGAAAGAGAATTTGTAAATCCAGGAAAAGGCGCAGCCTTTGTCCGATGTAAGCTTAAGGGGTTGCACACAGGTCAGGTGCTTCGAGAAACCATAAAAACACAAGAAACAGTGGAAGAGGCAAACGTTGTTTTCAAAAATGCTCAGTTCTTGTACAAAGATGACTCACAGATCTATGTTATGGAACAGGAAAACTACGAACAGCATTCGTTACCCTCATCGAGTCTAGAAGAAAAAACGTACTTCCTTAAGGAAGGAGAAATATATCAAGTCATTTTTTTCAATGATGTACCGATAGATATCGTAATTCCCCCTAAGGTTGCCATGGAGGTTGTGTACGCTCCTGAAGCACTAAAAGGAGATACAGCGACTTCGGTTAACAAAACCATAGAATGCGAATCAGGTCTCAAAATCCGGGCTCCTGGGTTTATTAAAGAAGGAGACAAGGTAATGGTGAACACGGATACAATGGAGTACGTGGAAAGGAAGAACTAGTAATGGGACAGGAAAAAATCTCAGTTATTGATACGGCGATGGTGCCATTGCCTACACGCCTCGGAGACTTTATCGCTCGTGGCTATGTTGATTCATTACGGAACGAACATCTTGTTCTTATAAAAGGAGACATAGAGGCAAGAAGCAAGGACACAGACCTGCTCTGTCGTGTGCATTCGGAATGTCTTACAGGAAACGTGTTTCAGTCACTGCGTTGTGATTGTGAAGAACAGCTACTCCAATCGATGCACATGATAGAAAAAGAAGGGCTCGGGATATTTATATATCTACGACAAGAAGGGAGAGGCATAGGTCTTGTGGAAAAGTTAAAGGCATATGGCCTACAAGACAAGGGCTACGACACCTATGATGCGAACGTCGCCCTCGGTCACGAACCTGATCTACGTGATTACTTTGTGGCTTGTCTTGTGCTAAAGGATTTGGGGATACAATCCATTCGGCTTCTTAGTAACAATCCCGACAAGATACAGCAACTTGAAAAAAACGGGATAAAAGTAGCAGAGAGAGTTCCTCTTAAGAACGATCTCGCAAACGAACACAACAGGGAATACCTTCGCACAAAGGCAGAAAAGTTCGGTCACTATTTTGACAAAGACTTCTTTCGTTAAACAGGAACTGCGGGTTCAACAACAACAAAAATTACGGGGAATTTCTGAAGAGAAGAAAAGACTGCATAGCAACAAGATAGTACTTTTCTTGCAGCAATCCATTGTATGGAAAGAAGCAAAGAGCGTAGTCGCCTTCCTTCCTTTTTTGACAGAGCCAAGAATACTGCCCCTGCTTGATCTTGGGCTTGCACAAAAGAAGAGCGTGTTCATTCCTCGTACGCACAGGCATCCACAAGATCTTCAGCACTATGACACAAGAACGAGGCAAAACCAAGCTCTGAAATCGTTTCGAAACGTGTACTCTTCGCTTTCTTTGTTGGCGGAAGCACAGCGGTGCACCGTGCCCGTCGAGACTGTTTCCTATCAAGCAAGGTCGCTCGTGACGCTTCGCTTTCCCGTACTACTTCTTGTCCCTGGGCTCGTATTCTCTCGTGCTGGGGGCAGACTTGGTCGAGGCTGGGCATTTTACGATAGGCTCTTGGCTCTTGCCCATGTTCAGTCGTGGAAGGTAGGGGTCTGCTATGATCTACAAATTAGCGGTGGAGAGCTTCCCCAAGAATCACACGATGTTCGTATGCAGTACTTGGCAAGTGAGTCCGGTGTGCGTGCATGTCTCTCGTAGCGCCCGTGCCTATGGCTAGCGCCCGTGCCTATGGCAGCATCTATGGTAGTGCGTATGGTGTGTGCTAGTAAGAGGGGTCTTTTCGTTTCTTCCTAATCAGAGGGAAGTGTTTTTTGCACTGAACTGCGATATAAGACGCAAGAATGATCTTGAGGATGTCGCCCGGGACGTACACGAGAGAGACAAACATGGCTTCAGACAGTGATACTCCAGTGAAGATCGAAAGCCAAGGGATTCCAAAGAGGTACAACACCAACACGCCTATGCTGTTGCACAAGAGGAAGGTAAAGAAGTTTATGCGATTCCAAAGTACGTAGACCAAGATCCCGACAACAAGTGCAGCAAAAATGTATCCAACAAGGAAGCCACCAGATGGACCGGCAAAGACCGAGAAACCACCTCTTCCTCCAGCAAGAACGGGGAAGCCAAGTGCAGCGAGAAGAAGAAAGAGGATCACGCTTAATACGGCGTACGGTCCGAGGATAGAGCCAGCAAGGAGTATCCCAATGTTCTGCAGTATGATTGGGACAGGGGTAATCATAAGATGGAAACTAGGTACAAGACCAGTAACATATATGAATGCAGTGAAGAGGGCGCAGAAAATCAGTTTTTTTATCTTTTCGATACTATACAGTGTAGTGTAATTGCTGATTTACTGTTACGACTTGTCACAGATACATCGCGACTTGTCACAGATTACATCGTAATTCGAAAGCCTCGAAGCGTTATCGCGTAGGCGTAGGCGTCTCCTTGAAAAAGAGTTCGAAAAAGGAGAGGGATGATGAGACGAAAAGACTGGTGTTTCTTTCCTCCCCGAAGAGCGTAAGACTTTTGTAATATGTTCATGTCTAAGAGAAGCAGGGGGACGCTACGAAGTACCACCGAGATAAGAAGGGCGGGTACGGAAGGCGAAACGCCAATAAAACGAAGCGGGTAGAAGAGTATTTTGCTTTCGTTGATTATTTTTTCCATGGGAGTACTTATAGAAAGGAGGTGGCTTAGCCCTATGGCAAAAATGAGACGAATCACGTAAAAAAGAACGTCTTTGTTCCCTGTAAATATGTTTACAAGCGTTATGATGATGAGGATGGGCAAGAAAATTCGGATGACCTGAAGGAACTGGAGAAGGGAGATACGAGCAAGAAAATAGAAGCACAGACAGAGGACGAGCATAATGCATAGAATCAAAAGGGACTGAGACAGGTAAACGATAGTCACAAACAGCGAAACAAGAAAAGCCTTGAGCAGGAAGGGAGCGCGATGAACGATGCTGTCTTTGTGGTGATAGAGATTGAGCATCTACAATTCCTGGTGTTTCTTTAGCACGCTCTTTACGTTTCCTTCTTTTATTATGGTTCCGTTGTGAAAACAAAGAGCGTAGTCCATCTTGTCTATGATTTCTTTTTTGTGGCTAATGATGATTATTTGTTGCTCTAGAGAAAGAATTCTGTCTAGCATGCGATGTTCGCTTGCTCTGTCAAGAAAGGTTGTGGGTTCATCGAGTATAAGTGTCTTGGGGCAGAGACTTACAATACAAAGAAGGCAGAGCAGACGTTTTTTTCCTGCACTAAGGCTATGACAAGAACTGTAAAGTGAAACGTCTAATTCTTTTAAGATAGCATCCGTTTTCTCTGCGATAGCATCCTTTGTAAGATTCATGTTTTTTAGCCCAAACTCTATCTCTTCCTTTACCGAGGGAAGAAGGATTTGTTGGTCTGGGATCTGAAAGGTTAGATTAATCTCTTTCCAGAGATTCTTTGAATAGGACAACAGATCTTTTCCGTTATACGTTATGCTTCCTTTTCGAATGGGAAGGAGGTTTGTGGCACAGTATGCAAAGGTGCTTTTTCCCGAACCGTTGTTTCCTAAGATGGCGATGCGGCGGTGGCTTAACGTGCAACTAATGTCTTTGAGTACGTCGTTATCATGATATCGTACAAATACGTTCTTAAATTCTAGTGTTGCCTGCAACGAAGTATGGTTAGTTGTTCTGTACGTAAAGTGTTGTTAATTGTTTTGTACGTAAAGGAGATTCAGGTTCTTTGTCACTTCGCGTTCTATCCACTGTGTTGTCGAATACATTTTGTATAAGGAAGTTTTGGCAGCGCGTGTGCGAATGCTCTTGAGTCGTGCTCCGATTTTGGAAAAGGAAATGCCATATATGTTGATGTTGCTATTGTCTCTTTGTATGATGTATTGAGTGTTTAGTGCTTTGGGTGGACCAATATAGATGAATGATTTATAGTATGCGGGCAGCTGGTTTGCGAGGGTAAGGTAGAACGTATGGTTACGGTTATAATAAACGTCGTAATTAAATACAAAATCTCCTGAGTCGTCTTTCTGGAAAATGAACGACGAAATAGAACTATGTAATTTGTCTACCCTTAGATCTTCTAGAGGCTGTCTGTCTTTTACTGATTTTATTCGATATATGTCTATGATAGAAGTACTATATTCCTTTTTCAAATGCGAATAATACTGTAATCCTTTTCGCTTGTTTACGGAAAAGAGCGTTTGCATGACAGTAAGATCGAGTTCTTCGGTCTTAAGCCCTTCAAAAAGATTATTCGCTATTTCAAAACTATAGAGCAATTCGCTGCCATTGTTTGCCTTTAATGCCTTGACATCCCTTCTAATGCGATTTCCAAAGTCACCTTCGGGAGTTCGTTTGGGAATGAATTCTGTAAGATGCAATTCGTGGATGAGAATAGGAGGAACCGTATCCGAAAAGACATTCGTGTTTGCGAACAGCATGAATACGAAAAACAAAAGGAAGCAATTCCCTTGTAATAGAAGGCTTTTTCTTTGCATTTGAAAGAACTTCGTGATATTAACAAAAGAATTAATTAGATTTTTCATACGTATATAAATGATAGTAGAAAATAGAGAAAAAGTGTAGAAAAAAAACGTGTAAATGTGGTGTTATGAACAAATATTCATTAAATCATACATCGTGTTGCATACTCTAGTTGTTCTGTGTGTACAGGAGGTTCAGGTTCTTTTTAAGTTCACGTTCTGTCCACTGGAGTATCGAAAATAATTTGTGTAGGGAATTCTGAGAAGTGGCTACGCGTATGCCTTTGAACGGCACGTTTATCTTAGAAAAGGCAATGCCATATGCACTGATCTTGCTTCCGTTCCTTTGTATGATGTATTGAGTGTTTAGTGTGTTGGGTGGACCGACAAGGAAGATTGACTTAAAGTATACTGGCTGCTGGTTTGCGAGGGTAAGGTAGAACGTATGCTTGCTATCGTAATAAACATCGTAATTAAATACAAAATCTCCATACATAGAGTCTTTTGTAAAAACGAACGACAAGATAGAATCTGACAAGCTATCTATCCTTAGGTTTTCGAGGGGGCGTTTATCTTTCAGTGATTCTATTCGATATGTGTTCGAGATAAAAGCACGATAGTCTTTGTCTGCACTCGAATAGAACTGTAATCCTTTTTGGCTGTCTACAGAAAAGAGTGTTTGCATGATGACAAGATCGAGTTCTTCATCCGTAAGCCCTTCTAGAAGATTCTTTTCTTGTTCGGAATCATAGAGATCAAAACTATAGAGCAGTTCGCTTCCATTGTTTGCCTTCAATGCTGCGACCTCTTTTTTGATGCGATCTCCGAAGTCGCCCTCGAAAGCTCGTTGGGGAACGAATTTTGTAATATGTGACTCGTGGGCAAGGGAGAGAACAGGAGACTCTGTCTCTGAAAAAACAGCCGTGTTTACGAACAGCACAAATACAGAAAATAGAATGAGTCGGGTCTTTTGGGACCTCGTGATATCAACAAAAGAATCGAGCATGGTTTTCATCGTGTGCTCTGGTTGTTCTGTGTGTACAGAAGGTTCAGGTTCTTTTTTAGTTCGCGTTCTAGCCACTGCGCTACCGAGAACATCCTGTATAGGGTGCTTTTGGAAGCACTTACGCGTATGCTTTTGAACGGTATGAGTATCCTAGAAAAGGCAATGCCATATACGGAGATCTTGCTTCCATCTCTTTGTACGATGTACTGGGTGTTTAATGCTTCGGGTGGACCGACAAAGAAGATTGACTTATAGTATGCGCGCACTTGGTTTGCGAAGGCAAGGTAGAACGTATGCGTATTTTCATAATAAATATCATAACTGAATACAAGTTTTCCATACGAATTGTCTTTTGTAGAAATAAACGTTGAAACAGAATCTTGCAGGCTATCTATTTTTAGATTCTCTAGGGGTCGTGTGCTTTTCACAGATTCTATTCGATATATGTCTGTGAAGAACGTACGATATTCCTTGTTCGAATTCGAATAGTACTGTATTCCTTTTTGGGTATCTACGGAAAGGAGCGTTTGCATGATGATAAGATCGAGTTCTTCATCCGAAAGCCCTTCCAAAAGATTCTTGTTTGTTCCGGAACTCGCACCAGAACCAGGACCAGGACCAGAACCAGGACCAGAACTCGCAAGATCAAAACTATAGAGTATTTCGCTTCCACTATTCGCATCGAGTGCCACGACAGCTTCTTTGATGCGATTTCCGAAGTCGCCCTCGGGAGTTCGTTTTGGAACGAAGTCTGTAGTATGTAGTTCGCGGGTAAAAACGGGAGCCTCTGTCTCTGAAAAAACAGCCGTGTTTATGAACAGCACAAACACAGAAAACAGAATGAGTCGGGTCTTTCGGAACCTCGTGATATTAGCAAAAGAATCGATTATATTTTTCATGATATATAATAGTAATGGAAAACGCACAAAAAGTGTATAAGTATATGTGTTAGAAATGTACTCGTTATCCGATAAAATACAAGGCTTTTTTGTGTTTCTTAAAAGAAACCCGAAGAAGGATATACTAGAGATACCATGAAAGAAAGTACATGCATAGCTTTTACAGGCGGTGGAAGTGGAGGACATGTTTTTCCCGGCATTGCGATTATAGAAGAACTTCAAGAGAAGAAGCATGCAAACATCGTGTGGATTGGTTCTCGGTTTGGACCAGAGAAGAAGATGGTGGGGGACAGAAGCATTCCCTATCATGCCATCAGCACGGGCAAGTTTCGTAGATATTTTTCATACAAGAACGTTACCGATCTTTTCAGGATAGCGCGGGGGTTCTTTCAGGCTCGAAAAATCCTCAAAAAAAAAGCTGTCGCCTGTCTTGTCTCCTTGGGTGGGTTTGTGTCGGTGCCGGTTGCCTTCGCTGCTTGGTCGTTACGTATTCCTGTTCTGAGTTTGGTTCTCGATGTCAGTCTTAGCCTGTCCTCACGGTTAAGCACAAAGATCTCCTCTGTGGTGTTTTTTTCGTATGAAGAAACAATGCGTTTGCCCACGGGGTCAGGCCAGAAAATACATAGCGCATACCCCGTACGAAAGGAGATTCGCAATGCGGATCCGAAACGTTGTGTGAAGCAGTTTGACATAGATCCGAAGAGCAGGGTCTTGTTTTGTATGGGTGGCAGTCTAGGAGCAGAGCAGATAAACGAGCTTGTTGCCAGCATGTGTGCAACGTTTTCTTCTGATGTTGTTCTTGTTCATCAGACAGGAGCAAAGAAGCATCATGTTCCCGACACGGGTCTTAAGGCTCGATACATACAAGGTGATTTTTTTACAGACAACTATGCGTCTTTGCTCTCTCGTGCTGACTTGGTGCTAGGAAGAGCAGGGGCGGGCATGATCTGGGAATGTGTGGAACAATCTGTTCCCATGGTTCTTATCCCATTGTCAACAAAGGCCTCTCGTGGAGATCAAGGAGAAAATGCACGATACTTTTCAGAGCGCGGTATGGCAAAGGACATGGGGGACGAACCAGATGCGGCGACCTTGCTACACGCCGTACAGGACTTGTTGACGGATCCAGAGGCTCGTGGTCTTTTTCGAAGCGCTTGCAAGAGGTTTCGGTCAGAGAAGATTGCTGCAAGGACCATTGCGGACCACATTGTATCTTTCTAGTATCTTTCTCGTGTTTTTTTGTGGTATAAATTGTAATTTTTTAGTATAATACAAGGAGAGGAGTATTTTGGGACAGGTTATTGATTTTTTAATTATTGCAATATGCCTTTTTTTCCTTATTAGAGGATATTTTCTTGGCTTTATATCTCAGATACTTTCGCTTCTTGCGTACATAGTTGCGTATTTTGCAGCGGTGCTGTTCTCTCCCTATGCCATCGAGTACTTACAAGGCATCACGAACTTTAACGAGACATTACTACGTTTAATGTCCTTGTCTTTGATATTCTTGCTTGCGTTTGTAGTGGTAAAGGTCATAGAGATACCGATTGTGCGATTCACCAATACCAGTATCTTGTCTGGGTTAAACAGGGTGCTTGGATTTGTCTTTGGTTGTCTGATAGGTATAATCGTCATTGTCATTTTAGATTTTCTCTTAAAATCTCAACCCTTCTTCGATCTAGAAGCATTGCTTGGTAGTAGCAGGGTGCTCGGGTTTATTCGAGAAATATTTTCGTTTTTTCATCAGTTTGTCTTGGAAATAATCGCTTAGAAGTATATATAAAAAAGTGGAATTTTGTTTCAAGGAATAATAGGTTACGATAGCCTTTGTGCACAGTGTATGGAACTTGTTCGGAGCAACAAGGTTCCCTCCTCGTTTCTTGTCTCTGGCCCAGTAAATACGGGAAAGCTACGCTTCGTCTTAGAATTTGCACGAATCTTACAGTGTAAAGAGCAAGGTGCTGTGGACTGTCAGTGTAATAGCTGTCACTCGTATCGGACACAGATGTTCCAAGACGTAAAGATACTGGGACCACGACATTTTCTTACAGAGATAGACTTTCTTTTAAAACTATTCGCGTACAAAGACAATGACAAAACGCGATCAGCACTCCTTCGCATCTTTCATCTCCTTCTTGCAAGGGCCGACCACATTATCTGGGAACACAGCGAGGTATGGAGAACTAAGTTACAGACAAATAGTCGAGTCCTTTTTGACTTGCTTGTGGATTTTCAACCAGAAAAAAAACTCTCTCTTAGCTATCTCAAAAGGCTTCGCAGTGCAGCCGAGAAGTTGCAGAAATCCTTTCCGGAGTCCATGTATACCGTGCAGCAAATACGAAACATCTCTTCGTGGGCACAGGTAAGCTCTCACAGCAATGTAAAAATTCTTGTACTCGAACGTGCACAGGACATGTCGGTGTCTGTTGAAAACATGTTGTTGAAGATATTAGAGGAGGGGGTGGAGAACTGCATCTTCTTTCTTACGAGTGACAACCCCAACGCCTTGCTTCCTACAACAAAATCTCGTCTCTTACATCTTGAGTTTCCTCTTCGTTCTTCACAGCAAGAGATGCAGGTTCTCGAGCAGATATTTACCCTTCGTTCCGAAGATCTGTCTAAGATGAAGCTTCCTCAGCACAGCGTAAACGAGGTGCTACAGTCCTCTGCGATCGCCAAAGACAGCGTAGATCTTTCTCGAGACGCAAGGCGATATCTCGAAGCCCTCGAAAAAGGAGAACGTTTTCAAAAGCAGTTTATTCATTTTCTTCAACAAGATGAGAAATCACGATCACTTACTTTTTTAACCTGTTTAAGGCAGGAACTAAGAAAGCGATTGTATTCAAACAGTAACACCCTTGCCTCTACCGCTTGGAAACTCTTTGAAGAAGCTCGATACAGAATCAACACCATACATGTCTCTCCTAAGCATGTACTTGAGTCCATGTATCACACGCTATTACGATATTATGAAAGATTCTTTAAGTCGCAGCCAACGAGCATTAACTAAGCTCGACAAAGCCCAAGTGCTCGAATTCTGTGCTCGGCTGCAGGAAAGAGCGAAGAGAACAGAAACCCTGCTCGGGTCCCTGCCTTCTTTTTATTTGGTCTATGATCTTCGAGGAAGCGTTTTCTTTCAAAACAAGGTACCAAGCGAACGGTATGGCATCTTAGAAAAATCAGAAGGGAAGAAGATCTGGAAGGTTGTAAAGAACGAAGCATTAGCAGAAAAACTGCGGGATCTCTTGGATAGCAACAGGGATCTTGATGAAATCATACAAACAAGAGAGAGCAAGACAGACGAGCAGTTTTACATTCGCTGTAGAACCATGCCATATGTACAGTCAAAAAGCATCGCAGGAACCATCTTACAGATATATGATTATACCCAAGAACAGAAACACATTGAAGAATTGATGCGTCTTGGAAGATTGAATTCTTTGTCTGATATTTCAAGTGGACTTGCCCACGAGATAAAAAATCCGCTCGGAGCGATGGGCATACACATTCATCTTCTAAAGAAGGAACTCGCGAAACAGAGCAAGGAACTCGCAAAACAGAGCAAGAAACCACAGAGCTCAGAAAAGAAGATTCACAAATATATTCGTGTGTTGGAGGAAGAATTGCATGCTTTAGACGAAGTGGTAAGCATTTTTCTGGAAAACATGAAAAAAGATTCGATGGACCTTGAACTGATAGATCTAAACGAAAGCGTAAAGATGTTTGTGGATTTCGTACAGGTAGAATTACGCGAGAAGAAGATATACTGTAATCTTGAGCTTAGTAAAACCCCTGTCATGGCCTTGGTTTCTCAGTCTGCACTGCGACATGTTTTACTAAACCTTGCAAAAAATTCCATGGACGCAATGGAAGAAAAAGGGAGCCTCTTTATAAAAACAGGGCATTTGGAGAACATAGTCTACATATCGTTCTCGGATACAGGAAAGGGAGTAGACGATAGTATACAAGAGAAGATTTTCAATCCTTATTTCACTACAAAATATAGTGGATCAGGCATTGGGTTATCCATAGTCGAACGAGTTATGCAGGTTCATAGAGGTAAAATCCGAATTGATGCTGGGTACAAAAAGGGTGCCCGTTTCATTCTTGAGTTTCCTGCCTACGCTCAGCACTGGTTAGAGAAGAAAGAATAGTTCTTATGTATTTCTCTTTTCTAAAGGTGAATTTCAGTTTTGCTCTTCTTGAACATCAGTTAGTTTATGTTAGAATAAAGTGAGTGATATGTTAAAATACAGAATTCTTATTGCAGACGACGAAAAAAATATACGAGAAGGTTTGAAAGAAGTACTAGAGGAGGACTATGAGGTTTACACGGTATCAAGCGGCAAGGAAGCAATCACAGAACTTGAAAGGGTTGAATACGATTTAATATTAACCGATTACAAGATGGGACCGGTCACAGGAGCTGCGTTGCTTCGTCATGTTGTTCAGAATCATAGAAGCATACCTGTCATTATTCTTACAGGTCATGGCACGGTAAAGAACGCTGTTGAAGCTCTCCACAAGGGAGCATTCGATTATCTGAGCAAGCCACTGAACATGAGTCAATTGCTTGTCTTGGTCAAGAAGGCTCTGCAAAGCAGGGTCATCTCTTTGCAAAATAGACAGATAAACGAAGAGTTGAAAGACGGAAGAAACGACAGTCAGATCATCACAAAGAGCAAGAAGATGTTGCACCTTCTTGAAAACGTTAAGTTGATTGCACCAACGAATTCGGTAGTCCTTGTGACGGGAGAGAGCGGTGTAGGAAAAGAAGTGTTCTGTAATCGCATACATCAACTGTCTAAGCGGAAAGACAAGCCATTCATCTCGGTACACTGTGCATCTCTTACTGAGTCCCTCCTAGAAAGTGAACTTTTTGGACACGAGAGAGGTTCGTTTACAGGAGCTGTATCTCAGCGCAAGGGAAGGTTTGAACTTGCGGACAAAGGAACCATCTTTCTCGATGAGATTGGAGAAATCGACAAAAGCATTCAGGTCAAGTTACTTCGAGTTCTTCAGGAGAGAACATTTGAACGGGTCGGTGGTGAAGAGTCCGTCAAGGTGGATGTCCGAATCATAACGGCAACAAACAAAGATTTAAGAAGGGAAGTCGAGCTAGGAAATTTTAGAGAAGATCTATACTATCGTCTTAGCGTGGTACACATTAACATTCCTGCACTCAGCGAGAGGCAAGAAGACGTGCTTATTTTTGCGCAGAGTTTTCTGAAACAATTTTCAAAGATACACGAGAAGAATATCGAAGGCTTTTCCAAAAAGGCACTCCAAATCTTTGCGAATTACGTTTGGCCAGGAAACATACGTGAGTTAAGAAACTGTGTGGAGAGTTCGGTTATCATTGCACGATCAAAGTTAATAGAGGTCAAAGATCTTCCTGCGTATTTGAGAAAGGGCGAGAAGAAGAAGGGGATACACGTGGCCTTAGGAACTTCGCTTGAAGATTTGGAAAAAATCTACATTCAGTCTATGCTAGAGTTTTTTGAAGGAAACAAAAGCAAAACAGCAGATGCCTTAGGAATAGGTCGAAAAACGCTCCATAACAAAATCAGCAAGTACATGCTTATATAGATAGCTGCCAATACGCTCGACAGCTATCAGTGTTGTAAGGAAGTCTTACAAGAAAGTAGTTACAAGGAAACGTTTGTTTCCTCTTCCTCGGACCCTTCCCCATTCGTGGCTTGTTCGATGGCTTCTGCTTGTTCACTTGCCTGTGCTTCCGCCTCTGCCTCTTCGCTTGCCGCCGCGACATCCTTTACTTTCTTCTTAGGAAAGAAATCAACATGCTCGGCCACTATCCGCACAGCATTTCGAGAATTGTCTTCGGCATCTTTCCATCTATCTTGTTTGAGCCTCCCCACAATTCGCACCCCACTTCCTTTTTTGAGGTATTTTGCACAGTTGTCAGCATTCTTTCCCCAGACCTCTATCTGAAAGTAGGAAGTGTCCTGTACATTAACAGTCTCTTTTTTGTAATAACGATTACTTGCAAGAGAAAAAGTACAAAGACTTGCCTCTTCGATTTGCTTTTGTGTAGGGTCCTGTACTAGGTGTCCCTCCAATAAAACAGAATTTAAATTGTTCATATGTTCTCCTTACAAGGTAATACTCTATTCCTTACAACTTGATTGATATTTTTTAATACAATGGAGAGATGGAAAAGAGGAAACACTATATCGTTGAGCTGCAGGTGAGAGATTATGAATGTGATGCTCAAGGACGAGTAAACAATGCGATCTTTTTACAGTATTTTGAGCACGCAAGAAGTCAAGTGTTTTGGGAGCGAGGGTATTCTTTGTCTAAGTTGCATTTTGAAAACGAGGATCCTGTGGTTGCAAGAATCGAAGTAGATTATCGACAGCCCCTCCAAGCTCGTGACCTTGTTCGGATAGAAACGGAGCTAGACTTTAAGAAGACCTATAAGATTTTGTTTCAACAGACCTTGTTGAAACAAAGTGACGCAGGATACGTGCTTGCTGCAAGCGCATCGGTTGTGGTTGCTGTATTAAAATCGGGCAAGCCTGCGAAAATCGCGGACACGCGTTTGGCAAGCATGATCGATAGCGCGACCTAGCCGGTCTGGTCTCCCTTACAGGAGCAGCCACCGCCACCACAGCAACTCGATTGTTCGTTCTCTTCTTGTATTGAGATGATGTTGGTCGTAAAATGAAGTTCTTTTCCTGCAAGAGGATGATTCTCGTCCACAGACACCGTGGTTTCGTCTAGCCCTATAACATTCATCTGCTTGTCGTTGACATAGATTGGTCTTCCTACTTTGAGTTCAAGCTCTTGGGGAAAGCTAGATCTTGGTAGGGTGTGATTCAAATCCGCGTTATACACTCCATAGGCGTCCTTTGCAGGAATGACGAATTTTCGTGTTTCTCCGACTTCCGCTCCTTCAAGATGTTTTTCCAGCCCAGGAATGGTGTCCCCAGCACCGAAAAGGAAGACATAGTCACCGCTGTGTTCTGAGCTTCCGAGCATATTCTTCTCTTGATCGGTAAAAAGATAAGAGATCGTGATAAAAAGACCTGCCCCAACATGGAGACCTTTTTCCTGTAGATTAACATTACCCATACTATAAGTATATAATAAATCGTAGAGGGATGTCGTTTTCTGTATTTTCTCCTTCTTAATGAGCATAAAATGTCGATAACAATGTAAAGATGAAAAATAGATTTCTCGTATATTTCTTGTTGTGGACGCTATTAGGCCTCGTACTATACTCTTGTGCCTCTAGATCAACGTCGGAATCTTCCACGACTGAGGAAATCTCCTACGAGAAAAAGGTATTTACTTCTCTTGGTTTTCCCTATGACTTTTCTTACCCGAGCGATTGGTATGTTTTTGAGCTTGATGACGAGGTAAAAGTCTCAAACAGTAGAGAGCGGCTTACTTTTCCGGAAAACACGCTTCCCATCGACAGAGATGATAGCTTTCTTTCCTCCTTTTCTGTGTCGAGGGTAGAGGAAATACAGACGTTGTTTTTAAATTTGCAAGCTCTTATACAAGAGAATCTGCGTCCTTTTTCATTGGCGGACGATATCGGACAGGACACCCTCCTTCCCATACAAGACGTGCCTGAGCAGGATCTTCAAAACATACAGAGATCGAGCACAGATTACTTTAATTTTGAAATGGATTCAGAAGTAGAGTATGCGTATTCAGAAGAATTGAACATGGTATTAGTGAAAAAAAGAAACGAACGTGTTATACTTATAATGAGTAGCTTGTTAGATACCGAGTCCATAGCGATTTTTTATCTTTCATACTATAATAATGTTTTTTCAATTGATAACATAAAAAAGGCTGTTGAACTTGTTTCATCAGTTAGTCTTAAAGAAGGGGTGTAATATATGAAACAGTTTAATGTATTCTATATACTATTTTTATTAATTCCTACATTGCTGTATGGTTTTGGTTCTGTAGAAGAAGCAAAGTTTACAGGAGCAGCAGAGAATAGTTTTCTTTCACCGGAAAACAACGATGGCAAGTTCGATTCTTTACGTATTTCGTTCAAAAACAACGTAGAGATTCCGGATAATCTGAGAATTACCGAGTTCTTTTTTCGCTTATACAATCAACAGGGTGTTTTTCTCTTTGAGATAAGCAACCAATTTGATAAAGCTAGGGAAATACCTGATTTCACCTTTGATGGAAAATCATCGGATGGTACGTTTCTCAAGGACGGGATCTATGTCTACACGGTTGGGATTCTCGACGAGAAAAAAATAGAAAGCATATCGCAGCCCTATACCCTAGTGGTGGACAATACGAATCCTGAAGTATTTTACTCTCGGATCAGTAGTGCTAACGTGGTGGTTCCTGGAGAAGAGGAAACAGCACTTTCATTAGAGCTAGAAGCAAGCTCGGAAGTGGAGTGGTACATCGAGGCAGAAAACACAGACACGAGTAATTCTCATGTTCTTTTTAGTCGTAAGGACGATGACGCTTTTACACTACCCTCGATATTCGAGTGGCTTGGAAATGATCTAAGTCAAAACCCGTTACCCGATGGTAACTATGTGCTCAACATACGAGGAGAAGACAGGGCAGGAAACAAGTCGCTTCATCAGGTAAGCACGAAGGTGATAGTAAGCTCAGACGGTTCTTTTCTTTTGCATGCGATGGATGACGATGCTTATTTTTCACCAAACCAAGACGGAGTGAAGGACGTGCTAGAGTTGCGTTTTTCCTATCCTCAAAATCTACGTGCGGGCATAGACTTTACCGTGGAAGAATTCGTCCTTCAAGATCTCGAAGGTCGGGAAATAACAAGAAACCCCGCAGACGACGAGGGCGAACGGATTCCGTTTTACGGATTATTTCTTGATGGCAATCCTATTCCTGATGGAGACTATCTCTTGCACCTCGAGTTGAAGAACAACGATATCGTACTTCAGACAAACAAGGTTCCCGTGTTTATAGACACAGCAGAACCACTTGCTACTTTTTCTATGCAGACCAGCCCTCAGCAGGTAAAAAGCGGAGAGCCATTTTATTTTGGAGGAAAACTCAAGAACAAAGTGGATATTCGCATACGCCGTCTTGACTCGTCCCCTTGGAACGTGGAAATAAAACAGGGCTCACAGGTAATCTATAGTGGACCACTTGCCTTCAAAGAAGATATCTTTATGCTTAGTGTTCTTGCGGATACCAGATATCTTGGCAATCCTATCGTTGATGGTCTGTATGAAGCTGTGTTTTTCTCTACGGATAAGGCGGGAAACACAGGAAGGATAGGCCCCTACAAGGCAATAAAGGACACAAGAGAGCGAACGCTCGATGTACAAGCTAATACAAGTAATGTGTCGGCCCTTGTTGATCCGATCATATTCGAGTTTACCTACGATCAGATAGGGGTAGAGAATTTTAGTGTGCTGATTAACAATAGTGAGGGTAGGGTTGTTCGAAATAGCTCCTTGCCTTATGGGCTAAACAGATTTGAATGGTACGCACGAACCGATGTTGGTCTACAGGTAAGCGACGGAGTATATGACTTTACGGTTTCCGTACGATACTTTAATGGGGACGAAGTTACGAAAACCATTAACAACATACTCGTGGATTCTGTTCCTCCTAGCATTCAGCAGTTTCAGACAAAGACCGTCATCATCAATCCAAACAGCACGTCAGAAAGAGATAGATATTTCGAAGTCACGCAGAGAACAAACGAGAGAGATGCAAAGTGGACCGTGGAAATACGTAACATCTTTGATCAATTGGTGTACTCGATAGACATGGACACACAGCTTCAAGATTTTCGCTGGGATGGAAAAAGTTCAAACGGGGAAACGGTGGTCGATGGTGACTACATCTATAGTCTTGTTGGTACGGATTCCTTTGGAAACGAGGTGCTAAGAAATGTTTCGTTCATCGTAGACTCTGGAGATTATGATGGTGGCATTGTCCTCCAGCCAGGCGAAGAGTTTCCTAAAATCTATTTTCCTGCGTATAGTGATGACATATTCTCTCTTACGGAGCGAGGATTGCTTTATGACAACTTGCTCTTTGTGCGTAGTGTTTCGCGTCTTTTAAAAGCATACCCACAGTATACCCTGACAGTAGTGGGGCACGCGGCACGATTGCTAAGAGGAAAGGCGGCAGAGAGAGAACAGTTGGAAGTACTTATTCCTCTTTCTCGTGCTCGTTCGTCACAGATAAAGAAGGCATTGCAGATTCTGGGAATTGATGAAACACGCCTCGACATTCGTGCGGTAGGTGGAGCAGAACCACAGATAGAAAGACCTAATGCGGACAATATTTGGAGAAACAGACGGGTAGAATTTGAACTAGTCGAGAAGAACTAGGCACGATGCACAGTGGGACTGGGCGCGGCGTGAGCGGTGCTAGGCGTGGCGGGCGCGCTGGCAATACTACTGCGAAGCCTTGGGCAATCACCGAAGGCTTCCTCATGGTCAGGCTAGGATGACAGCACATGTCTTTCTTGCCGATGGCTTTGAGGAGGTAGAGGCCATCACCCCCATTGATTTCTTTGTTCGTGCAGGCATGCATGTGCAGCGAGTAGGGGTCACAGAACAAGAGATTACCAGCAACAGCGGAACCAGGGTCATAGCGGATTGTAGCTTTGACGATCTTGTTGACCCAGATCCAAGCTCGCTTCTTTTTCTTCCGGGAGGAAGTGAAGGTGCAAACAATCTTTCTTCACACAAACCCCTGATTGAACTGCTAGAAAAGCACGCGCAGTCGGGGGGGCATGTCGCGGCAATTTGCATTGCTCCGGTTCGCGTTTTGGGGCAACATGGGTTGCTTAGAAACAGACGATACACCTGCTATCCTGGCGGAGAAAAAGAACTCGACGACAAAACAGCAGTATGGGTAGATGAACCTATCGTGAGAGACGAGAACGTTTTTACATCACGGGGAATAGGGACGGCAGCCTTGTTTGCTGCGTATCTGATACGCGTGCTTGTCGGAGAGGAGCAGGCAAAGAAGGTGTGGGACCAGACATTGCAGGGCATGTCAACGCCACGGTTTCCACAAAACATATAATCCACAGGCAGTGCTCGCCGTCATCACGGCAGCTCGCCATCAACCCAGCGTATTTAAACCTCAAGTATCGTTGCTATTCTGTCGATGATTGTTTATGAGCTACATTAAAATCAAGGAAGGAGTACAGAAACAAGGATGTTTCGCGGACTATCACAATCCTGTAACAGGGTATTAAATCAAATCGCTCTTTTAGAAGCAAGTCGTTTTAACCACACGGTTCTTCAACCAGAGCACATACTCATCGCCTTGTTGAAAGAAGGTGGAGAGGAATTGTTTTCCATGCTTGACGAGGTCATAGACCTTGTTCATTTTCAATGCATCTTAGAAAGTCACATGGACAAGATGAAAGAAGAAAAACCAATAGTAGCCAAAAACATACTCATCTACTATAACATTCATATCATTCCCGAGATATCACAGAGGACAAAGAACGTGCTCCTCAATGCAATAGACGAATCTCGAAACTACAATCACGATTACATGGATTTGTTTTCTTTGTTCCTTGCAAGCTGTGCAGACGAGCAGTCAATAGCAAACGTGATCCTTATGAGACATCGCCTTGTTTTAGATGACTTTAGACAAAACTATAACAAGTATCTCAAGGACAAAAATGACAACAAGAATCCCGAAGAGAAGGGCAAGAAGAAAAACATAGAAGAGTTTTCTTTTTCCCTGCAGAAGAATTTGGAAAAACAGGCAGAAGTTCAGAAGAGAATAGAGTTGCATTCGAGCACGAGAGGAAAGAGAGCTACCGCTGACTCTAAAAAAGGTGAGAGCGAGCTATCAAAATACAGCACCGACATAACCCAAAAAATGATAAAAAGCAGCGAACAGATTTATGGCAGAACCGAAGAGATAGAAATTTTGTTCCGCATCTTGTTACGTAAGCAAAAAAACAATCCATTGCTAATCGGGGAAGCGGGTGTAGGAAAAACAGCACTTGTAGAAGAGCTTGCAAGACGAATTTCCATGGGCGAGGTCCCAACACAGCTACTCGGAGCTCGCATTCTTGAGCTCAACCTTACTTCCTTGACGGCAGGAACACGATACAGAGGAGATTTCGAAGAGCGGTTTCAGAACATTATTTCAGAAGTAATAGAGCTATCGAAAAAACAAAAGATCTTCCTTTTTATAGACGAGTTCCATCACATCATTGGAACCGGTCTTGCGACAGGGCTTACCATGGATGCTGCGGGCATTCTAAAGCCTGCACTTGCAAGAGGGACCGTCTCTTGCATCGGGGCTACCACCCTAGAGGAATACAGAAAACACATAGAGCACGACAAGGCGTTTCAACGAAGACTGCAGACAATCACGCTAGAAGAGCTGTCCGAAAAAGACAGTGTTATGGCATTGAAGCAGATAAAGGGTGATTACGAGAAGAAGCACAACGTAACGTACAGCGATGATGCCATTTGTGAAATAGTAAGTCTGTCCACGCAGCATTTCTTCGAAAGAAAGCAGCCCGACAAGGCTATCGACCTGCTTGACGAGATAGGATCGTACTGTGCCATTCAGAATTTCCGTCCTACCAACAAGTTGAAATCACTTATTCAGCAAGAGCAAAAACTGCAACACGATTTTGAAAAAAACAAGTTAAAAGAAATCCCTGCGAAGGGCGAAGCTGTATCTCCACTTGACGAGCTACATTCGGTTTCTCAGAAACGAATAGAGGTACAAGACGCACTTCTGAAACGTCTGGGAACACAGAAGAAAAAAATCACTCCTATGATCGTGCGCGAGCTGGTGTCTAAGATTACCGGAATAAACCAAGAACGACTTCATGGAAAGAACACGGAACTCCTAGTGGATTTCGAAGAGAACATGAGAAAAGAAGTCGTTGGGCAGGACAGAGCGCTCGCTGCCATTTTTTCTACAGTAAAAAGAAACATGGTGGGGCTTCGTGTATCAAAAAAACCTGTTGGATCCTTTCTTTTTCTTGGTCCTTCTGGGGTGGGGAAATCGTATACCGCAAAACAACTAGCCCTTCAGCTGTATGGAACAAGCTCCTCGTTTACTCGCTTTGACATGAGTGATTATTCAGAAATAAACAGCGTAAGCAGATTGATTGGTGCACCTCCTGGCTATGTAGGATACGAAGAAAGTGGCTTGCTGGTAAAAACGATTCGACAGCAACCGCGACAAGTCTTGTTGTTTGATGAAATAGACAAGGCTCATCCACGAATATTTGATATCTTTCTTCAAATCCTTGAAGAAGGAATGCTTCAGGGGCAGCGCGGTGAATACGCTTATTTTAGACACAGCATCATTATTCTTACTTCAAACATTGGCTCGCAGAAGATACTCGAACAATCCATCGGTTTTTCAAACGAAGATGGAATGGCGAACGGCGTGCAAAAGGCCATGTTCTCTGAGCTAAAGAAATTTCTAAGACCCGAACTGATTAATAGGTTTAAAGATATCATAGTGTTCAACACTTTTACCAAGACAGACGTGATGAGCATTATTGATCTGATGCTCCAGAGCTTTGTAAAGGATCTCTCAGAACGAATGCTTTCGGTACATTACAACGATAGCATCAAGAACTTTCTCTACGAAAAACACTACAACGAGAAAAGCGCTGCACGAAGCATAGTAACGGGCATTTCGGAAATAGAAGATTGCATTGCAGATGCCTTGCTTCAAGGCAAGATACAAGAAGATGATAGTGTCGTTCTGCGAACAAGCAAGGGGCGTATCGTGGTGGTGAAGGAACGAGTGATGTTCAGCAAGGAAAAAAATCTTTTCACAAAAGAAAAGGGTAGCTACAAACGAGCTGAGTCTGCAACAAAGAGAACACGAAGCATTGCCTCAAAAACCAAGGTACACGAGAAAGAGAGTCTTAGCGCGAGCAGCGCCTAGCCTAGCGCGAGCAGCGTGCTAGCAACTAAAGTAGAGCAAGCGCCTAGCCGGTCTGTATGATGTTTGCCTGATATCCAATTCGATGAACAAAGTCACATATTTTTTCTAACTCTGTGACATTCCCATCATAATCGACATGTATGCAACTTGTTTTCTTGTCTACCCAGATATCGTGGACGCCTTCTAGTTTCTGTCCCATATGTTCTATGCCGATGGCACAAGAGGTACAGGTGGCTCCCACAAGCTCAATCTGAGCATGTTTGATTGTTTTCTGTTCCATATTCATTAGTATATAGCAAAACATCGGTTTTGTGTCTCATTTATATCTCATTTATGTCTCATTTATATCTAAAAAAAATCAACGATATGTAATATAATGGTAATATACGACACAACTGTGAGGTAGTTATGGAAATTGATAAGAAAAAACTAGATGAGATAACCCGTTGGTTTAACAAAAGTGGACTAAGTTCTGCAACTATAGAATACTCCGCAAACGGTGATTTTAAGCTCGTGCTTCAAAAGGAAGCAAAAGAATCGCACGACCCAAGAAACCATTCTGCGATGCATTTCGTTGCACCTCCTGCGTTTCATCATCCACAGGGACAAGGGACAGCAGCAGAGAACAGCAGCCAAGACAAGGAGAGCACCGAGAAGTCAGAGAAGACCGAGAGTGCCGAGAAGACAGAGAAGCTTGCGGCTCCCATTGTGGGGACATTCTATCGGGCAGCTGGTCCGGACACTCCCCCCTTTGTTCAGTCTGGTGACAAAGTTAAAAAAGGTCAGGTGCTGTGCATACTAGAGGCCATGAAGATTATGAATGAATTTGAAGCGGAATTTGATATGGAAATCGTGTCAGTGCTGGTAGAAAACTCACAGCTCGTGGAATTCGGTCAGGCAATTTTTGAAGTCAAAGCACTATGATACGATCCATCTTTATCGCAAACAGAGGAGAGATTGCGGTTCGTGTTATACGAGCGTGTCGTGAGCTAGGAATAGAAAGCGTTATCGCGTATTCCGAGGCAGACAAAGACTCGTATCCTGTTCAACTTGCAGACAAGCGAATATGCGTAGGTCCTGCTCCTTCCTCTCTTTCCTACCTAAACTTTGACAACATTATTTCTGCTGCGGTAGGACAGTCTTGCAACGCGATACATCCAGGCGTTGGCTTTCTAAGCGAGAACGCTCACTTTGCTCGTGAGGTGCAGAAGGCGGGAATAAAGTTTATCGGTCCTGATCCAGATACCATCGCTCTTGTGGGGGACAAGATCCAAGCAAAGCGCGAAGCCCGCAAGGCCAACGTGCCGTGCATACCCGGCTCGAAAGACGTCCTTCATTCAACTGCCGATGTGCGTGCCTTTATCAAAGAGTATGGGTACCCTGTCATTCTGAAAGCGGCAAGTGGCGGCGGTGGAAAAGGCATGCGTGTAATACATGACGACAGCACGATAGAGAGTAGTTATGCCCTCGCTAGTTCGGAAGCGGAGAAGTCGTTTTCTGACAAGCGACTGTTCGTAGAGAAGTACCTCACACAACCAAAGCACGTTGAGGTTCAGCTTATGGGAGACAAGGACGGAAACATCGTCCATCTTGGAGAAAGAGATTGTACTGTGCAGCTAAGACATCAAAAACTCATAGAAGAAAGTCCTTCACCATCTCTAAACGATCAAGTAAGAAAGAAGATGGCAATGTCTGCGGTGTCCTTCTTTCGTTCACTCCATTACAAAAACGCAGGTACGGTGGAATTTTTGGTTGAGGGAGATGAGTTTTATTTTATGGAAGTGAATGCACGTGTTCAGGTGGAACACCCGGTCAGTGAATTAGTCAGTGATGTGGACATCATAAAAGAACAGATACGGATCGCAGAAGACAACCCGCTTAGTGTAAGGCAAGAAGACATTGACTGTAAGGGATATGCAATGGAATGTAGAATAAATGCCCTTAGCCCCGGCTGCATAGAAACCTTGGTGTTGCCTGGAGGTCATGGTGTTCGTATCGATTCTTGGATACGTCAGGGTTCCATAATTCCCCCGTTCTATGATTCTTTGTTGATGAAATTACTTGTTCGAGCAAAGGATAGGGAAGAGGGCATACAAAAAATGCTTCGAGCACTCCACGAACTTCGTTTAGAGGGAAAGGGGTTTTCTAGCAATAAGGAATGGTTTATAAAGATTCTTCGTAATTCTACGTTCCGTTCGGGAAACTATTCCATTAACTATTTAGAGGACACAAAGATTTTAGATGAAACAAAGGCTTAAAACTAGAAATACATATGCTCGGTTTTCGGTATAATAATCTAAGGTATCGCAATGATTCGTAAAATTAAAGAGATTTTTTCATCACAAAAAGAAGTGGCAGTCCCAATCGCCATAGACGACAGAGAGTTCTTTAAAAAGAAACATCAATGTCCGAAGTGCCACAAACACATAGAGGACGATGAACTAAGAAAGAACCTTTTTGTTTGTGAAAACTGTAACTATCATTTTCGTATAATGGCAAAGGAACGATTTTCCTTGCTTTTTGATAAGAGCACTTTTGAACTTATATCTCTTGAGGCAAAGTATAGAAACCCAATCTTCTACGACGGCTACGAAGAGAAGATGAAAGAAGCAATAAAGAAAAGTGATGAGGACGAGGCTGTGTCTGTGGCAACGGGAAAGATCATGGACTATGAGATCGTGATTGCTGCGATGAGCTTTGATTTCTTGGGGGGAAGCATGGGATACATGGTAGGAGAAAGAATCATACAAGCGATGCTTGCTTCTATCCGACTAGACTGCCCTTGTTTGCTTGTCACCTCTAGTGGTGGCGCGCGCATGTACGAGGGGCTTTTTTCGCTGCTTCAGATGCTACGCACCTCTCATGTGGCGACTCTCTTAAAGCAAAAAAAATGTCCGTTATTTACCTTGCTTACCGATCCTACAACGGGAGGCGTTACGGCTTCTTTTGCAATGTTAGGTGACATCATATTGGCCGAACCAGAAGCTCTTATTGGCTTTGCAGGGCCACGAGTTATTGAAGGCACGGTAAAGCAAAAACTTCCAGAGGGTTTTCAGCGCTCTGAGTTTCAATTAGAAAAAGGATATGTGGATGCGGTAGTTCATAGAAGAAATTTACGAAAAGTAATAAGCTACCTCTTGCGAGTTCACAAAAAATAAAAGGAAGAACATGGACAATAATAAGAAGAGCATGGACGATAACATCAAAGAAAAATTTGAAGAACTCACGGCATATGCGAAGAAGTTAGGAAAGAAGCCGGACGAGATCTTGCAATTTGCAAAAGAACACTTGAAGCGAGAGGAAGCCGAAAAACCGTTTTCGGGGGAAGGTTCTGAAAAAAAAGTCATAAACAACGAGGAGACGAAAAAGCAAAACGAAGAGCGAGTGTGGGAAAAAGTGCAGCTTGCACGACACCCCGACCGACCGACTTCCCTTGACTATATCACCATGATAAGCGAGCAATACATGGAGCTTCATGGGGATAGATATTATGGAGATGACAAGGCCCTTATAGGCGGGCTCTGTACCATAGAGGGAATCAATTTTACGTTCCTTGCGCACCAAAAAGGCGCAAACCTTAAAGAGAACATAGAACGACATTACGGCATGGCTCATCCTGAGGGATATAGAAAGGCCTTGCGTCTTGCAAAACAGGCAGAAGCACACCAAAGACCCATCATCACCTTTATTGATACCCCAGGCGCGTATCCGGGCATGGACTCAGAGGAACGGGGGATAGGGGAAGCTATTGCAAAAAATCTTATGGAATTTTCTACTTTGCACACGCCCATCATCTGCATCATCATCGGTGAGGGAGGCTCAGGTGGTGCTCTTGGCATAGGTGTGGGTGACAGGGTCTTCATGTTAGAAAACGCCATTTACTCGGTGATCTCTCCAGAAGGGTTTGCTTCTATCTTGCTAAGAAATGCAAAGAGAGCAAAAGAGGCAGCGGTCTCTATGCGATTAACGGCAGAGGAAGTGTTTAACTTCAATCTGGTTGACGGGATCATTGTTGAACCTATCGATGGAGCTCATACCGACCCTACACTCATGGGATCCAACATCAAGCAGAGCATCTTAGAGTCATATGCCCAGCTTCAGAACAAGGATCCTCAAACCCTTGTTGCACAACGTTCTCAAAAGATTATCAACTACACCCGAGACCTAGAACTTGATGCAAGCGGAAAAGACTTGTTCTCGCGAATCAAAGAGTACTTTTTCTAGGCTGCTGCTAGACTGATGGTGTAGATCGCCATGTTGTATATGCTGTGGCTTATGATGCATACGATGATTGAATTGTGCCGTATCATGCGAGAGCAGAAAAAGAGTCCTATAAAAAAACTAAACGCCATAACCGCGTATCCTTGATACACATGTCCAACTGCAAAGATCAAAGAGCTGACCAAAGACGACATGCCTCGAGAAATGCCAGAGCGCAACCCTCGTCTTACAAGATAGTTTCTAAAGAATAACTCTTCTAATGCAGAGGAGCAAAACAGAAACAGATAGACCAAGGGGCCTAGTTGAGGGAATAGGATTTCTCTTTGCGGAGGAAAGAAGTAGCCAAAAAGAAACCCAGCAAGGATCAATGGTATTACATAGAGCAAGGCGTACCGTATGTCTTTGCGGTCCAGACTTCTCCAGACAAAAAAGCAGGAGCGAAGAGGCGCTGATTTTTTTGCAAGAGCGTATAGAAGTAGCAAAAGAAGGATATCGACAAGAAGGCGCAAAAGAAACCGAGTATAGTCATCGAACACAAGCGGCAGCAAGGCAAAGCGGAGAAACAAAAAGGCAAGGACAGCAGAGAATTCGCGAAGGCGGGACATGCATTCATTGTACAGTTATTCTTTGTTCTCAATCAAAGTGCACACAATGCCTGTATTGCCTTGTGTGAGCATGGTTCTCTTTGCACTCTCGCTTGTTTTCTTGTCTGCTTCCATGCTTGTGCCGGTATCTGACGTTCTCTTCCCGCTTTTGCTGCTGTCGCAATGTGTTTTTTGGAGAGGAAGGATACGATCACTCCAAGAAAAACGCATCTTTCTCTGCCTGCTCGTATGTGGCGTGTTCTTTCACGTTGTTTTGTTTCAGTATTGGCAACAGTCTGTGTGGACAGTGCACAGTGTGCAACGAAATGGAGTGGTAGAGAAGGAGAGCACAAAGAAGGACAATGGGTTGACCACAAAGAAGGACAGTGGGTTCGCGTTGCTTCGTCGCCATCTTAATGCAGGATTTGAGGTAGAGAACGTCGCCATGTCCATTCTGAACAAGACAAAAAAACATCTTGACAAAGATAGCGCCTCGTTGCTGATTGCGCTGCTAACTGGTCAGAAGCAGTTTCTCTCCGCTGCCCTAAAGGATATTATTAGACGCTCGGGATCGAGTCATCTTCTTGCCTTGTCGGGGTTTCACTTAAACATAGTCTTGTTCCTCTTCTTGAAGCTGCGTGGCAGGGTCTTCGCTTCCTTTCTGTATCTCGCTGGATTAGTCACGGTGTGGTTCTATTGTATCTGGGTTGGATTCATCCCCTCCTTGTATCGTGCTGCCTTTTTGTACAGCATTGCAGGATGCTGCAGACTCTTTTGGGCCGAATTAAAATTTTTGAGCTTGTGGAGTTTTACCACCATGTTTTTTTGCATTCTCATACCAGACATCGTTCTTGAGTTAGGCTTTATGCTCTCGCAGCTAGCCTTGCTTGGGGTGGTCTATGGACGACAGCTCTTTCCACGCTTTCTAGAAAAGTACATCCCTCCCAGCTTTATAGTGCTCGTGTCTGCAGGCATCGGAGCACTTGCCACTACCGCGTGGTATAGCTTTATCTTTTTCGGGCAGGTGTATCCCGTGTCCATACTCGCTTCTATTGTTCTTAGCCCCATAGTCATACTCTTTGTCTGTCTTGGGCTATTGTTTCTTCTCTTGCCAAGTGCACTCGCTTCTTTTGTAAGCACTGCGCTTCGCTTTCTTGGGGAATTCATACGCACTGTCATGTCCTATGCTTCAGAATCGATCGCTCTTGATACGCTGCCGAAGCTTCTTGTCTTATATGCTATACTCATTGCTATGGGTATAGTTTCATACATCGTAACTCACCGCAGTGCGCAGGCAAGATAGCATGTCCATAGACCTGTACAAGAAGCAGAGCATTCGTCAAGTCCTAGAAGAACGGGGGCTTTCTTTAAAGAAGCGTTGGGGACAGAATTTTCTTGTCAACAAATCCATTGCAGAAAAAATAGTGAACTCACTTGTTCTGCTTCATACACGATCTGGCAAAGATCCCACGATATGGGAGATTGGCCCAGGGCTTGGATCTCTTAGTGAGTTGCTCTTGCAAAAGAGTGGACAACTCGCTGTTTTTGAGATAGATTTTGGTATCATTCGTTTTCTAGAAGAGTTTTTTGCAACGGAGCGAGAGACAGAGAAATTGAGCATCGTTGCAGGAGATGCAGAAAAGAGTCTTGGCGAGAGGGTGCGAAGCATAGAGGCAGAAAAGCTTCCCGACCTTCTTTGTGGAAACCTTCCTTATCGAAGTGCGTCCCGTATTCTGATACAAGTCTGTTCCGAAGAAAAAGCGTACGTGCCTGCGGTCTACATGGTGCAAAAAGAGGTAGCAGAACGTTTGATAGGTGCAGGCACTGACTATGGAATAACCACGATACTGGTGCAAAGTCTCTATACTGTTTCCAAGCTCTTTTCCGTAGGCCCAGATTCGTTTTTTCCCGCTCCCTTTGTTGCATCTACCGTGCTCCAATTTCTTCCCAAAAACACGGATCATATGGGAAACGAAATCTTTGAGATACTGAAGCAACTCGTGCGCGCAGCTTTTTCTCAACGAAGAAAAAAGCTTGGCAATACCTTGCTGCCCGAGCTTGCCATGTTGTTACAAGAAGCCAGCGAGTCGTCACGAGAAGCCAGCGAGTTGTCACGAGAAGCCAGCGAGTCCGCACACAGCGTGCTGGATCGTTTTGAGATAGACGTTCATAAACGTGCCGAAGATATTTCCGTAGAGCAGTATCGCAGTCTTGCGGTCTACCTAAAAAATCGTGTAAGCTGACCCGCGCTTAGTCGGAGAGTAGCCCCAGCCCCCGAAGAGCAGAGTCCACGATTGATTTTTGCGTCTCGTCCGGAGAGCAGAGAGGAAGTCGATACTTTTCAAGACAGAGCCCAATTCGTGAGGCAGCGTACTTTATGGGTATGGGATTGGTGTTTACAAACGTTGCACGAAAAAAGGGCAGCAGCTCAAGCAATTCTTTGCGAGCATCAGCAAAATTCTGAGTAGATGCAGATTTAACAAGCCCTACCATCCTTCGAGGAATGACGTTGCTTGCTACCGAGATTACTCCTTCGGCACCATGAACCATCATGCCAAGTACAAGGGCATCATCACCGCTTAGAATACTAAAACGCTTGCTCTGTTCCTGTCTGTATTGTAAGAGATCCACGGCAGGCACGATTGTTCCACTTGCCTCCTTGACTCCTACGATCAAAGGATGCTCGAGCAGTCTCTGTAACGTTTCTAATTCTATGTTTTTCCCCGTTCGACCCGGAATGTTGTACACAATAAGGGGCAACTCTGTTTTCTCTGCGATTGCAAGAAAATGCTGATACAACCCTTCTTGTGATGGTTTGTTGTAGTAGGGACAGACCTGTAGTGTGGCAGCAGCTCCGAGGCGTTTCGCCTCGAGACTGAGCTCGATCGCTTCATCTGTGTTGTTGGATCCGGTTCCTGCGATGACGGGTACCCGTCCTTTTGCCTGATCTATCACGACTCGAATAGTCTCGATATGCTCGGGAGGGCTAAGGGTTGGACTTTCCCCAGTGGTGCCAACGGGGACCAGCCCCGACACCTTGTTTTCTATTTGCATGTCGACAAGAGATCGAAGAGAGTCCGTGTCCAAGGAAGAATCTTCTTGGAAGGGTGTGATCAATGCGGTATAAACACCTGCTATGGGTTCCATGTTTGTACAGTATAGCACAGTTCTGCTGTGTGTTTTTGACATGAGAAGACTTATTAAATTATAATGATAGATGAATCATGAAGAAAAAGCTTGCACTGATAACTGGTATTACGGGTCAGGATGGGTCTTATTTAGCAGATTTCCTTATGCAAAAAGGATATCTCGTACACGGCATCAAGCGAAGAGCCTCTTCGTTTAATACCGACAGAATAGACTACCTGTACGAGGATGCTCACGAGAAAGAAAGAAATTTGATACTTCACTACGGTGAATTAAGCGACAGCCTAGGGCTTACGAGAATAATCGAAGAAACCAAGCCAGACGAGATCTACAATCTTGGCTCTCAGAGTCATGTGCAGGTAAGTTTTGAAACACCAGAGTATACCGCAGACATAAACGCACTCGGAACGTTGCGCATCCTTGAAGCAATTCGCTTTCTTAAGCTAGAGAAGAAAACAAAATTCTATCAAGCAAGCACGAGTGAACTCTATGGGCTTGTGCAGGAAACCCCACAGTCGGAGACGACTCCCTTCTATCCTCGTTCCCCGTATGCCGTAGCAAAACTATATGCATATTGGATGACACGAAACTACAGAGAAGCATATCAGATTTTTGCCTCCAATGGAATTCTGTTTAATCACGAAAGCCCAAGAAGAGGGGAGATCTTTGTAACCCGCAAGATAACCATGGCGGTGTGTAAGATCGTTTTTGGTCTGCAGGACAAACTCTACCTCGGCAATCTAAATGCAAAACGAGACTGGGGGCACGCAAAGGATTACATACGCTCCATGTGGCTGATACTGCAACACAAGAAACCAGGAGACTGGGTAATTGCCACGGGAAAGAATAGCACGGTACGAGATTTCGTACGACTAGCCTTTGGGTACTTTGGCGTTACCTTGGCATTTTCTGGAAAGGGAAAGAACGAGGTGGGAAGGATTGCAAAGGTCTCATCGAACAGGCTAAAGGAACGAGAGATTCATCCTACGCAATCGAAGCACTTAAAGGTAGGCACAGAACTCGTAAAGGTGGACCCGGATTACTTTAGACCTACGGAAGTGGACGTGCTTCTTGGGGACTCAAGAAAAGCAGAGAAGGAGCTTGGGTGGAAGTCAGAGTATTCCTTGGAGGAAATCGTGAACGATATGCTAGAAAAAGATTTCAAGATTTTTAAACGAGATTCTTTGGTGAAGGAAATGGGTTTTTCTCCCTTTGACTATGATAAGGAAAACCTTAACAAGAAAGACAAGAAAGAACCCGCCAAGAAAGATAGGAAAAAAACTTGAATCGAGACAGTAAAATATACATAGCAGGGCACAGTGGTCTTGCTGGCTCGTCCTTTATAAGACAGCTAAAGCGAAAAGGATACACAAACCTACTCTGCAGAACGCACAAAGAGTTAGAGTTGCGGGATCAAAGAGCGGTTCGAGATTTCTTTGAAAAGGAAAGACCCGAGTATGTCTTCCTTGCTGCTGCCAAGGTAGGGGGCATAGCAGCGAACAATACGTATCGTGCCGAGTTCATTTACGACAATCTGATGATTCAAAACAACATAATCGACAGCAGCTACAGGGTGGGTGTCAAGAAGTTGCTCTTTTTGGGCAGCATATGTATCTACCCAAGAGAGACAGCACAACCCATCAAGGAAGACTACCTCCTTACCGGTCCGCTCGAGTTTACAAACGAACCCTACGCCATTGCAAAGATAGCTGGCGCCAAGCTCTGTGAGAATTATAATCTTCAATATGGAACCAATTTCGTTGTAGCCTTGCCGACAAACCTCTATGGTATCCACGATAACTTTGACCTAGACAAATCTCATGTCTTGCCAGCTCTTATGCGCAAAATACACCTGTCCAAGCTCTTGCAAGAAAAACGATATGATGATCTCCTTCGTGATTTAGGATTAGAGACGAAGCAACAGGCCACTGAGTATCTTGCGGATCGAGGGGTAAGTG
>JACSEG010000019.1_pt1 | contig 32527 bp, 27 predicted proteins | sample 8225521 | NCBI WGS metagenome assembly JACSEG01 (sample SAMN15705060, study PRJNA637333) | viral metagenome | isolation source: viral RNA from sea star tissue | host: Pisaster ochraceus | place: USA:Santa Cruz | collected 2018
TGCAGATTCCCTTTGTGGACATTAATGTAAGAAATCCGGTAGGCGGGGGAGAGGTGGCCCTATCGATACAACTCATCTTGCTTCTTACCGTACTCACTCTTTCTCCAGCCATACTGATATTGCTTACGTCTTTTTTGCGGATCAGCATAGTACTGTCGTTCGTTCAGCAGGCACTCGGCACACAGCAAATACCACCTCGACAGGTGCTTATTGGACTCGCCTTGTTTCTGACACTGTTCGTTATGTGGCCAGTATTTCAAGAGATAAATCAGAATGCTCTCCAGCCTCTTTCGAATGGTACGATTAATGTCTCGGAAGCGTACACCGAGAGCATCTCACCGCTTCGTGTCTTTATGTATCGACAGATGCAATCAAGCCCAGAGAACATACGACTCTTTATGAGGATGTCAGGACTAGATACCCCTCAGACCCTTGCCGATGTTCCGAGTTATGTTCTTATACCGTCTTTTGTCCTTCACGAACTCGTGCTCGCGTTTAAGATGGGGGTGCTTTTGTTCATCCCCTTTATCATTATAGACATAGTGGTGGCATCTATAACGATGTCTATGGGAATGATACTCTTGCCGCCTATATTAATATCTCTCCCAATCAAACTTGCACTTTTTGTTTTGGTAAACGGATGGGAGCTGCTTATGCAACAACTCATACTCAGTTTTGGAGCGCGATAATGGATTTAGGACAATTAATATTCATCATACAAACAAGCATCATAGAGATACTGATTCTTGCGGGACCCATTCTTATCGTGTCTGTGTTCATTGGTCTGGTTATTTCCATTCTCCAAGCAATCACCTCGATACAAGAACAGACGCTTACGTTTGTTCCTAAGATACTCGGCATACTTATATTGCTTGCGGTACTTGGTCCTTTTTTAGCAGGAAGAATGCTCAATTTTACAACGCAACTGTGGAGTCAACTTACAAGGGTATAGAAATGTTAGAAGCGCTAGGAGACCAAACATTTGTTGTCATCATTCTCAGTATAAGGGTACTTATTATTCTCTCCCTCACCCCCGTGGTGTCTGGGCAGCAGTCGTTTTTCTTTGTACGTGTCGTGCTTGCGGTTATTACCGTTTTTTCTATACAGCAGTTTATTCCAGAAGGGACAGTGCCCATTCCACAAAACGCAATCGAATTATTGATTGTCGTTGTTGGTGAAGCTTTGATTGGACTTATTCTCGGATTTTTTATACAAATCGTTTTCTCATTGCTCAGTATAATCTCAGAGTTCTTTACCACACAGATGGGACTTCGTGCAGCCCAAGTCGTAAACCCCATCACTCAGACAGAGACCGTTGTTATTCAGCAACTTGTAAGCATTCTTGTTCTCGTTGTTTTTCTCTCTTCGTTTACCCTTCAAAAAATATTTTATTATGGAATATATCAAAGTTTTATCGCTCTCAATTCCCAGTCTCTCTTTCAGTTAGGAAGAGAGTCCCTTTGGTTCATTGTTACAAGTTTTGTTATGCTCTTCGAACGATCGTTTCTTATTGCGTTTCCCATCTTCTCATCGCTCTTTCTTATCAACATTGGGTTGGGGCTTATAGGAAAGGTTTCACCACAACTAAATGTACTCATACTTGGCATACCCATTCAGATCGGAATTGGGTTTCTTCTTCTTGTTCTGTTTATTCCGGGAATAGTGCAGGGTGTCGAAATAGTGTTCGATTGGTCATTCCGACAGATGAGTTCTTTCATAAGAGGTGTGGCATGATACAAACAAATAATGTGACAAGAAAGAAAGAAATCTACTCCATACTACAAGGATACCAAGACCCTCTCGATATAGGACTCCAATGGTTTGCTGCCGAAGATGAAGGCAGAAGTTTTGATCCAACAGAGCAAAAAATCAGAAAGGCAAGACAAGAAGGAAGAGTTGCGAAGTCAAACGAAATACCTGCATCTTTGATAATGCTCGGTGGGGTAGGCGTTATTCTTGGCTTCTCTACGTACTATTCTGACGTTTTTCAACAGGTTTTTCAATACTACCTGTATCGCATGAGGGAGCTCGGTGACATATCCATTGCACAAGAAGCGCTTCAAGCACTCTTTTTTCTATTGCGTCTTATGCTTCCTTTGGTAATCACTGTGTTTTGTATCGCAGTTTTTGGCAACGTAGTTCAGTTTGGTTTTTTGTTCAGTGCACAAGCGATAGCCCCCAAGTGGTCTAGAATAAACATAAGTGTTTCAAAGTGGATCGAGAAATCTGTATCTAAACAAGGATGGTACGTGCTTGGCATGTCCGTGTTTAAAATCATTGTCATCTCGGCTATTTTGTATCTCAATTTTAGCAGTCGTTTAGACAGTATCACTGCATTGGCTTCTCGTTCTTTTCTCGAAAACCTTGCCTTTCTTTCTGGATTCATCGGGCAGGTGATAATACAATGTGGGGTTTTTCTTTTAATAATTTCTTTTCTTGACTATCGATTTCAAAGTTATATATTTCGAGATCAACTCAAGATGAGTAGAGATGAATTAAAAAAGGAATTCAAGGAGACAGAAGGAGATCCAGAGGTGCGACAGCGGATTCGAAGAAGAATGGAAGAGTATCTCAATAGAAATATTCCCGAACAAGTACAAAATTCGGACGTGGTTATCACAAACCCGACACATTTTGCAGTAGCAATGAAGTATGATATGGATGATATGGAAGCACCACAGGTGACAGCGAAAGGGAGTGATCTTATCGCTTTTAAAATACGTAAACTTGCTAAAGAACTCAAAGTTCCAATCATAGAGAACAAACCATTAGCTCGCGCTCTTTATCACGAATTAGACGTGGGGGATGTTATACCAGAGAAGTATTTTCGTGCAGTGGTCTTGGTTTTCAAAGAAGTATACAAACTAAAAGGTGTGAGGATACATGAATAAGATCTTTGAATGGATACGAAATAATTTCCTTGTAAAACTCAGTGAATTCGGACTCATTATTGGAGTGGTGCTTATCATCGTTATGATGATAATCCCCATGCCGACCATACTTTTGGATCTGTTTATGGTTCTCAATCTTCTGCTAAGCTTTGTCATCATCCTAAACATACTGTATATTCGTTCGCCGTTAGAGTTCTCTTCCTTTCCCACGCTCTTGTTAATTTCCACGGTCTTCTCGCTTGCCCTTAATGTGTCCTCTACGCGTCTCATACTCTCGCGTGGTGAATTGTTTGATGGACGGATAGTACGTTCTTTTGGAACCTTTGTGGTAGGTACCCAGAACATAGAAGGATTGGTGATAGGGCCTATTATCTTTATCATCATCATGATAGTGCAGTTCATCGTCATTACCAAGGGCTCTTCCCGAGTTGCCGAGGTTTCTGCACGTTTTACTCTCGACTCTATGCCAGGAAAGCAGATGGCTATCGAGGCAGAGTTTAACTCTGGTGCGATTTCTGAGGACGAGCTTATGAAGAAGCGAGTGAACCTGCAACGAGAAGCGGATTTCTACGGGTCCATGGATGGTGCTTCTAAGTTCATCTCTGGAAACATCATAGCTGGGTTTATCATCACGTTTATCAATATCGCGGGAGGGCTTATCGTAGGAGTGCTTATCCGTGGAGAGCCGATTCAAACTGCGATCGTAAACTACATTCAACTGACCATCGGAGATGGGCTGGTTTCTCAGTTTCCGACTCTCCTGATCTCTACAGCGTCTGGTATCATTGTCACCAAGGCAGTGTCCGCAGGAAACATAAGCGATGAAATTAGAAAAGAGTTTTCAAACTATACAAGATTGTATTACATAGTAGGAGCGATACTAGGGGTTATGGCGTTTCTTCCTGGCTTTCCGTGGTACATACTCCTCCCTCTCGCACTTCTTCTCGGATACGTTGCCTTTGCAAGTGATAGAAAGAAGAAGAAAACAGCAGAGAAACAAGACGAGCTGGTGCAGAAGACGAAAGAAGCAAAGCCCGAAGCTGTTGTTCAGGCAAAGCTAGAACCCCTAGAGCCACTTACGTTAGAAATAGGATACGACTTGGTCCCCCTTGTGCAAGATAGCAACGGGCAAACCGAGTTGCTTAATAGAATATCGAGTATACGAAGGGAAGTAGGAGTAAAGCTTGGCCTCGTCATACCTCTTATGCGCATTCAGGATAACTATCTCTTAAAACCCGATGAGTACACTATTAATTTTAGTGGTGTTGAAATCGCACGGGCAAACATAAAAATCAATAAGTTTTTAGCAATACAAACACCAAGAGTCCTTGCTTCTGATGAAGAAGAAATACAGGGCGAGAAAACTCTAGACCCCGCGTTCTTGTTGCCCGCATATTGGATTGATTCGGAACACTGTGTCAGGGCAGAAAAGCTAGGTTACACAGTGGCAGATCCGACCTCGGTCATTGCGACACACATTGCTACAATAATAGAGACAAATGCAGCAGAGCTACTAAGCAGACAGGATGTATCTGATATGCTCGACAATTTTAAAGAGAAGTATCCGGTCATCGTTACAGATGTGACTAAGGATCTTTCTATAGGACAAATACAAAGAGTACTGCAGCGTTTACTTCTTGAACGAATATCGATACGAAACCTTAGGGCAATCTTCGAGAAACTCAGTGATTTTGGGTCACTCACAAAAGACATTGATTTCCTGGTAGAAAAGGCTCGACAGTCATTAGCAAGACAGATTAGTGGTCAGTACTCTGATGCGAGCAATACCTTGCATGTGTTTACCCTTGATCCAAAGATAGAGCAGATGCTTATTGACACAAGGAAGGAAGGCGCATCTCAAGAAGCGATGCTTTCTCCAAACACACGGAATCAGATTATCAATTCCATTGCTCACGCCTTCCATGGATTTAGAGAGGAACAGGCGAAAAGACAGCAAGGTGAAACAAGTATAAGCCCAGTGCTGGTAAGTAGTGAGATGGCAAGACCTATCGTGTATAAGTTACTTGGCATGTCACTGAATAACAAGCACTATAGTATACCCATTGTTTCTACATTAGAAATATCTGAAAATACTTCGTTATTTTCACTTGGAAGCATACGAATACAAGAGGAGGAATTAGTTGAGTCAGGTGATGTATGATGAAGACATAGTAATGTTTGAAGAGTATTTTACTTCCTCAAATAGGATAGAACACGAAATACGGAAGAAGTATGGAAGTCAGGCAAAAATATTGCAAGAAAAACGAGTAGGGAGAGGTTTGCTGAGCTTTATCTTGCCTCCAAAAATTCAAGTGACAGGATACGTGGAGAATAGGCAGAAAAAGCAGGATGAGGAAGTACAAAAGAACATACTCAAAGAAATAGAATTTTTGAAGAAAAAAATCCCCGCAATTGATAGTGGAGAAAACACAGATTTTCTAAAAAAATTCAAGGGGATTCAAGCCGCTATGGAAGTGCTCGAGAAGAATGGTTTTGCCAGTGCTTGTATAGAAGATTTTCAAAACACCATGCGAGCAAGTCACACAGTCGAAGAACTAGAGGACAAGCAGACCATGCAGCAAAGCCTCGTTGCATATCTTGAAAAGCGAATACAGGTCTATGATGATTCGGCAACAGAGAGAAAGCAAAAAATAATTACGTTGGTGGGGCCTACAGGAATGGGCAAGACAACGTGTATCATGAAGCTAGCGGCTAAACTACGGAACGAAAAGAAAGAAACAGATCACACACAGGTAAGAATCATTTCTCTTGATTACTTTAAGGTGGGGGCAGAGGAGCAGATACGAAAGTTTGCTGATTTTGTAAAAATCGAATGCTACTCGAACAACGACTCAGATGATTTTATGACGTTGTTAAAAAAAGGAAAAAGACCAGAAGTTCTTTTTGTCGACACGGCTGGAAAGTCCTCGAACAGCAAAGAGGACTTGCTTACCTATAAGGACTACTTAGATTCACACGAAAAGAAGATGCATATTTTTCTTGTTTTAGCTGCAAACCTATCAGCAATTGATTTGTGTCATGCCATAGAGGCCTTTTCTGTGTACAATATAAAAGGGGTAATACTTACAAAACTAGACGAGACCCAGTGCCCTGGGCTTGCGCTTAGCGTTTGTATGCAAAAATCCATACCCATAGCCTATATAAGCTATGGACAAAATTTAGTAGGAAAAATAGAGAAAGCAAAAACACAACAAATACTAGAACAACTACATGGTTTGAAGTATGAGATAATAAAAGAATAAGGGAAAAACAATGGAAAAGCAATTACAACAGTTACGAGAAGCGATGACACCAGACAAGACGAAACTTTCAAACACGCGAATAATTGCTGTGGCTAGTGGAAAAGGTGGTGTAGGCAAGTCAAACATTGCAACGAATATGGCAGTAAACTTTGCTCGTCAGAGCAAGAACGTTGTCTTATTTGATGCGGACCTAGGTTTGTCGAATATCAATATACTTCTTAAGGTTCTCCCTCAATACAACTTAATCGATGTCATACGCAAACATAGAAGAATGAAGGACGTACTTACCGATTCTGGATATGGGTTTCAGTTTCTTGGAGGCACCCAAGGTTTTTCAGGGCTAGCGAACATAACCGATGTTATGTTGGATTATTTTGTACAAGAGATGATGACATTGTCCTTTGCCCATGTAATCATCATAGACACGGGTGCTGGCATAGGAAAAACGGTTACAAGTTTTCTGTCTTCTGCTGATGATGTAATCATTGTCACCACCCCAGAACCCACTGCAATGGCGGATGCGTATGGAATCATGAAAGTCCTTGCGGTCGATATCGACACACAGCCAAGCAGCATACATTTAATTGTCAACAAAGCAAAAAACCATCAAGAAGGGTTGGAAGTATCACAGCGGATAACGCAGGCCTGTGAAAATATTCTTAGTATCAAGATAAAGTATCTTGGTTCTGTTCCAGAAGATCCTTCCATAAACAAGGCAGTCATGCATCAAGTTCCTTTTTCGGTATTTAATCCTAAGTCGAAGGCGACTGTGGCATTAAAAGCAATCATGCATAGATTACAACACCAAGATACAAAGCAGAGAAAGGGGCTTTTTGGATTGTTAGAACGAATGATATTAAGACAGGAAGATTAAGAAATGAAACAGGTCCTTTTTCCAATCATTTTTGGACTCGCTTGTTCTCTATTGTCACTGGCTCTAGGGATTATCTTTCGAATTGCATTTTTAACGGCACTCTTTCGTGCGGGAATTTTCTTTCTTGTGGGAGGTTTCATTTTCTTTGTTCTTATGAGGATTTTCTCTTTTACCGTTTCCGAGACGGAAGATGATAACGAAGAAGACGAAGACGAAGTGGAAGAAGATTCTGAGGATGGTATGAATAGCATAGATGATGTACAATTAGAGTATGATCCGCTGCAGTTCGGTCAATTAAACATTGGAAAAGAAGTGAATTACGTTTCCCAAAAGGAAAAGACAAGACCTGTTCAATCAAAAAAAGAAGATACTCGCAATAAGAAAGACGGCAGAGACAGGAAAGACAGAGAAAACGACGAGAAAGAGCTCACTATGGCAAACAATAAGAAAGACATCGTTGTTGATATACGTGGAAGGAAAAATATCGATGATATTCCGCAATCTAGGATAGATACAGGCGATACAGGCAAGGATATACAAAACATTGCAACAAATAATGATAGTTTTCGCTCTAAAAACGATCAAATAGAGTATAATGATGAAACGGAGAAAGACTTTCATGAAGATTCAGTTGAACGAACACTTGAGGTATTTACGGAACAGTCTAAATCCGAAGAAATGAACAGATCTGCAGAAAAAACAAGAAATGCATTTCAAAAAGATAGGGGAAGATTTACGAATTCATTAAAACATTTGATAAATAATGATTAGGATTAAACGTGGATGATGAAGAAATAAAACTTTGGAAGAAATTCAAACAGACAGATGATCACGAGACTCGGAATATACTCGTAGAAAAATATGCTCCCTTGGTAAAGTATGTAGCAGGAAAAATGTTTCAAAGAATGCCGAAGCACGTTGAGTTTGATGACTTGCTGAGTGCCGGAATTTTTGGGCTCTTCGATGCCATAAACAAGTTTGACATTACGATGAACGTATTGTTTAAGACCTATGCTGTCACTCGTATTCAAGGTGCAATACGTGATGACCTTCGTTCACACGATCCATTGCCACGATCCATACGACAGAAAATTCGAGAACTAGATGAAGTAACACAGATTCTCCAAGAAAAACTAGAGCGAAGTCCAACAGAAGAAGAAGTTATTAAATCGATGAAGATAAGCCAAGAGCAATACGATAAGATCATGTCCTATGTAAGCCAGGCGTACCTTTTATCGCTTAACGATGTGTTGTTTACAAACAGTGATGGAGAGCAGATAACGTATTTTGATCAAGTAGGGACAGCAAACGAAGATGCTCCCGAATTTGCGTTTGCCGAACAGGACCTGATACGAGTTTTGAGATCTTCCATACAAGAGCTACCAGAAAGAGAATTAAAAGTTTTGGTTCTCTACTACTTTGAAGAATTGACCCTAAAGGAGATAGGCAAGGTCTTAAACGTAACGGAGTCTCGTGTGTCTCAATTACACGGTAGGGCATTGAATAAGTTAAAGACAAAGTTATTTAGTTATCGAAAAGGTGTATTCGAAAAATAGCAATGCTTGAGTTTAAGCAGTTTCATCAAAAAATACAAAATACTATTCCTCGTTCTTTGTTAGAAAAGCCTGTACTTCGAGTGTATGCAAATACCGTTGAGGAAGTACAAGAAGAGGCAGTAAACTATTTTCATGTTCCGATTAGTGAGCTCCATTTTGAGATAGAGCGTAAAATATCGCGTCGTGCTTCGCATGACGTTAAAAAATTCATGGTTCTTGTATATCCCAAAGAAGACCTCGGTAATCTCGATTCCGAGCACAAGGATGAAGACAGCAGTAAAAACATGAAGGGAGCAGTGCATTTTAGAAAGGGTCTCGGAAGTATCCTTGTTTTAGTAGTTCCCCCCAAGGAAAATTTTGAACCAATAGGTTTTGAAGAAGCACTCTCTATGTTAGAACGAAAAAACCTCGCAGATAATTATGATGAACCGCTTTTAAGAAAAGCCGTGAAAGATGCCACAGAAGAATGGGTGCGAATTGGCTCTTTTAGCTATAACCCTGCAGAAGATGTAAGTTATGCCATTACCTATGATAATGAAGAAATCACTGCATACTTAGAAATATTTCGATCTGGTCCCTTTGGTAAAGACCCATCTTTTAATCAGATGAAGGACGAACTAAGAAGAGACGGTATCGTCTTAGGCATAGACGAGGAGAGGCTAAAGACATTAGAGCTTTATCCTACCTATAACAAACCTATTGAGGTAGCCAAAGGTATTAAGGTAGAAAACGGAAAGAATGCGTTTGTGCGACTCCATCATAGTGTACACAGAGATTTTAGAGATTCGAAAACGAAATCTATAAAGAAAATTATTCTTACGGCAAAAAAAAATGAGGTCATAGCAGAAAAGGAGACTGCCACCAACGGAACAAGAGGAGAAACAGTGAGAGGTAAAATCATATTCCCTAGGTCAGGAAATGATGTTACCATGTTAGGAAACAAAAACGTAATCATAACCGAAGACAACACAAAGGCTATTTCAAAGTTAGAGGGTTCTGTAAAAATAGAAGGCAACAGGATAGTTGTAGAAGAATTATTGATTATCGATACCTCTTTGTCTTTAGAAACTGGGGACATAAACTTTCCTGGATCAGTTCATATATTTGGTGATATTCCCGATGACTTTACCGTTGTTGTCGGTGCAGATTTACAAGTTGACGGAGGAATAGCCAATGCTACGGTAAAGGTTGGTGGCGACCTCAATGTCAATCGTGGAATTAAGGGAAAAGGAAGTGCAGAGATAGAGGCAGGAGGAAATCTAGTCACAGGATTCATAGAAGGGGCAAATATTAATGTATACGAGGATTGCATTGTAAGTCAAGCTGTCATTCTTTCGTCTGTTTTTGCGAAGGGAAGGGTTATTGCAATTGCAGATCGAGGACGTATTATCAGCAGTCATATAACCGCAGGAAAAGATATTTTTGTTCGTTCTGTAGGTTCAGAGTCTGGTCGAGGAAGTGTTCTTGAGATCAAGTCATTACCTGAACTGCGAAAATACTACGAAAAACTACAAGTACAAAAAACAGAGAAGAGAAAAAAATTACAGAAGATAAATCTCTACCTAGGAGTAGAAGACTTACATGCGGTACAAAAAATCATAGAGAGAGAAAAAGCTAACATAGACAAAGAAGAGATAAGTGAAAAAGAAAAGATTATTATAGACAAGGTACGGCAAATTAAAGTTTTACAAACAGAGTTAAAGAGAATAACGGAGCAGTCAAAAGTACTAAAAGAACGTCTCGCGCAAGCAACATCGACTTCACGGCTCTGCATTATTCAAAATCTCAAAACAGGAACAAACATTTCTATTGATAATGCAAAACTACACATTAAAAATGACATGCAACATGTTGTATTCTACCTTAAAGATGATAGAATTGGAGTAAGGGAATATAATAATCGTTTGGAAGGATCGATACTAAAAGAATATTAAATGTTAAATAGTCATATCGTTCAAAATAATCTTGCTGCTTTGAATGCTGCTTCAAACGAGCACGATAAGATAAAAAACGAATCTAACAAAAAGCAGCAAACCGTTCAAAACAAGATTGATGGAGATGTCAAAACACAAAACAGAGCGGTTACAGAAGCCAATCAGGACTCAAATCCTCAAAGAGTACTTGAGCAAGAAGAGGAAGGAAAAGAAAAGCGAAATGCAAGAGCCCCACAGGAAGAGAAGCATGAACAGAACAAACGAAAGTTTTTTAAAGATAAAAACAAAGGCAATATTGTGGATATAGTGTGTTAAGATGTCTTTTTTCTCTGTTTCTATCTTTTTTCTTTCTGCCGTTATTATCAACATAATCATCACTTCCTTTTTACTCAGCAGGACCTATAGCTCAAAGCGAATTGTGACGGAGATAGAAGAGACCATACAATCCCTTGTTGCAAACATTGACTCTGCAACAAACAAACAGATACTGATAGCCGAAGAAAACATCAAAAAGTTACAAGAAGAGCAGAAGAATGCGATGAAGGTTATAAAACATCTAAAATCTTTCCGTTTGTCTCGTTACGATGACCTTGTATCATTACTAGACAAAGAGCAAAAGAAGAAGCAAAAGGTAAAAAAGCAAAGTGACAAGAAGAATTCAAAAACGTTGCCTGTTCGTGCTTCTGACTTAGAGGAAAATCTTTCTCGAGATGAGATAGAACTTCGCAAATTTATAAAAAACCCCTAAGATTTTTTAAGACTTTCTAAGATTCTGAATTTTTATTCTAGATAGAGTGTTAGCAGTGTATTTTCTTTTACTCTGCTTCCCGGCTCTGGAGACTGACGAACCACTGTACCGTTACCCTCTAGTTGTAGTTTTACGTCGGTATTGATAAACAACGGCCAGACTTCGCGTTTGCTAAGCCCAAGATATGATTCATAGAGTTCTGGTATATGTAGTTTAACTGCCGATTTCTGTGCACGAGTGTATGCCTCGCCATTTTCAGTATCTTTTTTGGGATGTTCTAGAAAACCTAGATATGGCAGAATACTATTCAACATCTTTCGTATCATGGGCGCTGTGGTTCTTCCTCCATATATTTCTCCAGATTTAGGGTCGTGTATGGCAGAATAGATGATAAGACGAGGATTATCACTTGGGATTATACTCAATGTGGATGCAATAAAAGTGTCCTTGGAGTACTCGTTGTTTTCTCTGTCAAAAACTTGTGCAGTGCCTGTCTTCGCAGATATTTGAATCCCTTCTGTTCGTAGCCTGTGGGCAGTTCCTCCTGGTGTAGTAGTAAGGTTCATCATTTCAAGTATCTGTGTTGCCGTCTCTGGTTTTAGAACTTTTCGTTTCTTCTCTGCCGATGATTTATAGATAATTTTTCCTTCTGGGGAAACAATCTTTTTGATCAGTTGAGGTTCCAGTAGATTTCCCTTGTTCGCAAAGACAGTAGCGGCCGAGACAAGTTGCATTGCGGTTACTGATATTTCTTGTCCCAATGCTATGGTGGGTTTAGAGCGTGCGGACCATGTGGAAGGATCTTTGAATACACCGCTACTTTCCCCCGGTAGCTGTATGTTTGTTTTTTCTCCAAAGCCAAAAGCTCGGAGATATTGATATAATCTTGGAGCATCAATATGCTCCATGGCTCGCGAGATGCCAACGTTACTGGAAAATTTTATGATTTCCGAGCTTGTGATAACACCGGGATACCAAATATCTTGAATGGTAAACCCATATCGAGTATTCACATACGGAGAACTTGCATCAAATCTGCTATTTACGTGTATGTTTCCGGTATCTAAAAGACTCGCAAGAGAAAAGACCTTAAACACACTTCCTGGTTCGTAGTTATAACGTATGATTCTATTGCTCAGTCGGTCCTGTGTGTAGGTATAGTAACGATTTAGGTCAAAACTAGGAAGAGAAACATAGGCAAGGATTTCTCCTGTTTTTCCATCCATAAGTATGGTAGTGATAAACGAAGACTTACTTTCCTTCAGTGTCTCATATACGATTTCTTCTATGCTGCTCTGTAGGATGGAATCTATGGTAAGGTAAATCGAATTCCCGAGTGTCTTGCTTCCTGTGCTCCGTAATTCTTTATCAAAACTAGATTCTATTCCGTCCAGGCCTCGTCCTTCTTCACCAAAATAGCCAATAAGATGGGCAAGAGATTCGTTTCCAGGATACTTTCTCCAAGCTTTCTCCTTAAACTGTACCCCTACGAGCTTGTTTTCTTTTTTCAGAGTAAGTATTTTTTCGTATTCTTCCTTTGAGATATGTTTTTTTACTTGGACATATTTATACGGATCGGAAAGTTTTTGATCTAATTCTTGATAGGGGATATCTAAAATGCGTGACAACGTTTGTAGCACCTCTTCTGTATTTTCTGTGTCGATCAGACGGAGCCCTACGTTCCAACTATTTACCTGCATTGCAAGAATGTTTCCTCTCCGATCAAAGATTGGACCCCGCTCTGTGTAGAGAGATGTGTCCTGTTCGGTGTTTTCCACGTTGTTTCCGCGAAGTGCAAACGTCTTTATGGTGATAAGGGCAGGGAGCAAAGAGAAAAGACTAAAAATCACTATCCATACAAGGTTTTTCATTATCTGTACATAAATATCGTACATGAAAAAACATTGCTTAATAATTTTTTAGAAATGACGAATATTATTTAATAAAGACAGAACATGGAATATAAAGAAAAAGCTCCCAAAAACGTAAAGGATTCTCTCTATTATTATGGTGTTTCTTCAAACGATTTTGATGAGTTGGAGCAGAAACATTCTAAAACAGAAAAAACGTTTACAGAAGACACAGACCAGTTTTCCCTGTATCACTACCAAACATTACGTTCACGCTCAGCTCAAAAAGCCCAGGTAATGGTTGTGCCATCTAGAAGGGTACAGAGTGCACAGAGCGCACAGAGCGCACAAAACGTGCTTCTGACGTTTTCGTTGTTCCTTCGTTCTATGGTGACCTCTTTTCGAGAGATTCGTTTAGTCTGGTTTCTGGCACTCTCTCTTGTCTCGTTTAGCATTGGATTGCTGTTGTGGGAGCAGATTGGATTGAGGCAATGGTACTATCAACAAAATCCGGTACAGAAACTATCTAAGCTTGGAGAGTTTTCTCCACTCCAGTTTCAGGTGAACAATGAAGTAGACCTGCCGCAGAATCAAGCATTTGCACAGGAACTGCAGATGAAAAGCTATGTCGTTGAGAAGGGAGACACCTTGCTAGAGCTTGCCATTCGGTTTAAACTCAATGTTGACACCCTAGTCAGTGTCAACAATATTCAGGATGCAACACTTCTTCAATATGGTCGGGACTTGCTTGTCCCAAGCAGTAACGGTATCATACATACGGTAAGCAGAAGAGACACCATTGATGGTATTGCAAAAAAATATAATACGCCAGCATCAGCTATTTTAGACATTAATGATGTAAGAAACGCACTTCTTGTTCCCGGGCACAAGCTCTTTGTTCCAGATGCAAAGCTAGACCAGTTTGAACTTGGATTGATACTTGGCACGGTGTTCTATTTTCCTACACGAGGGGTGTTGAGCTCTGGATACGGGTATAGAATTAGCCCCATAACCAAGAGACGACATTTTCATGCTGCGATAGATATTGCCAACGTTCGTGGGACAAAGATATATGCCGCGGCAACGGGAACGGTAAGCTATGTGAGTGGAAATAATCCTGTCTACGGAAAGGCAATAGAAATACGACATCCGAATGGGTACAAGACGTTGTACTCTCATCTTTCAAAGATATATGTAAGAAAGGGGAGTTTAATAACTCGTGGAAGCGTCATAGGGCTTATGGGAAATACGGGGTTTAGTACGGGATCACATTTGCATTTTTCTATTACCAAGAATGGAAGAGCAGTAAATCCTCTCCGTTACGTCAAGTTAAGATAGTTTTTACGCTGCAGTCCCGTGTCTGTGGTCTTCGCGCTCCGCGTCTCGTGGCAAGTCTAGCCAGCGCTCCCGTGTCTGTAGTCTTCGCGCTCCCGTGTCTGTGGTCTTCGCGCTCCGCGTCTCGTGGCAAGTCTAGCCAGCGCTCCCGTGGCAATACTTGTATTTCTTTCCACTCCCACAAGGGCAGGGCTCGTTTCTTCCTACTTTTTTTGGATTCTGTATTTGAGAGATACTCGCATTCCTCTGCATTTGCCCAGCCCCGTACCCAGCTGCCTGCCCAGCCCCCTGCCCGGCTGTGTACCCAGCTGCTTGCTGCGGTCGTGCCCCCTGACTTCTCCCCTGATTCCCAGAAGATAGGGGCGTGTTCTGAAACAAAGAAAAATTCTTGTGTGTGGTCTGTGTTTGTAGGGTAGCTCTGCCCGTGTTCTGCTGTGGCGTATGTTCCTTGTTGATGGACATGCCCACAAAGGTACGTAGTATTCCATGAGATATCGTATTAAACATGGCGTTGAATAAGGTACTGGCCTCGAGCTTATACTCAAGCAGCGGGTTTTTTTGTGCGTAACTTCTTAGATAAACAGCCTGTCGTAGTTCTTCTAGATTAGAAATATGCTTCTGCCATTGTATATCAATAAGTTGCAGGTATTGAACCCGTATAAGTTCATTAAACATTTCATTCCCAACGAGTTCTTCTTTCTTTTGCAAATCATCGTAAAGCATCTGAGACAGCTCCGCTGTCGTTGCAGCAGAGCTAAGGTCACTTTGAGTATGAAAAGTAGTCTTTACCACTTCGATAACTTCGCTCATGTTCGTTTCAGTCTTCTTGTCGTCAAATTGACTTGCAAACTCTTCTAGGTTTTGCTTCATGCGATCTAAGAGTGTGTCCGAGCTCAGAATCTTTTCTCGTTCGGTATAGATGATGTTACGTTGTGAATTCAATACAGAATCAAAATCAAGAAGGTGCTTTCTAATTTCGAAGTTTCTATCTTCAACGTTTTTCTGGGCTCGTTGCATGGTTCGTGTAATCAAAGGATGATAAAGGGGTTCGGAAGCATCCATTGTCTTTAGCATGAGGTTTTTAAGATGACTGATGCCGCCTCCAAACAGCTTTAAGAGCTGGTCGTCTAAGGACAGGTAAAACTGAGAGACTCCAGCATCTCCTTGTCTTCCACTTCTTCCTCGTAACTGATTGTCGATTCTTCTTGATTCATGTCGTTCAGTTCCTAATACATAGAGACCACCTAGGGAACGTACTTTTTCGTAGTCCTGTCTCCACTGCTCGAATATGCTTTGGCGTATTCTTTGTTGTTCTTCTTGACTGTCTGTATCAGAGATAGTGTCTTGCACTTTAAAATCTGGGTTCCCCCCTAGTTTTATATCGGTGCCTCTGCCAGCCATGTTTGTGGCTATCGTGATAGAGCCGACTCTTCCTGCCTCAGCAATAATGAAGGCTTCGCGCTCATTGTTTTTAGCATTGAGAACATTGTGTTTTATTCTCTTCTTTGTGAGTATTTCACTGAGTTTTTCGGAGTTCTCTATGGACGCAGTTCCTATAAGCATCGGTTGCCCTGTCTCGTGTATCGTTTGGATCTCATGTATTATGGCGTTCAGTTTTGATGGTTCATCCACAAAGATCAAGTCCTGTTTGTCATCACGGACTACTGGTTTGTTAGTGGGAAGTTCCACCACGTCTATACCGTAAATATTTAAAAACTCTTTTTCTTCGGTTACGGCCGTTCCTGTCATTCCAGAAAGTTTGCTGTACATTTTGAAGAAATTTTGAAAAGTGATGGAAGCAAGCGTCTTGTTTTGCACAGCAACTTTTATGCCTTCTTTCGCTTCAATGGCTTGATGGAGACCGTCAGAGTACCTTCTTCCGTGTAAGACACGCCCGGTAAATTCATCAACGATTTCTACTTTGTTCTCGCTCATAATATAGTCTACGTCTTTGTGAAACGATGTGTGAGCACGAAGTGACTGTGTTACATAATGAAGATATTCAAAATTTTCTATGTTTTGTAGGAGCCCCACAATGATACCCTGCCTATGGAGTATCTGTTCTATTTTCTTTGTTCCCTCGTTTGTAAAGGTGACCGATTTGTTTTTTTCCTGTATCTTGTAGTCGCCTTCAAGGTCTGCTTCTTCTTCTGGGTACTCTCCGGTTTCTTTGTTCTTCTTACACTCGCTTAGAAAGGGTATTACTGCGTTCGAATGTTTAAATTTTATAGTGTCGTCTTCTGCCTGTCCAGATATGATAAGAGGGGTACGTGCTTCATCAATCAAAATAGAGTCAACCTCGTCAATGATGCAGTAGTGGTAGCCTCTCTCGACCAACTTTTCCTTGTTGCGTCTAAGATTGTCACGAAGATAATCAAAACCAAGTTCGTTGTTTGTGGCATAGACGATGTCTTTGTCGTACATTTGCTTTTTAACATCATTCGATAAAGAGGGGACAACGTAACCAACACTTATTCCTAAGTAGCGAAAGACAGGTTCCATCCATTCTGCATCTCGTCGTGCAAGATAGTCGTTTACCGTAACAATGTGGGTGGGGTTCCCCGTCAGGGTATTCAAGAAGGCTGCTGCAGTGGAAGTAAGGGTCTTTCCTTCGCCTGTTTTCATTTCGGAAATTCTTCCTTGATGAAGAATAATGGCTCCAAGAATTTGCACATCAAACATTCGTTCTTTTAGCACTCTTCGTGCTGCTTCTCGTATAAGAGCAAAGGCTTTCGGAAGTACGAACTCAAGAGACTTTTTTTCTTGCTGTACCTGCTGTCTAAGTTTTTCCGTTTCTTCTATACATTCTGGGGCTTGCAGTGTGCGAGCCCAATGTTCTAATTCGTTGATTTGAAATAGGTAGGGGAGAATGGAGTGTATCTCCGTACTGCTTTTCCTCGGAATATGTAGGACTTTTTAAAAAGAGATAACATGCTTCTTTATTATAAAAATTTATGGTAATATATGAAAGTACTAACATGCATAAAATCGCAATAAAATTACTTTTTCCTCTCGTAAAATTACTTTTTCCTCTCGTTTTCCTCGTTTTCCTTGCTTTTCTTTTTTCTTGCACTACTACAAAAAGAAATGAAGTTCATTTTGCCTTTTCGCTTCCTTTGGGGACATTGGATGGTGAGTTTAATGTATGGATAGACGGAGCCTATGCGTTCCATCAAAGCACCTTAGGAATGGACAACAATATTTTTTATATTGCAAACGGCAATCGAATCATGCAGTTCTCATCTCGGGGAATATTGCTGAACACGATTGACGAGAAAAAACTGAACAGGGAAATAGGAAACGTGCAAAAATTTTCTGTTGATTCTCAGGCACGAATATACTTTACGAGTTTTGATCAGGGATCAGTGTTGCCTATCAGTGCAGAAGATGATTCTATAGAGAAGGGCTTGAATCAGCTTCTTGTGTACGATAGTTCGGGAGGAGTCGATCGCTATGGCAGGACAGGAAGACAAAGTTTTGATTTCACAGCCATACAAGAACTTCACAGCATACGCGATGATCAACTTTTTGTACTAAGCCTGGAAAAGAAAGGGAAGACAAGCTATCTGTTTGACTCAGAAGGGCAAATAACAAATACTACGTTCTTTTCGAGCAATGTCTATCCACAGTATCCTTTTAACAAAAAAGAAAACAATCTCTTTGGAGACGTGAATACCGTTGTTCCATCTTACGATGGGAGACACCTCTATGCGCAAATCGATTACTACGACTTTCAAAAAGACGAGAACACCGATAGTATCTTGCAGATAAAGTTTCTTGATTCTCTTGTTTTTAAACTCAGTTTGCTGAATGCCGAATACGAAGAGCACATAGATGTTTCCTATGCCTTTATAGAAAACTTGGAGCTGCAATATGTAAATGCCAATTCGGAACTCTTCTTCTTTGACTTTTCTGTAGGGACAGATAGCGAAGACTCTGTTGCTCCACCGAAGATCATAAAGACAGACAGCTCAGGTGCTATCCAATCGCTGTATGTTCTTGAACTGCCCAAGATTGATTTATTGACGTACAATATGCCATAGACAGGATGGGATATGTAGGGGGGCTTTTCCTTCAAGAAGAGAAAGCTAGTATTTATTGGTGGCAGGTAGAAGGGTTGGCACCATGAAAAAGCTTATTTCGTACAAGACAGCAAAGAAGATCGATAGCATCAGCCAACGAAGGTTTGCGATACCAGGCATCGTTCTTATGGAGCGAGCAGGGCAAATCCTTGCTGACTATGTGGAAGCACGTTTAGAAAAAGATTCAAAACTCTATGTGTTTTGTGGAGGAGGAAACAACGGGGGAGATGCACAAGTTCTTGCTCGCGTCCTTTGGCAAAAAGGGTATAAGGTATGTCTTGCTTTTGTACGAGAGGCAAAAACAGAACTCGCACGTTTGCAGTGCGCCATGCTTAAAACACATGCTGTTCCTGTTATCTCAGTAAAGAGCTTGCTACAGAAATTGTCTACCCTAAAAGAAAACGATTGGATAGTAGACGGCATATCTGGAATCGGAATTAATCGACCTCTTGATCAAAAAGAAATGGTATCTCGAATAAACGCAAGCAAGGCAAAGATTCTTTCTATCGATGTTCCTAGCGGACTTACAGAGAGCATGAACCTAAACCAGAGCGATCCAGTCATATGTGCAACGACCACGATCACCTTTGGTCTAAAGAAAATGGCGATGTATTACCCAAACACGAGAGACCACTGTGGAAGCATAGTATGCGCGAATCCTGGCTTTCCTACGCAGGTTCTCGATGATGCCGATGCAAGTGCCTATCTTCTCGAAGAGGAAGATCTAAAACGCTCTGTTCCCCCCATGTCAAATTACACGTACAAACACAAGCGAGGGGTACTTGTAGTAGCTGCAGGGAGCAAAGAGACTCCAGGGGCTGCGCATCTTGCAGTAGAGGCAGCTACGAAGTCCTTTGCGGGCATGGTCTATGCCTTGGTAGACGAATCTCTTGCAACCGGAGTCGCCATACGGAGCCCTTCGGTTATTACAGGGCTTCCTTTTGAAGATATCAAAAAAGCGCATGCCTTGGTCGTTGGTCCGGGTTGGGGGACTGGTCGAGAAAAAAAATGTTTTTTGAAGTTTTTCCAAAAAAAGATACCGACTGTTGTCGATGCAGATGGACTTTCGTATCTGAGTGCGGTAAAATCGCAATTGACGACACAAGACAAAGAGGTGTTTCTTGTCCTAAGCCCCCATGTAGGAGAGATGCAACATTTACATGCAGGTCTTGCAAAGAACGGAGATCTATGGAAGGCTGGGAAACTAGTATCAAAAAAATATAATGCAGTGGTGATTGCCAAGAACTCGAGTACGGCAGTGTTCTTAAAAGATAGAATTCCGTACATCATAGATGGAAGCAATCCCGCACTTGCCAATGCAGGTTCAGGCGATGTCCTGAGTGGACTTCTTGGAAGTTATCTTGCGTATTGTACAAGCATGCTAGCAAAGAAAGGAGCAAGCCTAGCAAAGAAAGGAGCATGCTTAACAGAAAAAGAATTACATTATCACACGGCTCTTGCTGTTCTTTTACACACACGACTTGCACAAAACAGTTCTCGATATTTTTCTTCTGCAGAGTTGCTATTGGACTCGTTGCAAAACAAAGGGCTTTCGCTGATATAACAGTAGTTCGCTACTAACGACACTCAGCAGACAACGACACTCAGCAGACAACGACACTCAGCAGACAACGACACTCAGCAGACAACGACACTCAGCAGACAACGACACTCAGCAGACAACGACATCATGGGGTTCATTACAACCCATAACGAATGTATGTGAAGTCGACGTTCACTATTAATTCGAATTCCCACTGTTTTCCCGATGCTACTGTAAACACGAGACGACCTACGGGATAGTTTTTTGCTTCGTTCGTTGGTATTGTAGAAACTATTTCTTGTGTAAGATCATACATAATGTTCCATCCGTAAGAGCTCTCGTTCGTGATCCCTAGGCTAGGAAGGTTACTTTCTCCTGTATTGCTACGAAAATCTATGTTGCTTGTTGTCGTCCCATTAATGGATAGGAGCGATTGATGTTTTCCTCGTGCTCGTGCCGAACTTAGTATCGAGTTTGTGCTTTCTAAGGAAAGGTTAATTTCTTGAATTGTTTTGCTTCCTTCTCTGTACAATGGACGTTCTTCATCGCTTGTAAACATAGTAGCACCAGCACCGCCGTTTGTGCTTAATTGAAGAGATAGATTAGGATATGCATATGTACTGACAGTAGTGCTGCCAAACGTTATGATTTCGTCCGATCCAGGAAAGGCTCCTTGTTTCGTAATTTCCAAAGCAAAACTACCCTCTTTGCTAATAGTAAAATCACCACTAAGGCTATCTACACTTAGTTCGGCTCGTTCGTCTTCTGCAAAACCGCTTGTAGAAATCGTCCAGATATAGCTGTGTGTTTCGGGTTGAGATATATTGTCACCTTCTTCACGAAGTACAGTGAATGTTCCTGTCCCGACTCTTAGTAATGAGGTGTTTGCAACGATCATACTTGGTTCGACAAGGGGAAGAGTACGTATTTCAATTGTTTCTGAGAGAGAATCAAGTTCTAGATTGACAACAGCATCAAGTCCGTCTCTTGAAAGAACCATAAATGTCCTAGAATTTTTATGTGTACGAATCAATGAAAGGGAATCTTCTGGATAAGACCACTGGAGTTGACCCGTATGGGGAAGAGAAGATTCGTAAGGAATTACCGTAGCATCAAGGGTGAACGTATAGCCATAACCGACAGCTTGACTCGGAGCACCAGTGACTTGTATCGATTGTGCAGGATTATCTATGTAAAGTGTAATGGTATCTGTTATGGTATGGTTTTCCTGGTTTATGGTAGTCGCACTTACGCGTACTTCACCCGAGCCAATGCTTTTATACTTCCCTGTGATCTCATCAATGAGTAGTATAAATGGATTATCAGATGTCCAACGAATAGTAGCATCGGTGTAATTTGTTGGCGTTATCGTTGCGGTCAAGATTCCAGAATCGCGAGCAAGAAGAGGTGGTGGCGCTTGTATACTAATTGTCTCCGCAAGGATGGGATTTTCTACAACGGTAATTACCTGTTCTTGTGAAAGAAAGAAAGTCTCGACTGTGCTTTCTAAGTCAGCCATGTCGACCACTGTATCCATGTCGGGCATCTCGGGCATCTCTCCTAAGAATGCAACAACAGTTGTCTCGCCAATACCACGAGCTTCATATACGCCGGTACTTGGGTCTTCTATGCGTATGATATCGGTATCGCGTGAAATCCACTGTATTGGACCACTGATATGTCTTTCTGGAGATATAAAGGAATGGAAGGTTCCCGTAGACCCTAGAGTTATAGTAGGAGAGGCAAACGTGCGTATGCTATCTGCAGGTCCAAGGATGATAACAGGAAAGTGCGATTGCACGGCATTTTGGGTTCCCACACTTGCAGTAACGACTACTTCGCCTATTGTTAGTGCATGGAATATGCCAGTAGTAGCATCGATATCTAGCATGCTTGGTTCATTAGAACTCCACTGTATTTGACCATCGGTATGGATTTCTGGGCTTACGGTAGCAGCAAACAGTCCTAAGCGCGATTGTGACAAAAAGGATGGCGAGTAATCAAATTGTATAGATTGAGCGGACACAGGAACATCTGTGACGATGATGGTGACTGAGGCGGTCTGTTTTATTATAGTATCCTCGGAAGCTGTAGGATCTTCGGGAGCTATAGGAAGCTCTGAATATGCGGTAGCCGTAATAATAGCATTACCGTTCGCTATTGCTTCGTATTTTCCTGTAGTCGCTTCTATGGTCAAGACAGCAGGTGTTGAGGTGGACCAAGTGACAGACATCTGACTGTTTTCTTTATCGTCAAAGGCAGCAAGTGTACCAGTATCTTCAATGAGTACGTATGTTGGTGCATTGATGATGCGCAACGTTGATTTTTTGCGAGAAAGAAGAGGTAACTGAGTACATGCAAAAGAAAAAACAATTGCTAGTACGAGAAGGGCAATAGAACATAGGTTCTTTCGTAACGAGCGCACAGAGTTACCCACCTAGATGACCTTAAAACAAATTTTTAGTAATTGACACAAGATGTAAAAGCACTGCAGATTTCAAAACAGAAGACTCTTGATAACGGGAAATATTCAAACTCTATGAATACTTCCACCTCTACTTCCCAAGCTTTGCCTTTACCAGTAAGAAAATATAAAGGATGTGCCAAGAAAGTAAACGAATCATGTTCTGTGACGATTTCTGGTAAAACACTACTAGCGACAGCTTTGTTTAGTCTAAAGTCTAGGTTAAAAGTAGTTCTGCGTTCCTGAGTTGAGTCGGGGTCTCCAAGGTCAATTTGAGCAATATTGCTTGGCGAGTCGAGGGATACTAATCTTGGGCCATCAGTAATATATTCTACTGGTTGCAAAGCACTGTGAATGGTTAGATCACTGCTGTCAGAAACTGCACGCTCTAATAGATCAGTAGAACGTCCATTGCTAGATTGCAATCCGATAACGATTGTTTTTTTGTATTTTCCATCTTCATAGTAAATGTTTGCGTTTCCTTGTGAATCTACTCCAGAAATGTAGTCGAGACTTTGAGTAAAGGAAGCACCATCTTCAAGAACATCAGGAGGAAAGTAAGGGTCTGTATCTTCCGCGTTACGGATAAAGGTACTTACATAAATATTAGGAAAAACAGTCAGTTGGACAGAATTTTCTCCTAGGGTCACAATTGTATCCGAGCTAGGCAGGGATCCTTGTTTTTGAACGACGAGTGTGAACAACCCTTCTCGCATGAGGTGGTATTCTCCTGTTTCAGGATCTAATGATAATTCTGCTCGGTCTTCTTCTTCGATATCGTCTGTGTTAAAAGACCAAACGTAGCGAATGTTTTCCATATTTATGTCGGTATCTTCCACAACTTCTTCAATAGTGAAAAAACCTCTATTGGGCACCGACAAAGGTACAGTACTGGCAATATCGGTAGCACTTCTGATTAGGGTAGTAAAAGGAAGTCCCGCGGTTTCTAAAAATACGATATCAGAAATAGAAGCAACTTGTGCCATTATAGAAATGTTTGCACTTTGTGTTGTGAGTACTCGAAATGTTGCAGATTTGTTATCTGGTCGATTAACTAAATAAACATCTGATTCAGAAAAGATCCACTCTACTAAACCTTTATACTCAATTGTAGGTACGGTTGTCTCAAGGATAGTGGAGAGCGTGAATGTGCTATCGGTGGCTAAAGATTGCGTGGGTAAATCGACAATTTCTATGGAGAGTAGATCGGGATCTTGTATAACGAAAATATAACTATCTGATTTTTCTTGGTCACCTTCGCCTATTGTTGCGGTAACGATTACACCACCCACATCGAGTGCTCTAAAAGAGCCCGTGTTACTATCAATTTGTAGTATGTTTTGTATAAGAGATGTACTATCTTCGGCAGGAGCAACGGACCATCGGACTGCCCCAGCTGTATGGCTAGGAGGCATTACGGTAGCGGTAAAGGTACCCGTGTCAAGAACAGTTATCGGAAGAACGTCATCTATTGCTATAGAATCTACATCGATGGATGCATTAGTAACGTTTATATCTACTGTGTCGGTATAAAATGAGGTTGTCGTTGGTAATATTACCATAGCAGTTGCGGTTATGGTAACTACACCGGATGAACGTGCTACGTATTCTCCTGTATTTGAGTTTATGCTGAGAAAAGCAGGATTCGAAGAAGTCCAAGTAATGACGGCAAAATCATTGGCTGGAGTAAGAACGGCTCTTAAAAAGCCTGTTGATTGTAAGAGAACGTTTTGGGGTGCGTTCACTATGGTTATATTTAATGTTGTTTCTGAACGAGTGAGAACGGATTCAGTATCAATTGCTATTGGTGGAGCACAGGAAAAGGAGACAAAAAAGAGGGAAAGCAAGACTATCGCAAATAATCTCTTTGTTGATAAAAAATAAGACATAAAAACCTCCTAACAGTTTTATATTTCTTTTTAAATGCTCATAGCATTACAACTTTACTAATAACTTCTCATATGATATTAAAATTTTGATTGTTAGTCAAGTATATATATGAATTTACCTAATCGCATGTTACTTTTTAATGAATGAATCTTTCGGTATAGACTTGTTTTTTTATTGCTATATATAATACAATTATGGAAGTATAGAGGAGAACAACATGGAAAATCAAATTTTCTTTTTTTCAGCATCATTATTAATCATTTGTGGGATTTTCTTATCCTATAACAAATTTGCTAGCTATATAAAATTAGACAAGATATTCTTAGAGGATTTCATCAAAAACAAGCATATTGGAATAACCATAGGCGTGCTTACGTTGATATTTGGAATTCTTGCGTTACTGCAACCCGTGGGTTCTATACTCTTTTTAGGTGACTTGCTTCCCGCACTTCTTGCAATAATAGGGGGGATTTCTCTGATTGCAAGAGAAACGAGCATTGAGTACAAGAAAGAAAACAAGTTTCTTCTTTGGCTACAATCCTTTGTTAATACGAATATTTCTGTGATAGGGCTCCTTATGATGGCAGTTGGTCTACTTCATGCCATATTCCCCACACTTGTCCTCCTCTAAGTAGGTGATTCTCGCCCTCCGTATCTCTCCCCATGTTTTTTGTTAAAATATGCTCGTGTCTTCGTTTTTTGTACCGATATTTAGAGCATGGAGACACAGATAATACATGATTTTGAAAGGGTTTTTCAAAACCTTCATTCGACATTAGTAGATGCAAAGGTCTACTATAAGGAGCTTTTTAACTCTATGGTGTCGGGCATCGACATTTCAAAGAACTTGGAAGCAGATTGCCATGCAATTCAAATAAGTACGATACGAAAAGAACTCCATGTGAAGCAAGCAGCTCTCAGTAACGCGTATAAAGATGATACAAAAGTATATTCTGTTTCAGAACTGTACGGCATTCTAAAGGATGAGTTTTCCATAGATATCGTTCAACTCAGCAAGAAATGTCTCGGTCTCTATGATGAATTGCAAAGTTTTACGAAGGCAATAGAGCTATTTTACGCAAGCAAAGTAGAGGAATACAGAGATTTTTTTGAAAAAATATATAAGGATATGAACAAGGATACAGGATACACCAAAGAGAAAGAAGACATCTCAAAAAAGGGTGGTCTTCTGATATCCGCAAATGCCTAACTCAAGGAGGAGCTTATGCAATCTACATTTAGTGGAGTGGAGATAGCGAAAAGAGGAATCTTAGCGCATTCTCAGCTCTTACGTACCGCAGGTCATAATTTAAGTAACATAAATACTCCAGGTTATTCCCGACAACGGGTAAACCTAGCCTCATCTATCCCAATCTACATGGCGGGACCCATGCGTGCAGAGGTTGCAGGGCAGATAGGGCAAGGGGTGGACATACAATCCATCCAAAGACAAAAAGATGAACAAATAGCAAATCAAATCGTGCAGCAGAGTCACAAGCAAGGATATTGGAATACGAGAAGCAAGTACATTGGAAAGTTGGAAGACATTCAAAACGAGGTGGGAGAGAGTTCACTGCGAGGTGCTTTTGACAGGTATTGGCAGTCATGGGAAGAACTATCGCTCTACCCCGAAGAGATGTCTGCAAGAATTCAGCTTGTAGAACGTTCAGAAACGCTTGTAAGTTTGATACGTGAGCGTTCCGATCAGTTAGACCAAATCCAGACCATGGTACACATGGAAATCGATTACACTGTTTCGAAGGTAAACGAACTAGCACAAGAAATAGCTACGGTAAACACTGCCATACAGCAGGCAAAGGCAGTAGGTGATATCCCAAACGATCTTATGGACAGAAGGGATTTGCTTCTTGATGAACTTGCACAGTTGGTAAACATAACCGTTGATTCACGAGACCCTGACGAACTCATGGTACATACAAACGGAAAAATACTCGTACAAGGAAAAGTTGCACGATCATTGGATTTTCGGCAGGATGCTACCGTTGCTATCCCGACATACGATGTATATTGGAGTGACACACAAGACAAGGTGGACAGAACGGGGGGAGTGCTCTCTTCTCTTTTGGAACTGCGAGATGTTGATATTCGTCAAGAGCAGCAGAGTCTCAATACCTTTGCAATTACCATGATTCACAATACGAACGAGCTGCACAGAGAGGGCTTTACGCTAAGCAATGAAACAGGACTTGACTACTTTGTAGAAAGACCTGCAGTGTTAAACGCTCTTGGAAACTACGATTCAGATCTTGATGGGACCTTTGACCAAACGTGGATATACGGTGTGTCAGGTCAAAACAGTTTAGAGTTAAGTCAGCAAGTCGGCTTTGCGGGAACGATGACTCTTCCGGGACGGGCAGCAGACGAGACCGTGGAAGTTAGCTATAACAGCACAGACACGGTTCAAGATGTCATAAAAAAGATAAACGCAAGTTCTGCCGAAGTGGTGGCATCTTTGAACACCGAGAATCAGCTGAGTCTTCAGGCAAGTGCAGCAACAGATCCTGCTAACTTTGATTTTGTCATTCGTTCGTTAGAGGACAGCGGCCAATTCCTTGTCGGGTATGCAGGAATCTTACAGCAGACCGGAGCAGAGGGAGCATTTACTTGGCAAGAAGCAAATGCAACAAACACTTTACAGGGCGGTAGTTTTACGGTTGCCCCCTTTCTTAATCCAGCCGCGTCGTTTGAGCTCAATCCAGCGATAGCTGTTGATCCAAGACGTATTGCAGCAGCAGAAGCAGATGTAAACGGAGTCTTTAATCCTGGTGACAACAGAATAGCTCTTGAAATAGCAAACATTCGAATTCGAACTCTAGGGCTTGCAAACGTAGAATCGTACGACACTTTTTTTGCACACAGTATTGCAAACATAGGGGCAAAGGGGCAGGAAGCAGAAGTTCTTTCTCTTACCCAAAATCAAATAATACAGAATCTGCAAGGACGTCAGAGTGAAATAAGTGGCGTAGATCTTGATGAGGAATTGCAGGATCTTGTAAAATTTCAAACCGCATATCAAGGTGTGGCACGGTTTTTAACAACATTAGATAGCATCTACGATGTCTTGTTATCGATTTAAGGAGAGTAATATATGTTAGGCAGAGTATCATATTTTCAAACACATAGAAACATACGGAGCGGAGTTCAGGAACAGAAAAAAAGTGCAAACAAACTTTCTGAACAACTAAGTTCGCAAAATAGGATTCAGCAATTGCGAGAAGATCCCATATCAGCAGCCCATGGAGCAAAGTACATGTCGCAGCTTTCAAGAAAGGAGACCTTTTCAAAGCAGAACCGTCGTGCGTATGATTCTTTGCAGTTGAGTGAAGGATATATGCGAGAGATGACCGAGGTACTGCACAAGGTTCGAGATCTTGCTGTGGAATCTGCCAACGGCATATACGAAGAAAAAGATAGAAAAAATATGGCGATAGTCTTGGATGAATTTATTGATGAAATGTACCAAGTTGTCAATGCAAGAGATTCGGACGGAAGATATCTTTTTGCAGGTACTGACACCACTTCGCCACCATTTTATGCTCTTCGAAGTTCTGCCATTTCGGGATTGCAGGATAGCATTACTTCGGTGGAATACCTTGGATCAGATCTTGCGGTGGAAACACGGATCTCAGAGCAGGAGTTAGTTACGGCTTCTATCCCAGGATCAAAACTTATTTGGACGGGAAACCCCAGAATTTATGGAACTTCGGATCAAAGTGGTTTCGTGCTACAGGCCGATTCAAGTATCTATGCCAACGGCAAAGAGATATCTTTTACTCAGGGCGACACATTGCCTGAGGTAATACAGAAGATCAATACTTCGGAGACCTCCATCCGTGCATTTCAAGCACCTATCACCGGGGAAGTCGTATTAGAAGGAAGCAACTCAGAGCAACTTTGGTTAAAAGATCTGACAGGCACCTTGCTCCAAGACTTCGGCATCATCAATGACAACGATGCACCATACAACGTTGCGGGGGATGCAAGTAAGTTTGATGAAACACTTTTTACTGCTCTTATAGAATTTCGTGATAGTTTGGATCAAAACGACAACGAGGCAATAGGGGGGAAGGTGCTCGGGGCAATAGATCGTTCGATGGAATCAACGTTAGAGAGTCTTGCAAAGGTAGGCGCTGTTTCGGAACGTTTGGACATAGTGTACGAAAGAATAGAATCAAAAGATACTTTAAACATAGCAGCACAGATTAATGACGAAGTGGGAGTAGATTTTGCTGATCTCATTGTAAAGTGGAGAAACCTAGAACAAGTACAGCAGGCCACGTATGCTATTAGCAGTCAAATCATGAGTACTTCTTTGTTGGATTACCTAAGATAAAAAAATAAATTGGAGGAATATATGCACACAGATAGACAGATGCTTCATACAGAAGAAGAGGGGCTTGTTGCACTAAAAGAAAGAGAGGATGTTCTTGGAGAAAATCTTGGAGAAAATCTTGAAGAAAAAGAGGGAGAACATGCTACATCCGTAAGCAAAATCATTCAGGTGCAGATGCCGCTTGGGCTTATCGGTTTTGAAGACTACAGCAACTTTGTCTTTGAACTATCTTCCGATAATCCTGTGGTAAAGATGCAGTCAGAGGATAGCAAGGGTTTGGTTTTCTATTTGATAAATCCTTTTGATGTGCGAAAAGACTATCAAATCACCCTAGAAGAATTTGATTATCAGACACTCAAAACAGACAGTCTCGATAACGTGCTGGTTTACTCGATCCTGACTCTCCACAAGGATTTTGAAAAGATATCGTACAATCTTCTTGGCCCCATACTACTCAACGTCACGAACAGCATTGCAAAGCAATGTATCAATAGTGGTTGGAAGACCAAATATCTATTGAGTACGGGCGAAGAGATATCAAAGTAGCGACAAACACAGAAAAGAACTCGCCACAAATACAGAAAAGAACTCCATTATAACGTAAACGAAAACCATGACTTGCATTATAATGGTTACATGCTTATATTGACTCGCAAAAAAGACGAGGTTATTGTAATCAATGGTACCATCAAGGTGCGAATAGTCGATATTAAGTCAGACGGTGTTCGAGTAGGAATAGAGGCGCCCAAGACAGTCAAAGTATACAGACAGGAACTTTGGGATAACATACAAGCAGAAAACATCAAAGCAGTGGAAGCAGTAGAAGAGGCAAAAGAGCAGCATCACAGGGAAGTGGCCACAAAGGTCGGAGAGAAAATAAAAACCAAAGTTGACACAGAGGAAGAATCCACCTCGGAGAGCTAGAGGAAAACAAGCCTAAGAAAGAAAAACAAGCCGAAACGCTCCTTGCGCGAGCTGCTTATTCTCGCTGTTCGTTGTGCTTTTTCGCCGTTTCCTGTACGGCATTTTTCATGTAGATGGGACTGCAGTGTGGATCGCAGAAATCCTCTTGTATTGTTTTCGCTATGCCAATATCAGTAAGCACGTTTGCCACGTGTTTCCATGGCAGAGCAGGAAGAACAATGTTCTGCTGAAGAAGAGCAAAATCACTTGTCAGTTTTGCATGGACTTGCTGAGCAGCAGGTCCTACAAGAAATATGCGAGGATGAGTTTTTCGTGCCTGCATTAAAAAGCACGCAATATCCTGTGTGTTCTGTAGCTTGATTAGTGGGCTTGCATCAGCATTCTTTTCGTAAAAAGAAGAAAAATAACTATTGCTGCGTGCATCTATTACAGAAAACAAGGGGTCGTGCTGTTGGTACGCGTGTTGTATTATTTCAAACGTGCTTGTTCCTACAAGTCTGCACCCCGTAAGCCCCGCACAAAGTCCCTTTGCAAAAGCAAGGGAGGATCGAGTGCCAGTAAAGGATCCGGGACCGAGGCAGACACAGACGGCAGACAAGTGTTTATAGTTTCCAGAAGATTTTATTCGTAGTTCTTCACAGTAGTGGGAAAGGAGCTCTGATTGACTATGTCTTTCCTCGTTGTTCTGAAAAGAAAACGCAGAAGAACAAAGTATCTGTGCATTCGAAGAGAACCGAGTCCAGCACAGTTGCATCTGGTTGTAGTGACTGCAGTCAATGCTAAGAAGTTCCTTGTGTTCGCTGTCTTTCATCGTTCTTTCTGTGTAAAAAAAAGATATCGACTAGTCTCGTCGACTATTTCAAAGTGAATGGTATAAATCTTTATATCGAACGTTTCAAAAAAAGAGGCTTCAACACGTTCTGGCCACTCCAAAAAGTACATGCTGTTTTTGTCTTTTATGATGTCAAGTTCTAGCACGTCTGTTGCGTTGTGTAGTCTGTAGAAATCGATATGATACACAGTAGTAAGTGATGATGGACAATCGGGCGCTTCTTCTTGTACGGGATATTCGTTGACAAGAGAATAGCTAGGACTGCAAAAGTCCTGTTCTGTTTGTAAAAGATTTAGATGTTTTAGGCAATACTTGACAAAGCATGATTTCCCTGCGCCTACTGGTCCCTGAAGAAGTATCAGCGAAGGAGTATATTCAAGATAGTCCAACCAGGCTTTCGCAAGAAGGCTGCTTTCTTCGAGAGATTGAGACAGGTGTTTTTGCGTGTCAAAGGTTCTGTGTTTCTGTTGGTGATATTGGTTCAATTTTTTTTAGTCTTCGGAGAAAACTCATCAAGGAGGCGGTGTGCGTGGTTTTTTACAAGAGGGCCGATGTCATATTCTATCGTGTCCGCGACTCCAACCCAATCCTTGCTTTCTATGGCACGATGGAGTTCTTCCCACAAAGAGACAATTTTTTTTGCGTTCTCGTTACATAGCTGCCTCCATAGTGGCACGTCAATGCAGTAGGATGGAGGGTTTTGGAGTACATGAATCCAAAGTTGTATAAAATCAATGTAGTTTCCTATGGTCTTTTGCACGGCTCCTTCTTCGCTGTTATGAATGTTCTGTGTAAAAGCTTGCAGTTCGGATATTTGTTGAATCACGGTTTTGCTTATGTCAAGCCAGTAGCTATCAAGATCTAAAAGTCGTTCTCTTCGTTCTTGAAGAAGGTTTATACATTGTTGTAAAAGTTCATCCGCCTCTTGGGAGTATTGTATGTGGGGGGGAGTGTCTAAAAGCCCGAGGAGATGAAAGGACTTGTTGAGTATGGTTCTGAGAGGGAAATTCAAAGGTCGAAAGCCGAGACTGATACTGTCAATGGTGCTCTGTATTTGGTGGAGGTCATGAACGAGGGTGCTTTCTTTAAGAAATTCGTCTTTCTCTTTTCCCTTCTCTTTGTCAAGTTCTTTATGAATAAACGAATACAGTAAGCGAAGATAGGACTCACAAGTTCCCAGTAGTTTAAGACGTGCAATGTAGGGCGTGTCTGCCTCTACGTGCAAGGTTTGTAGGGAAGGAAGAGAAAGTTCTTTCCATGAGGCATCAGAATAATCAATGCTTTTTCCGTTTACAAGAGTAGAAATAATAACAGCGCCAGATTTTTTTACCTGTGCTTCTACAGAATCGAGTATTTCGGAGAGGTTTTTTTCTTTCTCCAGAGTGATGTCCATCTTTTCGTTGTTAACGTAAAGTTCCATACTTCTATTGTAGTGATTTCCATCTCTTTTTGCATGTCTTTTTTTTCTTATCGATTCTGATTGGAGAAAATGTTGAGGCTTTTCTGAGTCTGTTCTAGTTGGTACACTGACTGCTCCATGATCCCGTACTTTCTTCGAAGATTGGATTCCGTACGCTCTAGTTTTGCAAGATAGCCTTGTCTTCTGCGTTCTTTTTCATTTATATCTCGTTCTAATCCACTCTTTCTTTGGGAAACAACACCGTTTGCCTGCACATAGTTGTCTAAGAGTTCATAGGTAATGAATGCGATACCATAGTCTATCGTAAGATCCGAATCTCTATCGCTCGCAAGAAGTTTCTTTATAGAAGAAAAATCATTGCTTAATGCTCGTTCAAGTTTTGTTTGGTCAATGTTAAGGTATTTTCGACTCTCGCTCGAAGCGTTTCCTTCGGGACTTTGTTCTATGCCAATGGAACGAAGGGAGGATATTTGGGTAGACTCTGGATTTGTGTATTGCTGAACCATGGTTCTTTCTAATGAATTGATAAACCGGGTCAGCAATACACAACCCAAACACACCCAACAC
>JACSEG010000020.1_pt1 | contig 31829 bp, 26 predicted proteins | sample 8225521 | NCBI WGS metagenome assembly JACSEG01 (sample SAMN15705060, study PRJNA637333) | viral metagenome | isolation source: viral RNA from sea star tissue | host: Pisaster ochraceus | place: USA:Santa Cruz | collected 2018
CGGAAAAACCTCCGCTCGATTGCCGTTCCCTCTATCATCTTTCCGAAACTGATGGAAAGTATATCTCCGCAACTTATGACCGAAACCGCCTGCTTGAGGATTGAACTGGGGGGAGGATAAAAATCGGCCCAGTGCAGATACCGCTGATAATCGGGAGGAAGCGCAAAGGCCCCCATGTTGGAAAAACTGGTGGTAAATCGCGAATCGCCTTTGTTGAGAAAATTCAGGGAAAACACCAGATTCTTTATTCCCAGCGGAATGATGCGCACCGCAAGTTTTCGCTCGGTTCTGGCAAGCCGGGCAAAGTGCCGCTTGAGATTTTGCTTATGTCTCTCCCCCCTCATGTAGTGATGCACGTAGTCAAGAATCTCCTGAAATTCATAACTGCCCAGGCGGGGATCAATATGCGGGTCCACATAAACGAAAAAATTCCGCATGCTTCCACTGTTAAAAACCGGTCTCAAATTTACCGGCACGAGAATCCGTATGGGGCGCGGGGCAAAGCCGCCGTGTTCTCGCAGCCGCAACCAGTAATCCTGGTACGCCATAAACAGCAAGGCAACCAGATACTCGCTTATACTCACGCCCCTGTCTTTCGCACGTGCGCCGAGAAGACGCAACGAGCAATAGCCGCTAATCACCCGCGACTCCCCCGGGAGAAGCAGGGAGTGAGGAAGATGAAACGCCCGTTCCGGTAAAGGCATTCCCGGTGCGCCCTCCATCCCGTGCTGCAGATAACTGTCCGACCACTCCGCCTTATCCACCTGCCCCTGGGGTCTCTTGGGTCGAAGTTCATGGGGCAGATCGTGCAAGCCGTGGCGAAGGCGCAAATACTCGTAAACCAGCGCCCTCAGAAATTCCAGTGCGCCGCCGCCGTCGCTGAGAATATGGGACATTTCCAGGATAATTCGCGGCCCGAATACGCGAACCAAAAGCAGATCCCGTTCACGGGCCAGCCGGTCGAAATCCATACAGGGATAGCTGCGCTCGGCCAACAGGGGCAAAGACTCCACGGTTTCTTCCAGGTAATACCAAAAAAAACCTCTCTTGAATTTTACAGCGAAATAGGGGAAGCGTTTTTGAATCGAGGACAGAGCATGCCGCAGATCCTCGTAGACCACCACATTTTTCAGCACAACTGATAACCTGAAAAAGCTGGTAAATCGCCGGGAAAGAACAGCGGGCCAGATTTTTGCCGAATGATCGAGGGAATACCAACCGTCCCGTTTCATTGCCGCAGTATAGATGAAATGCGACAAAAAGACACCGGCGAAACCCTATCCGCCGCTGTCTTGTTAACGCTGAATTGGCCGCAAACAGCGCAGTTAGAAGTCGAATTTTCCGGTGGCGTTCAAGTCATCAAACGCCAGCTTAAGGCGTTTTACGATTCCCTTTTCTCCCAGGTGCAGCCATCCCCGGGGGTCGATCTTCTTTTTGTTGGGTTGATCCTCGCCTTGGGGATTTCCGATTTGGCGCTGGAGATAGGCACTGTTTTCCTCGACGTATTTGACCACCGGCTGGGTGAAGGCCCACTGGGTATCGGTGTCGATGTTGAACTTGATGGCGCCGTAGGATACCGCTTCGCGGATTTCTTCCCGGCTGGAACCCGAACCGCCGTGGAATACGAAATACACCGGTTTTTTGCCCAATCCCCGTTCTTTCGCGATATATTCCTGGCTGTCCTTCAATATGGAAGGTTTGAGCACGACGTTGCCCGGCTTGTACACGCCATGGGTATTTCCGAATGCCGCCGCCACGGTAAAGGTCCCGATCTTCACGAGCGCATCGTAAACCGCGAGAACCTCCGACGGCTGGGTATACAGCCGCGAACTGTCGACGCCGCTGTTGTCCACGCCGTCCTCTTCTCCCCCGGTAATTCCCAGTTCGATCTCCAATGTCATGTCGATTTTCGACATCCGTTGGAGCATTTTGGATGAAATTTCTATGTTGTCGGCCAGGGGTTCTTCGGAAAGATCGAGCATGTGACTGGAAAACAGTGGAGCTCCCTGCTGTTTGTAGAATTCTTCCCCGGCACTCACCATGCCTTCCACCCAGGGAAGCAGCTTCTTAGCCGCGTGGTCGGTATGCAATACCACGGGTACGCCGTACAGCTCGGCCATGCGGTGCACGTGATAAGCGCCGGAAACCGCGCCGGCTATTGCCGCGCGTTCATTTGTGTTGTCGGCGAACTTGCCGGCGTTAAACACGGCACCACCGTTGGAAAACTGTATCATTACTGGTGCGCTGGCTTCTTTGGCGGCCTGCAATGCCGCCGCTATGCTATTGGATCCAATTGCGTTCATCGAAGGAAGTGCGCATTCGATTTCTTTACAACAGGAAAACAATTCATCCAGTTGAGCGCCGGTTACGACGCCGGGTCTAAGTTTTAAATTGGCCATGGTATACTCCTGTAGAGCTTACAAACACTCCGGGAATTGGCGACTCCCGCAGGATTCGCGAATTGGCCTTGTTGAAAATGAGATATGCAAGCAGCAATTTGATGTAGTTTTAAAACATAATTATTATCGTCATTCTCCCCGACTTTGTCAATATTGCCCGCGCCTGGTCGGGCGGAGAATCTGTTCCATATTTTTCCCGGAACCCATTGCCCAGGTACAATTGCTTATCTATAGTAACTGCATGGGTGGTGGCATGAATCAGGATCAGGTAAAGGAAAAACTTCTTCTTCTCGAGGAAGATGTGGAGGAATTCAAGGTCATATTTTCGGGCAAAACAAGCAAGAAAGTCCACGGTTTGTATCATCCCGAAACCAGGGAAATAATTATCCACAATCGAAATTTTAACAACGACTCGGCATTGCTTTACACCGCCATTCACGAATTCGCCCACCATATTCAATTCACAACATCGGAAACTCCTGTGACCAACCGTGCACATACGACGGCCTTCCGATCGATTTTCCATCGCCTCCTGGAAAAAGCCGAACGGGACGGCATATACGAAAATTATCTCGGCAAAAACGACGAACTCCAGACCCTTGCCGAAAAAATACGCTCGGAATTTATCCACGCCAACGGCGATCTCATGAAAAGATTCGGGCACGCCCTTATGGAAGCCGAAAAGCTTTGCCGTAAACACAATGCGCGTTTCGAGGATTTCATCGAACGAGTTCTTCAAATGCCAAAATCCACCGCCTTCACCCTCATGAAAGTGAAGGCACTGGACTTGCCCAACGAACTCGGATATGAAAACATGAAAACCGTGGCCGCAGTTCGCAACAGAAACGCCCGAAGCGAAGCAATTCAGGCCTTTCGCGATGGATTTAGCCCTGATATGGTTAAGCAAAACATCAAGGAGCAAACGCCGCAAAGGGAAGCAGATCCCAGGAAAAAGCTCGAGGGCGAAAAGCGGAGGCTTGAAAAAAGCCTGAACAGTTTGAAAAGCCGTTTGGAAGAGATAGAGCACCAACTGGAACGCATGTTATATATATAGAAGAACATGGAGTAAAAAATGAACTACATTGATTCCGTGGAATACAGCATGGTAGGTGGCGATAAAACCGAACTCAAACTCCGGATTTACGCGCTATCCACCTGTGCATTCTGTGAAAAAGCAATGAAGTTTCTCAAGGAACAGCACTTTCAATACGAATATCTGTTTATGGATCTTATCGACCGGGGATTGAAAACAAACATCAAAGGTGAATTGAAAGAAAAGCACGGGAACATTCCCCTGTTGCCACTGTTGGTAATCGACGGAGAAACAGCCGTTTCCGGATTTACGGAACAGCGTTGGCGGGAGTTACTGCAACTTGCCCCGACGGAATAAAAGCAAAGCTGACGTTCGGAAATTTATCGACGCCGTTTCCGCTAAACAGGGCTGGGGTGTAAACCGCAGCGAATCGTTCCTGGATCACCTGGTAAAGGGCCTGCAATCGACCTACAATCGGCATGGCTTTTTTCTCTGTCCCTGCCGCGATGGTTCAGGCGACAAGCAGGCGGATAAAGATATTACCTGTCCCTGCGTCTACAATGTTCCGGATCAAAAAGAATACGGCCACTGTTTCTGCTGCCTGTTTTTCGACAAGGAGCATCAGGAAAAAGACGAGGACTTTAAGCAAATTCCCGACCGGCGCCCCGACGAACTATACGATTAGGCCTTCCATTTTGTCCCCATTATCTGACAGAGATGCAAACGCGCCAGCATACTGCCGGATTTGCACCGGTGGAAGCATTTTGAAAGTGTAAAAAATTGCTTCTATATAGTTGATATAATTCTAAAGGCAAGATATAATTTTTTTTAAGGTTAACAGTAGTAACCTCGTCAAGAAAATGGATGTACGTCGAGAAAATGGATGTACGTCGAGAAAATGGATGTACGTCGAGAAAATGGATGTACGTCGAGAAAATGGATGTACGTCTGCAAACCAAAGGAGACGTACATGTACACAGCAAGACTGATTTTCACAGTTATCATGGCTCTGGTATTGATGAGCTGCCCCCCACCGGTTAGCGATAATCCGAATGCTCCGGCGTCTGTAGTAAATGATTCGGCTCAGAACGGCGATAATCCCCATGATTCGGCTTCTGTAGTAAATGATTCGGCTCAGAACGGCGATAATCCCCATGATTCGGCTTCTGAACCAAATAATCCCGATGCTCTCCCTCAGAGTGAAGCTACTCCCGAGCCAAAACATTATGTAGTCCAGGTATCAGCCGGACGGAATCACAGCATGATTCTCATGGAAAATGACACCCTATGGGCTGTTGGTAACAATGAGTATGGGCAACTGGGTTATGACTCGACTAATGATGATGATGGCTCAACTACTGATATAGTAACTCCAGTGAAAATAATGACCGAAGTCGCCCAGGTATCAGCCGGCGGGCAGCACAGCATGATTCTCACGAAAGATGGCGACTTGTGGGCTGTTGGCAGCAATAGTAACGGGCAACTGGGTAATGGCAATAGTGGTGATGATGTTGTGGAGTCGGATCCGGTACAAGTATTAACCGCCGCTGCAGGCTCGGTACTGACCGAGGTCGACCAGGTATCAGCCGGCGGTGCGCACACTGTGATTCTCAAGAGAAATCGCAGCGTATGGGCTGTTGGTAACAATCAGTACGGACAACTGGGTGATGGCTCGACGGGGGATAAACCGAATCTGGTGCAAGTAAGGATTTCCGAGGTACCCGAGGTAGACCAGATATCAGCCGGTACTTACCACACTATGATTCTCAAGAAAGATGGCACACTATGGGCTGTTGGCCTAAATAATTTTGGGCAACTGGGTGATGGCTGGACTGACCCAATGGCGAATCCGACACAAGTAATGGAAAGGGTGCCCGGTGGACAACCAATACCAATGACCGAGGTGGCCCAGGTATCAGTCGGCACGTCGCACACCATGATTTTAAAAACCAATGACACTTTATGGGCTGTTGGTAACAATCAGTACGGGCAACTGGGTGATGGCTCGACTAATGGGAACCTGGATACGAAACAAGTATTGAACGAGGTAGCCCAGGTATCAGCCGGCGGTTCCCACAGCATGATTCTCAAGAAAAATGACACCTTATGGGCTGTTGGTAACAATCAGTACGGGCAACTGGGTAATGGTGATGAAACAGGTGCCAATCAATTGAATCCGGTACAGGTAATGACCGAGGTAGCCCAGGTATCAGCCGGTGCTTACCACACCATGGTTGTCAAGAAAAATGGCACCCTATGGGCTTTCGGTCGCAATAATAACGGGCAATTAGGCGATGGCTCGATTGTTGACAAGAAAATTCCGGTCGAAATAACAGTTCGGTAAATACCGCCCTGCTAGATGATTTAACATTGAATTTTAATCCACCTCCGTATTACAATACGTAATACGGAGGATCACATGACAACAGTCCGATTAAATGATGAAATTGATAACAAGCTTGCTCAAATTATTGAATTGGAAAAAACTACAAAATCAGAAATTATTAAAAAAGCAATTTCAGAATATTATGCATCCCATTATCAATCAAAGCCTCCGTATGAGTTAGGTGTCACTTTTTTTGGAAAATATGGGTCAGACCAGAATCTTTCTACAGAATACAAATCAAAATTAAAGGAACAGCTCGCTGCAAAACACTCTCATTGATGCTGGCCCTTTGATCGCACTATTCAATAAAAATGACAAATATCACAATGCAATCGCCAATTTTCTTAAAACATATACAGGCAGATTACTGAGCACTTGGCCGGTAATTACAGAAGTATCCTGTATGCTCTCTTTTAATGTTCAGGCTCAAATCGACTTCCTGAAATGGATGAGACTTGGGGGCATAATTATTGAAGATATTAAATCTGACGGCCTGGCGAGAATTATTTCTCTTTCAGAAAAATATTCAGATATCGCAATGGATTTAGCAGATGCCTCATTGGTTTTTATATCAGAAAAACTGAATATCAAAGAAATAATTACAATTGATAATGATTATTATATCTACAGGACTATTGATAAAGAAATGATCGCGAATATTTTCGCTTATAAATAATTCAAGCACTCAATATGGTTGATATAATTCTAAAGACAAGATATAATCTTTTTTAAGGTTAACAGTAGTAACCTCGTCAAGAAAATAGATGTACGTCAAGAAAATAGATGTACGTCAAGAAAATAGATGTACGTCAAGAAAATAGATGTACGTCAAGAAAATAGATGTACGTCAAGAAAATAGATGTACGTCTGCAAACCAAAGGAGACGACATGTACACAGCAAGACTGATTTTCACAGTTATCATGGCTCTGGTATTGATGGGCTGCCCCCCACCGGTTAGCAATAATCCCGATGCTCCGGCTTCTGATCCAGATGCTCCCGCTGAAAGCACCCCTGATCCCAAGCCAAAAGATCTTGTTTTCGCCCAAATATCAGCCGGCAGTTTCCACACCATGATTTTAAAGACCAATGGCAGCTTATGGGCTTTTGGTTACAATGAATACGGGCAACTAGGGGATGGCACTGGTGGTGCTGATGTTGTGCAGTTGAATCCGGTACAGGTAATGATTGCTGAGGGTCAACCAATGACCGAGGTAAAACGTGTATCAACCGGTAGTGACCAAACCATGATTATCAAGAAAGGTGACACCCTATGGGCTGTTGGTAACAATGCTGATGGGCAACTAGGGGATGGCAAGGGTGCTGCTGGTGTTGTGCAGTTGAATCCGGTACAGGTAAAGATTGATGAAAACACGCTAATGACCGAGGTAGCCCAGGTAGCAGCCGGTAGTGGTCACACAATGATTCTCAAGAAAGGTGACACCCTATGGGCTGTCGGTAACAATCGTTTTGGGCAACTCGGTGATGGCTCCACTGCTAACAAGCAGTTTCCGGTACAGGTAAAGATTGATGAAAACACGCTAATGACCGAGGTAGCCCAGGTAGCAGCCGGTAGTGGTCACACAATGATTCTCAAGACCAATGGCGACTTGTGGGCCGTTGGTTTCAATCGTTACGGGCAACTCGGTGATGGCTCCACTGCTAACAAGCAGTTTCCGGTACAGGTAAAGATTAATGAAAACACGCCAATGATTGAGGTAGACCAAATATCAGTCGGCGACGAACACACTGTGATTCTCAAGGAAAATGGCGAATTATGGGCTGTTGGTTACAATACTTACGGGCAACTCGGTGATGGCTCCACTGCTCACAAGCAGTTTCCGGTACAGGTAAAGATTGATGAAAACACGCCAATGACCGAGGTAGCCCAAGTAGCAGCCGGCGGTAACCACACTGTGATTCTCAAGGAAAATGGCGATTTATGGGCTGTCGGTAAAAATGATTTTGGGCAATTGGGTGATGACTCCACTGCTAACAAGCAGTTTCCGGTACAGGTAAAAACCGCCGACGGCGAACCAATGACCAATGTAGCCCAGATATCAGCCGGATATTATCACACTGTGATTCTCAAGAACGATGACACCCTGTGGGCTGTTGGTCGAAATAATTCAGGGCAACTGGGTGATGGCTCGACTACTAATCAAAAAACTCCGGTGGAAATAACTATTCCGTAGTTGACGAAAATGTAGTTATTACAAGCGACCGGCAATGCCCAACACTGTGCATACAGTGTTGGGCGTCCGGCCTGCCTGCAGCAGACAGGCCTGACAGTTTTTTTCTCAGGGGATTTCCTGGATTTCTTTTATTGAATTTCGACAATCCTTGCCGGGCTGATTTGAGAACTCTTGATGGAGTAGCTGGCGAAACCGAGGTTTTCCAGTATATTGATTGCAGATCGGGAATGATTGAGCGTGTACAGATGTACTCCCGCAACGCCGTGGTTCAATAAATCGCTGATTTGTTCGGTGGTCCAATGTTCGCCAATTTTTTTTACCGCTGCGGTAATTTCCCTGGTATTGTTTTCCGGGGCTCCGTAGTGGCCCCAATTCCCGCCCAGGTTGTTAACGACCCTTTGGAGACGTTGGAGCAGGTTTGAAGGAAATTTGCTTCTGCTTGCAAGTTCCGCCATGCGTTCCATGCCCTTGATGCTGGTAACAGGCATGAGTCCGGCGATTACCGGCAAGTCTACTCCCGACAGTTGGCAGCGTTCCCGGAAATCGTAGAAATCGGCATTATCAAAGAATAACTGGGTTACCATATAGTCGGCTCCCGCATCCACCTTTTTTTTCAAAAAGTCCATTTCCTTCAGGCGGTTGGGAGTTGCCGGATGTCCCTCGGGAAAACAGGCAACGGCAACGCCAAAATGTGGAAAACGCTTCTTGATATACGCCACCAAATCGGCGGCCCGGGGGAAGGCCGGTTCACTCCGGCGATCCACCGGGACATCGCCTTTAAGGGCGAGGATGTTGTGCACTCCCTCGCGATCGTATCTCTCGAGAATTGCAGCTATTTCCCTTTCGCTGTTTCCTTCGCAGGTGAGATGGGCAACCACCGGCAATCCTTTGCCATGGATATTGCTTACCAGATCGTAGGTATCATTCCGGGTGCTTCCTCCGGCGCCGTAGGTAACCGACACATAGGCCGGCGCCAGAGGAAGCAATTTTTGCATGCTGGCAAAGAGGTGATCCCAACCTTTGTGGGTTTTAGGAGGGAAAAACTCAAAGCTGAACGGCGTTTTGCCCCCGTCCAGGCAGCCATGAAATATATCGCGAACGAGCATATGCCCTCCTACTCTCCCTGGAACCTCAAAGCGCGGCCTTTAAGGCCTCTGTTTTATCGATTTTTTCCCAGTTGAATCCCGGCCGCCCAAAATGACCGTAATTCGTGGTTTTGCGATATCCAGCGCACTTTAAATCCAGGGTTTCTACAATTCCCGCCGGCGTAAGATCGAACACCTTGCGCACCGCAGCTGCAATTGCGGCGTCCTCCACATTGCCGGTACCGAAACTGTCGACCATTACGCTCACCGGAAACGGCACCCCTATGGCATATGCGAACTGGACTTCAGCCCTGTCAGCCAAACCGGCGGCCACAATGTTTTTCGCCACGTACCGGGCCATATACGCCGCGGACCGATCCACCTTGCTGGGGTCTTTGCCGCTGAAGGCTCCGCCTCCGTGACGCCCCATACCGCCGTAGGTATCCACAATAATTTTGCGCCCGGTTAACCCCGCGTCGGCGTGGGGGCCGCCTATGACGAATCTGCCGGTGGGATTTATATAGTACTCGGTATCCACCGTGAGTAAACCAGCAGGTTCCAGCACGGGCTTTATAATCCGTTCAATTATGGTTTCGCGAATTTGCTCGCAGGGAACATCGGGATCATGCTGATGACTCACCACAACGGATTCGATACTCACGGGAGTGAATCCCTGGTAGCGGATGGACACCTGGCTTTTGGAGTCGGGACGCAGCCAGGGGATATCTCCATTTTTCCTCAGCTCCGTCGCATGCCTGAGTATTTGGTGGGCAAACATAATCGGCGCGGGCATGAGTTCCGCAGTTTCGTTGCAGGCGAAACCGAACATCATACCCTGATCACCTGCGCCCTGTTGGCCGCTGTACAGCCCCTTGCCGTCGACGCCTTGGGAGATATCCGGAGATTGACTGTGAATGACATTCAACACCGCCATGCTCTCGTAATCCAAACCGTAATCCGGATGAGTATACCCAATATCCTTAACCACATCCCTGGCAATGGCCTGGATGTCCACGTAGGTATTTGTGGTTATTTCTCCGCCGATAAGAACCATTCCCGTGGTCGTATATGTCTCGCAGGCCACGTGGCTCGAGGGATCGTCCGCCAGGCAGGCGTCCAGCACCGCATCGGATACCTGATCCGCCAGTTTATCCGTATGCCCCTCGGAAACGGATTCCGAAGTAAAAACATATTCCTGATTTTGTGCAGCCATAAAAACTCCTTGTATTTCGAATTGATTCTTCATGTGATAATTCGAATATATTCGCTCGCAAGAAAAAATGCAAGAGTTATATCGATATATCGCGATTTTTCGATTCTATCATGCAGATATGGCCCCGAATCCCTGTAAATCGTATATGGAATCCGATATTCGCCACAGCATAATGTTGAAAATTAACCAGTTGAATTTTATTCTTGATTGAGTAGAGCCAGGGAGGCGCAGCATGCCTGAATCAGTCAATATCACCCAATTTACCAGGAGCATTTACGAACCAGCCCATGCCCATCGCGCCGAGCAGGGGATCAGAAACCTGCTGGAAAAACACGCGCCGCTACTCAGCGTGGCGGCAAAAAAATACGGAAAGGCTTCTTCCCCGGCCGGATCGAACGCCGGAAGCGTGCTTCCATTGGACGAAAAGGACGCGTTTGTCATCACATACGGTGACAGTTTCCTTCTGGGCAATCCCCCGGAAGACCCCGCGGAAGAAGAAGCGTCCCAGCTGGGCGTCGCCGGAGGGATGGAAAAAGCCAGCGGAATAAAAAAAATCGCCGCCGAATCAAAAAGGCATCTGCGCGCCCTGAAGAAATTCGCGCAAAAATATTTAAAGGATTTGGTGAGCGGAATCCACATTTTGCCATTTTTTCCCTACAGTTCGGACGACGGATTCTCCATAGCGGATTACTACGCGGTTAATCCGGACATCGGAAATTGGGATGACATCCGGGCCATTGCCGGCGATTTCAAGCTGATGGCCGATTTGGTGCTCAACCATTGTTCCGCCAGGGGTCAGTGGTTTCAGGCCTTTCTTTCGGGAAATCCCGAATATGCCCACTATTTCATCGATATGCCGGAAAACAGCGATCTAAGCCAGGTCGTTCGACCGCGCACCCATCCTCTACTCAGCAAATTCTCCGGGAAAGATGAAAACGGACTAAACACGGATCGCCATATCTGGACGACGTTTAGCGCCGACCAGGTCGATCTCAACTTCGGCCACCCGGATGTACTGGTTCAAATGATCGACGCCATGCTCTTTTTTATTGAAAACGGCGCCCAGGTTATCCGTTTGGACGCCATAGCCTACCTCTGGAAAGAGCTGGGCACCCCTTGCATCCACCATCAAAAAACCCACCTCATAGTCCAGCTTTACCGCGAAATTCTCAATGCCGTCGCTCCCTGGGTGCTGCTGATAACCGAAACCAATGTACCGCACCAGGAGAACATGAGTTATGTGGGAAACGGGCTCAATGAGGCCCATATGATCTACCAGTTCACCCTGCCTCCGTTACTTTTCGATGCCTTCCTGCGGGGCAATGCCAGACATTTGACCGAATGGGCCAGAAGCATACCCAGCGGCGCGCCGGGTCCCACAGGCTTTCACAGCAGCTATTTTAATTTTTGCGCCAGCCACGACGGAGTGGGAGTGACGCCGACCCACGGAATTCTCAGCGACAGGGAACGGCAAGGTCTTGTGGATGCGGTTGTGGAGAGAGGCGGAAAGGTAAGCTACAAGTCTACACCCAACGGCAAAATACCCTATGAACTGAACATTAACTACCTTTCGGCCATTGCCGACGCGGATCTTCCCCAAAATATGCGGGTGCACAAATTTCTGGCCAGCCAGGCAATATTGCTATCCGTTGCAGGGGTGCCGGGAATTTACATTCACAGCATCATCGGCAGCGAAAACTGGAACAAGGGAGTGGAACTCACCGCCGCCAACCGCAGCATCAACAGGCAAAAACTGTATCTGGATGAGGTGAGCAGGGAGTTGGATACCAGCGGCTCGTTTCGCAACCAAATCTACTGCGGTTATAAACGCATGCTTCAGGTGCGACGCCGCCAAAAGGCTTTCCATCCGGCTGGAAAACAGGTTATCCTTGAAGCGGGATCCGATGAGATATTTGCCGTTAAACGGGAAGCCCAAAATGGCCAGGTTATTATCTGCCTGATCAACACCTCGGAAGCTCCCGCAGTAGCACAGCTGAACGAGGCTCTGTGGAAGAGCAGCACCGCCGGTAAACAGTCCGCAGCTGATTTTTACGATTTGCTCAGCGAAAAACTGTTCTGCAGCTCTCTCCACTGCTTCGATGAAGCCGACAGCCCGGAGTTTGTCGCTTCGGGCGACAGGGGGGCTGCAAGCCACAGGGAGGCTGCAAGCAGCAGGGGTGATCCAGGCGAGAAAGTCGCCGTTCTCAAGCTCGCACCCTGGGAGGTTCTTTGGCTGGAAGTCCGCAAATAATGCATGATCCCAATAAACCGGCGGAGACGGAGTAATAGATGAAGATACCTCCTCGGCTCAAGCCCATTACCGACAGGCTGGTCGATTACAGCAAGAAAATCCAGGCCATGAAGGAATTGATAATTACAAATACGATCCTCATCGGCCAGGTACCGCCAATAGCGGTAAATGTCAAAGAGGACGACGTCCAGCTATCCCGCACAAATCTTCGCGTAAGGTCATTCATAGAGCGACTATCTGAAATCGGTTTGCATGGAGCCGCGCCCGACGTAGCGGGCAACGCCGTAGGGCTCATAAAAAACAGCGGCGAAAGTGACGACTGCATTGTAGTGGCCGCCCACATGGATACGGTTTATCATTTTGATCAGGAAATTCATCTGGCAATAGGCCACAACAGTATTACCGGTCCGGGAATAATCGACAATTCCATTAGCCTGGGTGTTCTGCTCAGCCTGCCGGAAATAATTAACGGTCTGGACATTCATTTCAATTCCGATATCGTGTTGCTTGGAGTCAGCGAATCCCTGGGCGAACACAATTTACAGGGTATCCGCCAATTCCTCAAAACCTTTGAAAGACCCATCAAGGCCGGCGTTATACTGGAAGGGGCTGAACTGGGACGTCTCAATTATTTTTCCCGATCCATGGTGCGCGCCGATATCCGCTGCGAAATTCCCATGCTATCCGGCTGGGAAAACAAATACGGAAACAACGCCATTCTGATTATCAATGAAATAATCAACAAGATCATGGAAATCCAGCTCCCGCAACGACCGCATACCCAAATCATACTCGGAAAAGTCAAAGGGGGTATAAAGCACGGAGACTTGGCGCTCTCGGCTCATCTCGGATTGGAAATCGAATCAACCTCGGACGAATTGGTCCAGGACATATACTGGAAAATCGGAGATATCGTGGATTCCAGCAAGCACGAAAACCTGGTGGATATAGAGGTCATACAGCTTTCAAACGTAAACGCGTCAAAGCTGGAATATACCCACCCCCTGGTCAAAAGCGGAGTGGCCTGTCTGGAAGCCCTGAATGTAAAACCCATTATAGAATCCAGTGAATCCGAACTTTCCATATTCCTCAGCCACAATATTCCGGCCATTACAGTGGGTGTAACCCACGGAGAAAACTACCACACGGAAAATGCCCAGGTGGAAATAGACCAGATGTTCAAAGGCATCGCGCAATTGATAGGCATAATCGAAGCGATAGACAAAGGGATTATTGATGAGCAATAACCAATGGATCAAGAAAAATACCTACCATCACTCCGACTTTTCAAATATCCGGTCGCTGGTGGAAGCCAAGCGCAAAAAGGGTCTCAAAATATCCCTGTGCCTTCCTACCTTGAACGAAGAAAAAACAATAGCCAAAGAAATAATCATTATGAAATCCGAGCTGATGCTCCGCTACCCGCTTCTCGACGAGATCGCGGTTATCGATTCGGGTTCCACCGACAAAACCCGGGAGATTGCCGAAAGCTACGGCGTCGACGTCTACCTTGCCGACGATATTTTCCCCGAAATGGATCTGTACAAGGGCAAGGGGGAAAACCTTTGGAAGGCATTGTACGTGCTTAAAGGCGATATTATCGTTTATATAGATGCCGACATAAAAAACATACATCACCGCTTTGTATACGGGCTGGTTGGACCCCTTCTTATGCGCGACGATGTTCGCTACGTAAAAGCTTTTTACGATCGACCCCTCAGCATTGACGCCCGCAGGGTAAAACCCACCGGAGGGGGAAGGGTAACGGAACTGGTAATCCGCCCGCTATTCAGCCTGTTTACACCCCAGCTAAGCCAGATTATTCAGCCGCTCAGCGGCGAATACGCCGGTTACAGGGACGTCCTGGAACAGGTCAGTTTTCCCATTGGTTACGGCATTGAAACATCGATGCTTCTGGATATTTATGAGCGCTGGGGCATGGAAATTATCGCCCAGGTTGACCTGGACAAACGGGTCCACCGAAACCAGGATACCCTTGCCCTGGGCCGCATGGCGTTCGGGATTATGCAGACATTCCTCAGGCGAATAGAAAAGCTTGGACTTCTCAACATAAACACCGAACTATTCGACGAAATGCTACAACATACCGTTACGGAAGGAAGCTACGAAAAAATAAGCACCGAAATGAGGGCAAGGGAACGTCCTCCCATGATAAGCATTCCCCAATATCTCGAAGTCTTCCGCCCCGATTCTGCCGCCAAAGAGAAGAAACAAAAATCCGGGAAGCCAAAATCCGGGAAGCCAAAATCCGAGAAGCCAAAACCCCGGGTAAAGGACGGAAAAGCCGGTTCATGAACATCGCGTTTATCCACTATCATCTCAAACCGGGCGGAGTTACCAGGGTAATTGAGCAACAATCGGAGATTTGCACAAAGAAGGGATGGAACTACTGCATTCTGGCGGGAGAAAATCCCATGGGACTCCCCAACGTCATCGTGCTCCCCGAACTTCACTACGATATACACCGCAGCAGCTCTTCAGCCGGCGAAACCGGAGCGGCAAGTTTGCTGGTCGGCGAAAACAAAGCTGCAAGTTTGCTGGCCGACGAAATAATAAGCAAAATCCGGGCGTTTTTCTCTGCGGAACCGCAAATTCTCCACATACACAATGCTACATTGGCTAAAAACTCAAATTTGCTACCTGCCCTGCGATTATTGCAGGAGAAAGGCCTGCGCCTGTTTTTGCAGCTCCACGACTTCGCCGAAGACGGAAGACCGGGGATATATTCCGATGCGCCGTATCCGGCGAACGTCCATTACGGTTATATCAATAGCCGCGACGGGGAATATCTTCTCCGCTCCGGTATTCCCCGCCACTTTCTTCACGCAATCCCCAATCTGGTGTCCCGACCCCCGGGTAACCCGAATTCATTCAGACAGACTTCCGGACGACGGATTATGGCCCTGTATCCCGTGAGGGGCATCCGACGCAAAAACCTGGGGGAAATCGTACTCCTGGCCACCCTGCTGGACAACCTGGAAATCGGCATAACCCTGCCTCCCAATAACCCCGCCGACCGCCCGTCCCATGATTTTTGGAAATCAACGGCGGCCACCATCTGCGCTCCGGTAAAGTTTGAGATAGCCGCGGAAATCGGGTTTGAAGCCGCTATTGAACGAGCGGATTTTTTTATCAGCACCAGCGTGCAGGAGGGATTCGGCTTTGCCTTCCTCGAGCCCTGGACCATCGGCAAATCCGTGGCGGGGCGGAAAATACCATATGTCCACAAGGATTTCGAAAGCGCGGGAATGGATATGCCCTGGTTTTACGATGGCATTCCCATACCCCGGGACATTATTGACATGGATGATTTCCGGGCCAAATGGCTCAAGGAAGCCCGGAAAAGGCTCGGCAGATTCAGAATCGCATTGCAAAATCAGGGGCTGAATGCAGGTGCGGAAAAAACCCGGGTATTGGAATCCGGGCTACCCCAAATATTCCGGAGGGAATTCGAACTGCACAAAAGCATGGACTTTGCCCGGCTGGATCGTGAAAATCAAGCCAGGGTTGTCCACCGCTGTGCGGAAAGCAATGCGGTAAAACGCGCTTTGCTGGAGGCATCGCCGATATTGCATTCGGCTCCTTTTAACGGGAGGATTGAAGAATGCCGGGACATTGCAGCGGCGAATAACAGGCAGGTTGCCGCTGCCTACGGCGAAGAAAAATACAGTTCGCGTATTTCCCGAATTTACGCCGCTGTGGCCAGCCAGGACCCTCAAGTCCCCCCCCGGAAATACATGGACAAGGAAAAACTATTATTTCTCTATTTGGATCCCGCGCGGATGTTTTTAATTTCCGCGGATTAGAAAAATTCCGCTGCATGGAGCAAGGCCGTGATTGAGAATGGCGCCGGCATACCGGACATTTACAAAAAATACCGCGCATCCCTCCAGCCGCTTCCGCTGGAAAGCGGAGTCCATCAGTTCGCCCTGTCCCGGGCCGACGACGCGACACCCAAAGAGGAAATCAGGGCAGTTGCCTTTGACATATACGGCACCCTCGTAATATCCGCCAGCGGAGACATAAGCACAGGAGAAGACACCGGCGCGGCGGGAGAAACGCTCAAGGGACTTTTTGGTGACCATGGCATCAAACAATCCCCGGAAGATATCAAAACCCTCCTCAACAAAGCCATACTCGACGAACACCAAAAACTGAAGGGCCGGGGCATCGACTATCCCGAAGTGGATATTCTCAGGATCTGGCGCGGCATTTCCGCGGTCCGCCACCTGGATATGAGAAATCTCGAACTGTTCGCAGCGGCCTACGAAGCAATCGTAAACCCGGTATGCCCAATGCCCGGACTTTCATCCTGCCTGAGCGCCATAAAAGACCGCGGAATACCAATGGGCATGGTTTCCAATGCGCAGTTCTATACCCCCTTCATGTTTCCCGCCTTTTTGGGGAAAAGCCTGCCGCAGCTGGGCTTCCATCCGGACCTCATGATATTCAGCTATCAAACCGGGCAGGGCAAACCTTCGACATCGCTTTATTCCACTCTGGCCGAACGCTTGAAAACGCTCCAAAATCCCGGTCACCCCTTCAGCACCATTCATCCCAAAAACTGCCTTTACCTGGGAAACGACCTCCTCAAAGATGTGTGGGCCGCTTCCCAACGGGGCTTTCAAACGGGGCTTTTTGCGGGAGACGCCCGCAGTTTTCGCCCCAGGCAAGACGATTGTCGCTGTATTAATTTGAAAGCGGATTATTTAATCGATAAACTGGAAGATATTCTGCTCCTTTTGTCCCGGAATCCGGCACCGAAGAGCTAGGCAAAACGAGGTAGCCTGTGTATGTACATGGATTAAACGAAGAAATTCTCAATATTGGATTCGTTTCCACCCGATTTCAGGGAACCGATGGGGTCAGCCTGGAAACCAAAAAATGGGTTCAGGTGTTGGACAACATGGGATTCGAGTGTTTTTTCTTCGCCGGTATTTCAAACTGGGAGGAGAGTCGCACAATGATTGTGCCCGAGGCGTTTTGGGAACATCCCGACGTGGCCGAAATTCAAAACAGTGTTTTCGGCTCCACCAAAAGAAAAGAGACCCTCACCGGCAAGATTCACCATTTGCGGAGGCTGCTCAAATCCCGGCTCTATGAGTTCATCAAGCGCTTTAATATTCACGTGCTTGTCATGGAAAACGCACTGGCAATTCCCATGAACGTACCTCTCGGAGTGGCAATCACCGAATTCGTGGCGGAAACGGGCATTCCCAGCATCGGCCACCATCACGATTTTTATTGGGAACGCACCAGATTTTTGCTAAACAGCATCCCCGAATATATTTCCATGGCATTCCCTCCCAAGATGCAGAATATGGTTCACGTCGTGATAAACACCGAAGCGCGTAAATCTCTGAGCTACCGCCGGGGATTAAGCTCGATTGTTGTTCCCAACGTACACGACTACCATACGCCCGCTCCAAAAATGGATGATTACAGCCGGGACTTTCGCAAAGCCATTGGCATCGCAGACAACGACATCCTGATTCTCCAGCCCACCAGAATTGTCGCGCGCAAAGGAATAGAACACGCCATAGAAATGGTAAATCGCATGAAAAATCCAAAGGCGAAATTACTCATTAGCCATCAGGCAAAGGACGAAGGCAAGGAATACTACGAACGCATAGTGGACTACGCCAGGCTAATGGAGGTGGACCTCATTGTACGACCGGATATTATAGGAGCCGACCGGAGTACCAACGAAGCCGGGGACAAAGTGTACAGCCTGTGGGACATCTACCCCCACGCTGATTTTATAACCTACCCCTCTACTTACGAAGGTTTTGGAAACGCCTTTCTGGAGGCCATTTACTTCCGGAAACCGCTTATGGTAAACCGCTACTCGATTTTTGTGCAGGACATAGAGCCGTTGGGATTTGACGCCACAGTAATGGACACCTACATCACCGATGCCCAGGTCCGGCAGGTTAACGAAGTGCTCGAAAACCCACACAAAACAAAAATTATGGTAGATAAAAATTACGAACTCGCCAAACAGTATTTTTCCTACCACATTCTTGAACAAAAACTGAAAACGGCCCTGCTCAATTTCGGAATAGTGATCAGCTCAGAAGGGTGTATTGGTTGATGGTCTTGTGATGTTCAATTTTAACAGGAGGGCTCATGGCCACTGCAAGCAGTAAAAGCAGCTCCTCTACCAAACCGACTCCCACCAATGCGCCCGGGAATATCCGCAGCGGCCTGGGTAAGGATGCAATCAAACGGGATTTTGCCGAAAACCTGAAATTCAGCATGGGTGTGGATTCCTGCTGCGCAACCGATCACCACCGGTTTATGGCTCTCGCACTTGCAGTGCGCCACCGGCTCATTGACCAGTGGCTTCAAACCCAACGCACGCATCACGATAAAGACGTGAAAAGAGTCTATTACCTGTCTCTCGAGTTCCTCATGGGTCGGGCAATGGGCAACAACGTCATCAACGCCGGCATTGAAGGTGCGGTGCGCCAGGCCCTGGATGAACTGGGCCATGATTTTGAAGAATTGAGGGAGCGGGAAGTCGACGCCGGTCTGGGCAACGGCGGCCTGGGACGCCTGGCAGCCTGTTTTCTTGACTCAATGGCAACCCTGGATCTGCCGGCGTTTGGTTACGGACTGCGATACGATTACGGCATTTTTCGGCAGGGCATAAAAAACGGCTACCAGATAGAGCACCCCGACGATTGGCTCCGCAACGGGAATCCCTGGGAAATAAAGCGCCCCGAAATTGCCGTTGCGGTGCATTTCGGCGGCAACGTTGTGGCAACCGACGACAACGGCAAAATGAATTATCGCTGGGTAAATACGGATCAGGTTATGGGAATGGCCTTCGACCAGCCAATTGCGGGCTACGGCGGTAAAACCGTGAACACCCTCCGACTTTGGAGCGCCAGTGCCAACGAGGCGTTCAACTTCCATAATTGCAGCGCCGGAGACTACGCTGAGGCCATCGCCTATAAAGTGCAAGCGGAAAATCTCACCAGGGTTCTGTACCCAAACGACACGCTGTACCTGGGAAAAGAACTGCGGCTGAAGCAGCAGTATTTCTTTGTAGCCTGTTCCCTTGCAGATATAATTAGCCGCTTTAAAAAATCAGGCAAACCATGGAAAAAGCTGCCCGATATGGCGGCAATTCAGCTCAACGACACGCATCCGTCAATAGCTGTTGCCGAACTTATGAGGATTTTGGTGGATATGGAACAGCTGGATTGGGATGAATCATGGGACATAACCATTCGCACCACGGGATACACGAACCACACGCTCATGCCCGAAGCACTGGAAAAATGGCCGGTTCCCATGTTCGAAAAACTTCTCCCGCGCCATCTGCAGCTCATCTACGAAATAAACCACCGCTTTCTCAGCTCGGTTGCGGTAAAATTTCCCGGCGATACCACCCGGCTGCGCGCAATGAGCATAATAGAAGAAGGCCAGCCCAAAATGATCCGCATGGCGTATCTTGCGATTATCGGATCCCACTCGGTAAACGGCGTAGCCGCCTTGCACACAGAGCTGCTCAAAAAGCGCCTGGTTCCCGATTTTGCTTCAATGTGGCCAGAACGCTTTAACAACAAAACCAACGGCATTACCCAACGCCGCTTTATACTAAAATCAAACCCCCCGCTCTCGGAGCTGCTGACAAAAACCCTGGGGGACGGCTGGATTACCGATCTGTCTCAACTGAAAGCCCTCAAAGCAAAGGCAAAGGATGCGACTTTTCAAAAGGAAGTGGCGACGGTAAAGCTGAAAGCAAAGCACCGCCTTGCCGAACACATATCCGCAGAGTACGGAATTACACTGAACACCAGCCACATATTCGATATCCACATTAAACGCATACACGAATACAAACGCCAACTACTCAATACCCTGCACATAATCATGCTGTACAACCGCATAAAAAAAGGCAATACAGAAGGGCTCGTACCGCGAACATTTATATTCGGAGGCAAGGCCGCGCCGGGTTACCAAATGGCCAAGCTCATAATAAAACTCATCAACAATATCTCGGCAGTGATAAACCAGGACTCCGAGGTTAACCAGTATCTCCAGGTATATTTTTTCAGCAACTACCGGGTCAGCCTTGCCGAGCGCCTTATTCCCGCCGCCGACGTTTCGGAACAAATCTCGACTGCGGGCACCGAGGCCTCGGGCACGGGAAACATGAAATTCATGGCCAACGGCGCCCTGACCATAGGCACCCTGGACGGCGCGAATATAGAAATAAAGGAAGAAGCGGGTGACGACAATATCTTTATTTTCGGCCTGGACGCTTCAGAGGTCGAGGCTCTCAGGCCGATATATGATCCCTACCGATATTACCTTGAAGACCAGGAAATAAAAAATGCCCTGGATCTTCTATTCAGCGGTTACTTCAATTTCGGAGAACCGGGTATATTCGAACCCATACGGCAAACCCTCCTGGAAACGGGAGATAGCTACATGCACCTTGCCGACCTGCGAAGTTACGCAGACGCTCACCAAAAGGTTCTGGAAACATACCGGAAATCCGCGAAATGGATGGAAATGGCAATTCACAACATCGCCGGTTGCGGGAAATTCAGCTCGGACCGGACTATTCGCCAGTACGCCGAAGAAATATGGGGCGTAAAAAGCTGCGAAGTTGCCGATTCACAGGATTGTTTTCGCTGATTTGGAGATATTGACCTGTTAGTGGCCGCCACACCCGCAGCTTCCACCGCATCCGCAGCTTCCACCGCCCTGCGATTGGAGCAGCTGCTCGGGGACCTCCTGAATCGAGGTAATGGTAATATCGAATTCCAGGTCGAGACCCGACAGGGGATGGTTCGCATCCAGGGTCGCATCTTCTCCCTTGATTTCAACAACAGTAAGTTCGGCGGGGCGGCCGTGAATAGTACTCTGAACTCTGACACCCACCTTGAAACCCTCGAATCCTTCAAAGCGGCTCACTGGCACGGTAAATATCAAATCGTCGCGCTTTTCGCCGTAGGCTTCCACCGCAGGAATCACAAAATTCATCTGATTCCCTACAGATGCTCCTTCAAGGCGCGTATCGAGACCGGGTACCACGTCGCCCCTACCCAGGATAAAGGAAAGAGGACCACTTTGCTCCGAACTTCCGAGAACTACTCCATCAGTAGTTTTAAATGAGTAGTCGATGGTAACCTTGGTATTCTTTACAGCTGTCATAATCATGATAATAGTAAAAATTTGACCTGCATTCAAGCTGCTACGGAAAAAACCTGAACACTTTTTTCATTTTGGTCGATGGCTGAGCTGTTTTGGTCGATGGCTCAGAGCGCATATTTTTCAAATTCATCTAATACATAGTGATACGCTTTAAATGCCATTGGATATGACCATCCACCTTCCAAAAAAATGAACCTGGAATTTTGACGTTTCATAATATCATTCCAGCCAGGAATAAATTCATCCAATATTGCTTTAACACCTTCTATTGATTGATCATAAACCGGCCAATATGTAACCACCACATAATCCGCTGCAAGCAATTCATCGAATACTTCCATGGTATATTTTTCATACGCCTTATCCGATAAATTTTCTTTCACAAAATCTATGTGCTCCAATCCAAGACCGACGGGAACCTGCGTGGGAGCAGTAGAATTGTGATATACATATATTTGATCTTTGGCAGAATTGGGATATGAGAACATTACAAATGTTTTGTTGTCCAATTGCAACTTTTTCCGAACTTTTTTCAGTCTTTTTTGATATGCCTTCATAAGCTGACCAAACTCTTTTTCCTTGTTAACCCATGTAGCCAATTCCCTGTACATGTCAAAGCCTTTGGTCTTGTCAACCAAAACGGTGGGTGCTATTTGAGAAAGCAGGTCATAGCGCTTTGCATGAAACATTCTTCCAATAATTAAATCAGGGTTGGATGCCTTGATTTGTTCTGTATCTTTGCCACCACCACCATAGTCGGCTATATTTGCATCCTCCAGCGTGCTTCCAAATAATTCATACGCTCCATGCATAAACGGCTTTTGTGTTTTCGGATTCATATGTGTTCCACTGCCAATAATTGGAACACCTAACTCCAACAATGGAATACCAATAACTTTATCGTATAATGCTGCTATCCTTTTGGGATTGCCAGGAATTTCCACCACATTACCGTTGTGATCTGTAACTGTTTTTGTCTCTGCAGTTTTTGCAGAACTGTTTTCATCATTTCTTTCAGAGGCTTTTTGGGTACAGGCAGCTGAAAGAATTACAATACCAAATAGAATTAACAGTGCTTTTATTGTTTTGTTCATATGTATTATCTCCCTGTGCTTTCATAAACTGTTTTTTTAATTTTTAGTCAATATCTTGATGCATCTAAACAGGCATATTTATTCCCATCTGCACATGATTTACCGCCACAGTGAAGCTGGGTACTCACCACCATCTACCAAATCGCGAACATTTTTCACAACCAGATTGAGATCCTCTTTATAGGTTATTCCAAACCAGCGGGCACTGCTCTTTATCACGCGCATATCCGCGCCTCCGGAATTTATCGCGCAATTGGCCACCCAGGGGATGTAGAACTCACTCTCGTCTTCGGCAATGCGTTTGGAAAGGAACTCCCCGAACATTCTCCACATTTGGGGCAAAATTACCGGCGTAAAGCCGAACAGGTTCATGCTCACCACCTCGTTGCCGCTGAATTGTTTTTGGAAGCCGTCGGGCAGGTGGCTGATGACACCGCCAGAAATTTTTTCCAGCCTGGAATGCTCCTCGACGCCCGTGAGGTAACCCCTGGAATTTACGTTGCATATGCCCCTGGATACCGTACCGTTTTCCGAAACAGTATTGGCCAGCGTATAACCAACCATGGCGAAATGCCTGGATTCCGGATCGACCTCCGAAAGAAATTTTCCCATCACAGCCAGGCCATCGCGCCCGTAAAAATCATCGGCGTTGATTACCGCAAAAGGTTCATTTATTACATCCCTGGCAGCCAAAACAGCGTGGGCAGTTCCCCAGGGCTTTACCCGTTGGCGAGGAAGCGAAAATCCGTTTGGAATATCGTCGTGTTTTTGAAACACGCATTCACATGGAATTTTATCTTCGAACCGGGGCAGCAGATAGTTTTCAAAATCATCCCGGATATCTTCCCGAATGACAAAAACCGCCTTCCCGAATCCAGCCCGAATGGCATCAAAGAGGGAATACTCGAGAATAATTTCGCCACTCTTGCCTATGGGCTCTATTTGTTTTATTCCACCGTATCGGCTGCCTATCCCGGCGGCCAGTATGACAAGACTGGGTTTCATGTTTTCTCCGCGGAAATCGTTACAGCGGAAATAGTCACAAAAAAACCCGGCTCTCGTGAACCGGGCGAAGCTATTCCACTTTGGTGAATGAGTAGCTCATCCACACTCGCATCAGCCCATTATATATTGAATTCAATAAAAATCAACGGCAAAGTATATTTTCTCCTGGACCGGTACATGCTATTCTCAATCATATGAAACTCCAGCGCAGTTTTTTTATTTGTCTCGCGTCCTTCGTCGCCATGGGAAGCCTCGCCTGTTCCAAACAGCTCAAAACCCCGGAGCAAACAGGGGAGTCATTCCTGCGGTTTTTACAGCAACAGGATTTTACCGCGGCGGCGGAATTGGCCACCACCGACACGGCGGGAATAATACTGTTTATTGAGAAGATGATCGATGCCAGCAAAACCACGGGCGAAATTCTGGAATTGCCCATTCCCGGCGAAGGCGACATGGAACTTCGCAGCAGTGAACAGCGCGACGGATACAGGTACCTGGAGTTTACCAGCGGAGAGGAACTGTTTATTCTCCACGCCCTTGAAGTCGGCGACGGTTGGAAAATAAGACTTCCCAGAGGCCAATGGTAAAGCTTCCCGTCAGTGGGTCTGGTGGGTCTCAGCCTTCTTTCCCGCCAATTTATTTTCGTACATTTTGCTATCGGCAATGTTTAAAAGATCGGTAATATCATTTCCGTCATGGGGGAACGAGGAATAACCATGGGAAACCGACACCCGCGTTCCTCCGCCGCCTTCCAGCTCCACCGACTCCAGCGCGGCATTGATGCGGTCGATGAGCTTTTTGGCATGCTCGCTATTGGCGGATTCCATGAGGATGAGGAACTCGTCTCCGCCGTAGCGGCAGACTATGTCGGATCCCCTGGCAGTCGCTTTGTATAGTTTGGCCAGGGTAACAAGAACATCATCCCCGACGGCGTGGCCACTGTTATCATTAATTTTCTTGAAATGATTTACATCTGAAAAAACCAGGGCAAATTCCCGGTTGCTCCTCCGGGATGCTTCAATAAGGCGACAAAATTCCCGCAGTACGTAGCGTCTGTTATAAAGTCCGGTGAGGGGATCGATGAGGGAGTCCAAATGTATTTGACGTATGCGCCGGTGTTCCGCCACCGCCGATACAAACACCTTTTGCAAGTCTGATGAATCAAAGGGCTTTTGCAGAAAACTGAACACCTTGGCCTTGTTTATCGCTTCAACAGCAATGTTCATATCCGCAAAACCCGTGAGTATTATCCTGATTGTATCGGGACAGAGTTCCCTTGCTTTTTCCAAAAAATCAATACCGCTTGCCCCGGGCATGCGGACATCGGCGACAACGATGCTGAAAGGCGGTTCTTTGGACAATAATTCAAACGCCTGTTCCACATTCACCGCTGTAGCGCATTGATAATCGCGTTTGAGATTTCTCCGAATTGAGTCCAGAAGATTGGCATCGTCATCTACAAACAGAACGCGATCACGCATGGTAGAATCCCCTTTTAGGAATTGGGTTCTGATTCAGGATTAATAGGCAAGATCAGGCGGAATTCAGCACCTTCCCCCCAAGTTACTTCTCAGTAAAACGCTACCCCTGGACGGATTGTTCATGATTCAATGGACAATTGCAAGACCCTGTCCCGTTCCTTTTCCCACTTCCGTTGCCGTGAAAAACGGCTCTCTCATTTTTCCTGATATATTAAAGAGTATTCCCTGGCGCTAGTCATTGTAAGGAGTTCCAGGGTCTTTATTTCGAAAACAGCCGCCGGCCGGGGCGAGGTACGCAACACTCCATTGCTGATTTCCGTACCCGGATGCGGAAGAAGCAGCACAATGCGTAAAACGGAGGAATCTATGGCACTGGCGATAGATCTTTGGCTTCCATAATCTTCCAGGGCCCAGATGAGGTCGCCCCGGTATTGCTCTGTTTGTTGATATTGCTCTGCAGATTCCTCTGCAAATTTCTCTGTGTCGGCACTGCTGTTGCGGGACGGCAGAAGATAATCGGCGACTACATTGTCGGCTACCGGCCCCAGGGACAAAAGAGCCTGAACAATCTCGCGGTCAAGCTTGAGTCTGATGCGCCGCCTTGCTCCGTCCAGAGCCTCGCTGATGATAAAATCCCCGGCGATATTTTCTTCGGCCAGTATTTTATTGATGTTGGAAAATGAAAGCTCCAGCTCCAGGGAACCTTCGCCGGGAACGCTCAGGGAATCAATCCGCACTCCCGGCCTGGTTGAAAACCCGGCGCGCACAAACCCGGGACTAAAAATGCCGGGAGATTCGTAGTTGCCGCTTAAATCCCGATAATACTCCACGAGGAAATCCGCAGCATCAATCCGGATGCTGGCCTTTCCCGATAAATCGGGCATGAGGACAATCTCGGAACTGGCGGAACATCCCGGAAAAAACGCGAGGAGGAGCGCCACTGTTATTAGCGGATGCATTAACCGATGCATCCGCGGATGCGCTGACGAATGCATTAACCGGTGTTTGGGCTTCATAGAAATATCATTCCTTCCCGGCTGAACCGGAAATAATCAAATCCATTTTTTTAACGGCGAGGTCGTTACCGCGCTTGTCGGCACCCTGCCGAAATATTTTCGCTTTTTTCACCAGTACGGCCTCCGCTTGCTCTCGTTGCCCATCGGTTATCCAATCGGCATTATCCAGAAACTCCAGCAACGCTGCAATTCTGAATCCCTCAATATGACCATATTTTTCAGAAAGCTGGTATTGTCCGGGCATTCCGGCCCGCTTCTGAATGCAGGGTTTGTCAATATAACCCACCGGGGTTCTGGAGGTTACGCGCAGCCAAAACTCGTAATCCTCGGCGACTTCCAAGTCCTCCCGGAAGCCCCCCAATTCCCGAAACAGCCCCATGTCCATAATTGCGGTACTGGGTCCGATTACGCATTTTTCAAGGGAATCCCGATACAGCCAGCCGGACCGCCGGTAACCTGTGTTCTTTTGGAGAACCTCCCTGAAGAGCAATGTACCCGGGGATTCCCCCTTTGAACCGGCGGAACGGGGAGAACCGGCACGCATCCACAGTTCCCGGGTATGGCTTAGCGGATATTCGGGATGAAGGCGAAGCTGGGCGGACAGCTTGTGCGCCAGCCACAGATCGTCGGAATCCAAAAAAGCAACAAGGGGGGCCGAAGCAATCTCCACACCCCTGTTGCGGACGTATCCGGGCATACCGCTGTGATCAATCCGGATCCAGCGAAGAGTCCTGGACGCCGAAGAGTTCATCGGCCCGCGCCAGTTCTCCCAGAATTCCAGGGCAATCTCCAGCGAACCGTCGGTCGAACCATCGTCCACCAAAATAATTTCAATGTTGCCGCAGTCCTGAGAAAGCACCGAATAAAGGGCTTGGGAAAGATAGTTGCTTCGGTTATAGAACGGTATAATTACAGAAATAGTCTTGCCAATCACCAAAGCTCATTTTACATTAGTATCGGAGGATAGAACATGGCTAAAAAAACCATTGCCGACGATCAAAAGAAGGTATTTCCCGGAATATCGCCAAAAGCCTGGGAGCAGCCGACAGACCGTGCAGCGTTGAACAGTCTCCGGGCGGTACCCGGACTGGATCAGATCCTGAAATTCTTCGTAGGGCTGACCAACGAAAAGAGCTTGAGACTTTTATTCCTCAGCTCGACTATCAAAAGCAGCGACAAGCAATTCCCCAGAGTAAAAAATCTGCTCGGAGAAGCGGCCCGCATACTGGACGCGGATTATATACCGGATGTGTTTATCGCCCAGTCGCCGGTTCTCAACGCAGGAGCCATAGGCGTGGAGAAACCTTTTATTTCTCTGAATAGCGAACTGGTGCGTCACTTCAGCGACGAGGAATTGCTCGCCGTCATCGCCCATGAGCTGGCCCACATCATGAGTGGCCACGTACTCTACAAAACCCTGCTGTGGGCCATTATGAACATGAGCATGCTGCTGCTCCGGCTACCGGTCAGTCAGCTCATCCTCATGGGCATCGTGGCTGCATTAAAGGAATGGGACAGAAAGAGCGAACTCAGTGCCGACCGGGCTGCACTGCTCACCGTCCAGGATCCCGATGTGGTTTACCACACCCTCATGAAGTTGGCCGGGGGGTTTGAAACCGACCAGATGGATATTGGAGAGTTCTTTAAACAGGCGGAAGAATACGATTCCTGCGGAAATGTATTCGACAGCCTTTGCAAAAACCTCAACCTCATCACCCAAACCCACCCGTTCCCCGTGCTGAGAATCGGAGAACTCAAAAACTGGCACGAGAACGGCAATTATTCCGAAATACTCGCCGACAACTACATCCGCAGGGACGGCAGCGAGTCCGAAGATATCCGGAAAGATTTTGAGGAAGCGGCCAAACAGTATCAGGAAGATATGGAGCACAGCCAGGATCCCCTGGCCAATACCCTCACCAACCTGAGTGCAAACGTTAACGAAGGATTGCAGAACGCCGCCAAACAGGCAGAAGACTTTGTCAAATCCATTTTCAATAAAAAAGAATAGCACCCACAAGGAGATACAGATGGAAAAACTGGCAGTACCGGAAGCGGGAACAGCAGCGCCGGAGTTCGTCGCAAAAAATCAAAAAGGCGAGACGGTAAAACTTGCAAATTACCGGGGAAAAAAAGTGGTTCTTTACTTCTACCCCAAGGACGATACCCCGGGCTGCACCAAAGAAGCCTGCAGCCTGCGGGACAACTACGGGGAAATAACAAAACGCGGGGCGGTTGTTTTGGGGGTCAGCAGCGACGGCGAAACGTCCCATCAAAATTTCGCGGAAAAATACACGCTTCCCTTTGATCTCATCGTTGACGAAGATATGGCAATTATCCGCAAATACGGAGCCTACGGTGAAAAAAACATGTACGGCAAAATTGTGAAGGGGGTTTTTAGATATAGCTTTGTTATTGATGAAAGCGGAATTATCAAAAAAGTTTTTAAAAAAGTAAAGACAGATACCCACGGGGAGGAAGTTTTGAATCATATATGATCGAGCATCAGATATGATTCAACCATGATTCAACTATCGATTATTCATTTACCACCAGCACCTTGCGGACCTCGTCGATTTTGGGGCCCAGGATGCGTATGAAATAAAATCCCCGGCCGACCACGTCGCCACTGTTGTTTCTTCCATCCCATTCCAGATTGTACAATCCCTTGGCCTGTTTGCCGCGGTGCAGAACTTTGACCAAATCTCCGTCCAGGGTAAAGACGTTTATTATCACCATACCGGACCGCTCCAGCTCGTAATTGAGCACCGTCGCATCTCCGGCACCCGGGTTTATGACATTGTTGAAAATAGTCACATCGCCGCGCTGCACCACAACAGACCCCAGGTCTATTTTGAACGGCCGCAACGACAACGGATCATCCGGATCGTCCACTGTGGCCACGGGAAGCCCATCGAAGTCATATATAAACTCAAGCATGGCTCCCCGCACGATTTCCGAATCCTCCGAATTTATGAGGTGGTCAGTAACCGCTCCCGAAGGTGCCAGAAGCGTGGCTGCTCTGGCATCGACATTGGGATTTTCAATAAGCCCGGGAATGGGACTGTTGGACCAAAATTCTCCCGAAGAACCGTCGAGCAAATCCGATTTCTGCGAGGCGGGAACATTTACGTCGTAAATGAGGTCTACATCCAATCCTGTGTAAGGCGCCGGAATATCCGCTGCCAACGCGCTGTTAATGGTGATATCCATGGCGTCCAGGCCTCTGGAACCGTCGAAGACCCTCAGACTGGTAAACCCTGCTCCCCTGGTGGAATCCTGCTGTATGCCGTCGGTGGCCGTAACCGGGGCAAGAACCCCAAGGCCCACATCTGAAATGCGGCGTCTATACGTATCTCTAACCAAATTGTGGTCTCGATCCCAAATTCCACCATTGCCCAGGGTTTTTGTCAAATACGAATCCAGTAGCATCGGCGTCTCGATGGGATTGGCAAGGGTCAAGTAAATTTCCTCCACCCCCGGCGCGAACCCAATGGTAGAGTCCGAACTGAGCACTTCCATTCCCGTTATGCGGTTGGCATTTGCACCATTGGCTACGAAATCAAAGTCATTGAAATCGATTTCAGTACGCAGGTTTGACGACCCAAAAACCGGTTCGCTGAACTTGAGATATATGCGCGTTCCATCCACCGAAGCCAGGGCCAACAAGATTTCAGGCGGTATTCGTTCAATTGTTATAAATTTTCCCGACACTCCGGTACTGTCCTCCCAGGGATTTTGGGCAAACCTTTCGGGAGTCAGGAGCCTGGCGAATACACTGCCTGATCCGGTGGGCGTATATCCCGAGGAAGGCATGAGGTTTCCCGCCAGATCCGTAATAAAAGCTTCTGCGGCATTATACGTTATGAACAGACCCTGCTCGGCGTCCCAGTTGTTATCGCTTTCCTCAAAATTGAGACCGAAATAAGAATCGCTGATGACATTGATGTCCGTCGGAGGACCAGGTCGAAAAAAATCGTTATCCGTTCCCGTGTCAAATGAATAGGCCGAAAAGCTGCTGACCGGCACGGCGCTGGCAATTGCTGCTTTGCGTTCGCCTATGCGGAACCCCGCAAGCTCGGTAAACCCCGGACTTATGCTATTATCCCTTATTCCACGGGGTACATTTACTGCACCGCCGCCGGGATTATTCAGCTGCCGATCAGCTGCTGTATACGGGTGCTCAGTTGGAGGTTCCCATGTGGAGGGAACCTGAGTGTTATCCTCGGAGAGCACGAAGTCCCAAGCTTGGGCGAAAAAATTATCCTGTACGAAAAATTCCACTTTATCCAGGTAGGTACTTCCAGTGCTATCCTGCGGCATTATCTCATGGGATAGTGGGGCATATTCCCAGTTGTCGAAGGGGTTCGGCTCATTATCGCGGGAAGAAACACTGCTTATTCCCGGAGCTGACACGTCCCAAAACTGTACCCCATAGAGGGTGCTGGCGGTAAAATCCGACGTAAATGCACCGCCGCCGCCATTGTACGAATTATTCGTAGCCGCAATTATCGCATTGCTTTCCAGCTCGTCGATGACATTGCCGGTAGCGTCGGTTATATACGCATTCGCCAGTACTTTAATGCCGTCGTTATCGGCGGCATAGGGATCCAACACGTTAAATATCCACCCTGGCCAGCGGTTGTTAACCACGTCCCAGCGCGCGGCGAGATACAGCGTAACCTGATCCACAGCGGTTTTTTCCATGACGTCGATTTCACTGGTTGCGTCGCGGCTGCCCTTGAGCATGGCAAAGTCCGAGCTGCTTGAATAACCGCTGGCTGTATATTCGAAGAACCCGGTTACTTTTATGTTATCCGCGCCGTCGTCCAGTATTTCTCCCCCGAGCTGCCCGTCTCCTGTCAGCGTTTCGGCGGTGGCGCGGGTGCCGCTGTCCGCCGCGGCAAATCCGGCAGGGGGGGCAGCGCCACCGATTAGTATCGGTTCGGAATACCAAAGCGTAAAAAGATTGTGGGCGTCGGTTGTATCGACGGGAGTCAGGTTATTCGCCTCATGATCCTGCCGACCCACTTCAATTTTCCACAGCACCGGGCCAGCTTGGTCCAGGGTGTCGGTAAAAACTTCGCCTCCATCCGTAAAATCCGCCACAACCAAATCGGCTCCCGAAGACCCGAATACGGTTCCCTTATGAATTTTGATATCGGGAATCATTTCGTTGGCCGCAGCGCCGCTTCTGCCTTGGCTGTCGGTTCCGCTTCCCGCTCCTCCGTTTACCGCGCCGGGATGGTCAGAACCGCTGGCATCGGTTTTCCAGCTATGGGCCGCAGGCAAACGCAGGTATATGCTGGCCAGGCGCTCTTGCCCGGCGGCGGGTTGATCCAGTGCGAGAGAACCGGCCCCGGTTAGGTCGTCATCCAAAAGCACCGTATCACAGCCCTGGTCCTCAGCTCCCGGCTCGGCAACACCGGCTCTGGCCCCCCCCCCCCCCCCCCCCCCCCCCCCCCCCCCCCCCCCCCC